>Ga0307516_10004744_pt1 | contig 16607 bp, 9 predicted proteins | sample 19_EM_MG_FD_203310 | JGI IMG/M metagenome (GOLD analysis project Ga0307516, IMG submission 203310) | Populus trichocarpa ectomycorrhiza microbial communities from riparian zone in the Pacific Northwest, United States - 19_EM | ecosystem: Host-associated > Plants > Roots > Unclassified | place...
GGTAACGCCGGTGTGATGCTGGGCACACGGAGTCTGGACGAGCCGATGCCCGGCGCCGCCCCGGCGAACCCGCGATTACAGCACAAAAAGTCCCCCACCCGGTTGATAACCCTGTGCATGCAACCTATGGAACAAGCGGTTCGGCTGTCTGCATTTTTCTGTGGACAACCTCCGTTCGCCAGGCTTTGGATGACTACAATCCCGCGGCTCCAAGACGAAGTTGTCCACATCCAACTCATGAGTGCCGACCTATGGCAGCGGGGCTGCGAACGCCTTGCTGCAGAATTGCCTGAGCAGCAGTTCAATACCTGGATCCGACCGCTACCACCTGCCGATGTCACCGAGCAAGGCAGTGACATGGTGGTTGGCCTGCGTGTGCCCAACCGCTTCAAGCTGGACTGGATCCGCGCCCAGTACGGCCATCGCATCGAAACCACCCTCAGCGAGCTGGCCGGCCGGCCGGTGCGGCTGGAGCTGGCGATCCTGCCGCGCGACCTCTCGCCACCTCGCCCTGCCCTGAACGTGGTCCAGCAGGGAGCCGTCAGCGTGCATGCCGCAGCCACCATCGCCTTGTCGGGCAATGGCAGTGGCCACGGAACAACCGCTCGCGGACCCGTCACGACGGGTCCTTCCGCCGCCGTGCACAACGCACGCGGCCGGCTCAACCCGGCCCTCACGTTCGACACCTTGGTGCCCGGCCGGGCCAACCAGATGGCGCGCACCGCCGCGCTGCACGTGGCCGGCGCACCCGGCCAGATGTACAACCCCTTGTTCATCTATGGCGGCGTGGGCCTGGGCAAGACCCACCTGATCCACGCGGTGGGCAATGCCTTGCTCGCCGACCGGGACGATGCCCGCATCCTGTACCTGCACGCCGAACAGTTCATCTCCGACGTGGTGAAGAACTACCAGCGCAAGACCTTCGACGAGCTGAAGGCCAAGTACCACTCGCTGGACCTGCTGCTGATCGATGACGTGCAGTTCTTCGGCGGCAAGGAACGCACGCAGGAGGAGTTCTTCAACACCTTCGAGGCCTTGTCGGCCAAGAAGGCCCACATCATCATGACCAGCGACACCTACCCCAAGGGGCTGGCCGACATCGACGAGCGCCTGCGTTCGCGCTTCGATTCGGGCTTGTCGGTGGCCATCGAGCCGCCCGAGCTGGAAATGCGGGTGGCCATTCTGATGCGCAAGGCCGACCAGGAAGGCAGCGCCATGCCCGAAGACGTGGCGTTCTTCGTGGCCAAGAACGTGCGCGCCAACGTGCGTGAGCTGGAAGGCGCGCTGCGCAAGATCCTGGCTTATTCACGGTTTTCCCACAAAGATATCAACATCCAGCTGGCGCGTGAGGCGCTGAAGGATCTGCTGTCGATCCAGAACCGGCAGGTCTCTGTGGAAAACATCCAGAAGACCGTGGCCGACTTCTACAAGATCAAGGTGGCCGACATGTACAGCAAGAAGCGGCCGGTTTCGATCGCGCGACCACGGCAAATTGCCATGTACCTGGCCAAGGAACTGACCCAGAAGAGCCTGCCGGAGATCGGCGAGCTGTTCGGCGGGCGCGACCACACCACGGTGCTGCACGCGGTGCGCAAGATGGCCGGCGAGCGCAGCAAGAACACCGAACTCAACCAGCAGTTGCACGTGCTGGAACAAACCTTGAAAGGCTGAATGTCCACACACCTTGTCCGCACACCTGCGCACCGAGGCCATGGCAGACAATCCTTCACCCGTCAAGCAACAAAGCTGGGGACAACTTCCAGGAAACCTGCGAGTCATCCACAGGCCAGGCGTTTTTTCAGAAGTTGTTGTACCCGGTTCCGCATACAAACCGCCGTGCCGCGCACAGGGTTCCCAAGCAGCCAAGTCCTTGATGCCACACGCGAAAATGCAGTTCTCCACAGTTTGACGCCGCCTCTACTACAACGACTATTTGAAAGAACTACTTAAAGAGGAAGACATGATCGTTCTGAAAGCACCACAAGAAAAAGTGCTGGGCTCCCTCCAGGCAGTTGCCGGCATCGTGGAGCGGCGTCACACCTTGCCGATCCTGGCCAACGTGCTGATCCGCAAGAACGGCTCCGACCTGCAGTTCACCACCAGCGACCTGGAGATCCAGGTGCGCACCAGCGCCGAATTGGGGGGCGATGCCGGCGAGTTCAGCACCACGGTGGGGGCTCGCAAGCTGATCGACATCCTGCGCAGCCTGCCGGCCGACCAGACCATCACGCTCAGCGCCAGCCAGAACAAGCTCACTTTGCAAGGCGGCAAGAGCCGCTTCACCTTGCAGACCCTGCCGGCGGAAGACTTTCCGCTGGTGCAGGAGGCGCCTGACTTCGGGCCCGCGTTCTCGGTGCCGCAGAAGAGCCTCAAGGAGCTCATCAACCAGGTGCACTTCTCGATGGCGGTGCACGACATCCGCTACTACCTGAACGGCATCTTGTTCGTGGCCGAGGGCAAGATGCTCACCGTGGTGGCCACCGACGGCCACCGCCTGGCGCTGGCGCAAGCCACGCTGGAGGCCGAGATGCCCAAGCAGGAGGTGATCCTGCCGCGCAAGACGGTGCTGGAGCTGCAGCGCCTGCTGTCCGACGACGACAAGGCCATCGAAATGCGCTTTGCCGGCAACCAGGCCAAGTTCAGCTTCGCCGGCATGGAGTTCGTCACCAAGCTGGTGGAGGGCAAGTTCCCCGACTACAACCGCGTCATCCCCAAGAACCAGAAGAACCATGTGACGCTGGGCCGCGCCACGCTGCTGGCCAGCCTGCAGCGCGCGGCCATCCTGACCAGCGACAAGTTCAAGGGCGTGCGAGTGAATCTGGAACCAGGCGTGCTGCGCATTGCCTCCAGCAATGCCGAGCAGGAAGAAGCCAAGGAAGAGCTGGAGATCGACTACAGCGGCGACACCATCGAGATCGGCTTCAACGTCACGTACCTGATGGATGTGCTGGCCAACATGAGCCAGGAGATGGTGAGCCTGTCGCTGCAGGACGCCAACAGCTCGGCCCTGGTGACGGTGCCTGAACAAACCGGCTTCAAGTACGTGGTGATGCCCATGCGCATCTGAAGGCTGAGAAGATCCCTCCCAGCCTCTGAGGGCCGGGAGGGATGCCCCGCCTCTGACGCCGGCCGCGGCGTGAGCAGCCACAGCGCAGAGCGGGCCACGGCCCGCTTCGGTGTTTTCAAAGAGTACAACACGAGCACAACCCATGAGTGAATCGACCTCGCCTTCTCCCGCAGAAAACCCCGGCGACGGTGCCGCCGGCTATGGCGAAAGCAGCATCCAGATCCTCGAAGGCCTGGAGGCCGTGCGCAAGCGACCCGGCATGTACATCGGCGACACCAGCGACGGCACCGGCCTGCACCACCTGGTGTTCGAGGTGGTGGACAACTCCATCGACGAAGCGCTGGCCGGCTACTGCGACGACATCGTGGTGACCATCCACACCGACAACTCCATGAGCATCGTGGACAACGGGCGCGGCATCCCCACCGGCGTGAAGATGGACGACAAGCACAAGCCCAAGCGCTCGGCGTCCGAGATTGCGCTGACCGAATTGCACGCGGGCGGCAAGTTCAACCAGAACAGCTACAAGGTGTCGGGCGGCCTACACGGCGTGGGTGTGTCGTGCGTGAATGCCTTGTCCAAGTGGCTGCGGCTGACGGTGCGGCGCGAAGGCAAGGTGCACTTCCTGGAGTTCCGCAAGGGCGTGACGCAGGACCGGAACATCGAGTTGCGCGACGGCTTCGAGACCAGCCCGATGAAGGTGATCGGCGAAACCGAGAAGCGCGGCACCGAGGTGCACTTCCTGCCCGACGACGAGATCTTCAACAACATCGACTTCCACTACGACGTGCTGGCCAAGCGCCTGCGCGAGCTCTCGTTCCTGAACAACGGCGTGAGCATCCGGCTGGTGGATGAGCGCAATGCCAAGGAAGACAACTTTGCCTATGTGGGCGGGGTGAAGGGCTTCGTGGAGTTCATCAACCACGGCAAGAAGGTGCTGCACTCGAACATCTTCCACAGCGTGGGCGAGAAGCTCAGCGACCAGGCCACCAACATCACCACCGAGGTGGCGATGCAGTGGAACGACGGCTACAACGAGTCGGTGCTGTGCTTCACCAACAACATCCCACAGCGTGACGGCGGCAGCCACTTGACCGGCCTGCGCGCCGCCATGACGCGGGTGATCAACAAGTACATCGACGACAACGAACTGGCCAAGAAAGCCAAGGTCGAGGTGGTGGGCGACGATATGCGCGAAGGCCTGGCCTGCGTGATCAGCGTGAAGGTGCCCGAGCCCAAGTTCAGCAGCCAGACCAAGGACAAGCTGGTGTCGAGCGAAGTGCGTGGTCCGGTGGAAGACGTGGTGAGCAAGGCGCTGACCGACTACCTGCTGGAGAACCCGATCGACGCCAAGATCATCTGCAGCAAGATCGTCGATGCCTCGCGGGCCCGTGAGGCCGCACGCAAGGCGCGCGAGATGACGCGCCGCAAGGGCGTGCTCGATGGTCTGGGCCTGCCCGGCAAGCTGGCCGATTGCCAGGAGAAGGACCCGAAACTCTGCGAGATGTACATCGTGGAGGGCGACTCCGCCGGCGGCTCGGCCAAGCAGGGCCGCGACCGCAAGTTCCAGGCGATCCTGCCCTTGCGCGGCAAGATCTTGAACGTGGAGCGGGCGCGCTACGAGAAGCTGCTGTCCAGCGAGGCCATCGTGACCTTGATCACCGCCATGGGCACCGGCATCGGCAGCGACGACTTCAACATCGACAAGCTGCGCTACCACCGCATCATCATCATGACCGACGCGGACGTGGACGGCGCCCACATCCGAACCCTGCTGCTGACCTTCTTCTACCGGCAGATGCCGCAGGTGGTGGAGGGCGGGTACATCTACATCGCGCAACCGCCGCTGTACAAGGTGAAGCTGGGCCGGGCCGAGCAGTACATCAAGGACCAGCACGACCTGGACGTGTACATGCTCAAGGTGGCCTTGACCGATGCCTACCTGCACACCGGCGTGGGCGATGCGGTGCTCAGCGGCGACACGCTCGAGGAGCTGGCGCGGCAGTACCTGCTGGCCGAGAGCGTGATCGCGCGCTTGTCGAACTGGATCGATGCGGAGGCGCTGCGCGCGCTGGCCAACGGTGTGAGCCTGGACTTGGACAGCGCGGCGTCGGCCGAAGCTTCGGCGGTGGCCTTGCAGAGCATGCTGCGAGGCGCCGAGGTGGCGGCGGAGTACGACGACCGCCTGGACAAACACCTGCTGCGCATCAGCCGGCACCACCACGGCAACCTGAAGACCAGCTCCATCACGGCCGACTTCGTGCATGGGGCCGACTACGAGGCCATGGCGCGCAGCGCCGTCACCTTCAAGGGCTTGCTGGGGCCGGAGGCGGTGGTGCGCAAGGGCGAGGCGGAGAAGGCCAAGGAGCAGAAGGTGGCCGACTTCCGGGCCGCGATGGCCTGGCTGATGACCCAGGCCGAAGGCCAGGTGGGCCGGCAGCGCTACAAGGGGCTGGGCGAGATGAACCCCGAGCAGCTGTGGGAAACCACCATGGATCCGACGGTGCGGCGGTTGTTGCGGGTGCAGATCGAGGATGCCATCGAGGCGGACCGGGTGTTCACCATGCTGATGGGCGACGAGGTGGAGCCGCGGCGGGAGTTCATTGAGAGCAATGCGTTGAGGGCGGGGAATATCGACGTGTGACGGTGGGCTGTTGAGAGGACACAGAGTCCTCTCAGGCGTACGCCGCGACAGCCTTTCTGCAGCAACCTGCCGACGCGATGCTGATGGTTGCGGAATCCATGCCTGACCTCTTCGGCGATGAAGCTCAATGACTTGACCAGCGCGGCTGCGGTGCAGGCCGCGCTGGATGAGTTCTCAACCATCGGCCAAGATTCGTTTCTGAGGCGCCATGGCTTCGGCAAGGCCAGCGGCTATCTCGTGTGCAATCCGCGCGACGGCTCGTGGGCCGATTCGAAGGCCGTTGCGGGTGTCGCCTTGGCGTACCAGTTTCCGGGTACTGGCGGCCTACTTGCTGCCCAGTTCTCGGGCGGCGTCATGACGGTGCAACGGCGCCTGCAAATGCTCGGCTTCGAAGTGAAGCGCCTCGAAGAGGTCAGCGGCCGTGATTGGAGCTCCGACGAGGTGACGCTCATCGTTGCGGATTACCTGGCCATGCTGTCGTTTGAGCTGAATGGCCAACGCTACAACAAGGCCGAACATCGGCGCAGGGTGCTTGAGCAACTGCCCGGGCGCTCCGCCGGTGCGGTGGAGTTCAAGCACTGCAACATCAGCGCAGTGATGCTGGAATTGGGGTTTCCGTACCTGAAGGGCTACCTGCCACGGTCAAATTTTCAGCGCAGTCTGCTGGTTGACGAGGTATCGCGCCAAGTCATCAACCACCGGGCTTTGGATGAGGCTGCATTGCTGGCCGTCCAGCGGCCGGCGTTGGAACCGTCGGTGCTTGATTTTTCGGCGGTCAAGGCCGACGTTCCCGCGTGCGAGACCGCGGTGCGCGAATTGGCACCGGCCTACGCGCGGCCTCCGGTGCAACGAGACTACTTGGCGCGTGAGGCACACAATCGATCGCTTGGCGCCGCGGGTGAGGCCTTTGCATTGAGCTTCGAACGTTGGCGTTTGCAGCAACTGGGTGCGGGGCAGCTGGCCGAGCGTGTCGAGCATGTGTCAGCCACCGAGGGCGATGGTCTCGGCTACGACATCCGCTCCTTCGAACCCGATGGCCACGAACGCTACATCGAGGTCAAGACCACCAGCTTCGGCGTGCGCACCCCGTTCTTCGTGACCGACAACGAACTGCGCTTCTCGCGCGATCGCGCGCCACAGTTCCGGGTGTACCGACTGTTCGACTTCCGCGTCAGGCCGAGGTTGTTCGAATTGGCAGGTCCGATCGATCTTCACTGCCACCTGGATCCGACGGGATATCGCGCGAGCTTTGGTCCAGGATGATTCGGTGACTGGAGTTGATCACGCCGCTCGCCCATAAGGCAACAACGCCTTGGCTGCCTCGACGCGCAGGGCGAGCGGCGCGGCGGCGTCATTCATCACCGCGAGCAGGAAGCGCTTTGCCTCGGGATCACAAGCCACCGGCGTGTCGGCGTCCCCCAGTCTATGGCCGGCGTCGCCTGTGGCGGCAGGCGTGGCCTCAGGCAGCGCCGTGGACACCGCCTGAAGCTGCCTCAGCGCGGCATCGAACTGCGCGGGCTTGATGCTCTCAAGGCGGGCCAGCAGACCGGCCTGCGCGTCGTCACCTGGGGGAATGTCGAGCCATGGCGTGTCGTCGAAAAGCGGGGCCAGATCCGGTGCGACGAAGGCTGACCAAAGGCCAGTGGTCCCTTGCGGTGCGGGTACGGGTGCGGCCTGGTGCGCGATGGCAGCCTCCAGGTCTGCGCCGGCCGCAGGCGTCAGGGCAACGCGACGCTGGGGCACGTCGGCGAGGTAGCGCAAACGCAGGGCCTCCAGGAAGGCATGAGCCCGCGTGGCCTCCAGCGGTTCTGCCACCGAGAACCACAGCTGCAGGCCGTCGGTTCCGTTGACTGCAATCGCTGGCGCAGGAAGGTGGAGGTCAACCTGCACACCTTTCCAGACCGCGGCCAGCGGCTGCCAGTGGGCCGGACGGGCCAGTTCCAACACCAGGGCGCGCAGGCGACCCGCCATATGTGGCGTCTGGCTGGCCTCATCAAGGGGTGCGACCTCGGCGGAAAGGAACAGGCGGCGGAACTCAAGAGACAGTCGGCTCATGGCAGCCTTCGAGGCGATGGACAGCAGGCACTGTAGCGAAGGGCCGTGCATCGAATCCCTGCGGAAGGGTCTTCGCCGCCATTGTGGCGGTGTCAGGGCGAAATCGTCTCGTGTTCGATGAACACGCTTTTCGACGACAGTCGAGCCTCAACAACCCGACCTCCATGCTTCTGCCCGACTCCCCCATCCCCTTCGTGCAGTCTGGCTCATACCCAGTCCGCCCCGGAAACACCGTCCGGCCGCTGATCGACGGCGAACCGGCGTTCCGGCGCATCTGCGAGGCCATTGCCGCGGCTCGGCACAGCGTGTGGGTCACGGTGACCTTCATGTGGGCCGGCTTCAAGATGCCGGACGGGCGAGGCTCGGCACTGGACGTTCTTGACCAGGCAGCCGCCCACGGCCTGGATGTACGGCTGATCTTCTGGCGGCCGGACGCCGCCACGGAGTACCTCAAGCGCAATGCGTTCTGGGGCTCTGCGGAGCACCGGGGTCAGCTGGAGGCGCGCCGCTCCGGCGTGAAGATCCGGTGGGACGGTGCTCATCCCGGGTTTTGCCAGCACCAGAAGAGTTGGCTCATCGATGCGGGGACCGAGACTGACACAGCCTTCGTGGGCGGGATCAATCTCAACCCCCATTCCGTGGTGGCGCCCGGCCATCATGGCGAGGGACAGAATCACGACGTGTACCTGGAGCTGTCGGGGCCTTCCACGGTCGATGTCCATCACAACTTTGTCCAGCGTTGGAACGAGGCGAGCGAACGGCTCGTCGCTGATGGTCGATGGGGGGCAGGCAGCGAGACGGACTTGGCGTTTCCGGTGCACGTTCCGGCCCGGCGGGGCGATGCACTGGTGCAGATCCAGCGAACCGTGCATCGTGGACGCTATTCGGACGGGCATGCCGCGCCAGGGGGCCAGCGGTTCGACATCGGTTCCGGAGAGCAATCGAACTTCGATCAGTACTGTGCGGCCATTGGCGCAGCCAGCCGCTCTCTCTACATCGAGAACCAGTACGTGGAGGTGCCTGAGATCGTCGCCTGTCTGCAGGAGGCCCTGCGGCGTGGTGTGGACGTGGTGCTGCTGATGCCGGCAGAGTCGGACATCCATGCCGACCCAGCCGATGAGCCTGAGAGACGGGCCTTCGTGGCAGCACGGGCAGCCCTCGGCGGCTACGAGCACTTCACGCTGGCCGGGATTGCCGGCCTTGGCACCGATGGCCAGAGGAAGTCCGTCTGGGTGCACGCCAAGCTCATGCTGGTCGACGACGAATGGGCGACCATTGGCTCCTGCAACCTGCACCGCCATTCCCTGCGTGGGAATACCGAGATGAACGCGGCGTTCCGGGATCTGCAGGCCGTGAGGAACCTTCGCGTCGAGCTGTTTGCCGAGCACCTCGGGCAAGACACTTCCGGCCTGGACGATCGAGCCGCGTTCAGATTGTTCCGTCGTGTGGCCCAGGAAAACCGCCGGCGCTTCGACCAGGGCGATGACGCATGGCAAGGCCTCGCGTTTGCGTTGGATCCCGCCTCTTATGGGCGCCCACCCGATCGCTGAACCTTCTTTTGCATACCCGAGTGTCCGGGTCGGTGCGAGTTGCTGCTTCCGCCCATTTCGACGACAGTCCCGGCGGTCACCCTTTCCATGAAGTCATTGCCCGTGTCCACGCTCGCCGCCACCCCAGACGCCAGCTTCCCCGCTGCCCCCGACCGCCGCTTCTTCGGCCACCCCGCCGGCCTGGGCTGGCTGGCCTTCTGTGAACTCTGGGAGCGGTTCTCCTACTACGGCATGCAGGCGTTGCTGGTGCTGTACCTCACCAACTACCTGTTCCTGCCCGAAAACATCGGCCAGGTGGCCGGCATCGACGCGTTGCGGGGTTTCATCGAGCGGGTCACCGGCCCCCGCTCGCCGCAGCAGCTGGCGTCGGCCGTGTTCGGGCTGTACGCCGGGTTCGTCTACCTGATGCCGCTGTTCGGCGGGCTTTTGGCCGACCGCCTGCTCGGCCGCACCAAGACCATCGTCATCGGCGCCTGCCTGATGGCTCTCGGCCACTTCTTGATGGCCTTCGAGTCGAGCTTCCTCGTGGCGCTCGCCTGCCTGCTGGTGGGCGTGGGCTGCTTCAAAGGCAACATCGCAGCCCAAGTGGGCGACCTCTATGCGCCGGGTGACAAACGGCGGGCCAGCGCGTTCCAGATCTTCATGCTGGCGATCCAGATTGCCGTGATCGTGGCCCCCATCGTGTGCGGCACGCTGGGCGAAAAGGTGGCATGGCACTGGGGTTTCGGTGCGGCTGGCGTGGGCATGGTGATCGGCCTGGTGGTGTACCTGGCCGGCCGGCGCCACTTGCCGCCGGAGCCCGCGCGGGGTACCAAGGCGGCCACCGCGGCGGCCCGCCCGGCGCTGACCGGTGCGGAAATGGGTCGCCTGGCGTTGCTGCTGGTGTTGATCCCCGTGCTGACGCTGTCCGTCGTCGGCAACCAGCAGTTCTACAACGCCTATCCGCTGTGGTCGCAGAAGCACATGGACCTGGTGCTGCTGGGGTGGCAGGTGCCGGTGAGCTGGCTGCAGGCCGTCGATGCGGCCATCAGCACCCTGACGATGATCGCCTCCATTGCCTTCTGGCGCTGGTGGGCCACACGGCGGCGCGAGCCGGACGAGATGATGAAGATGGCGCTGGGCTCGCTGGTGGCCGCGGGCGCCCCGGCGCTGCTTGTGATTGCCGCCTGGCAGATCGACGCGTCGCACGAAAAGATCAGCTTTGCCTGGACACTGGGCTACACGATCCTCAATGACATCGGCTTTGCCAATGTGCTGCCGGTCGGCCTGGCGCTGTACTCGCGGGTGTCGCCGCGGGGGCTGGCGGGCCTGGTGATCGGCATGTACTACCTGCACCTCTTCGTCGGCAACACCTTTGTCGGCTGGCTGGCGGGCTTCCTCGAAACCATGCCCGGCCCCGAGTTCTGGGGCCTGCATGCGGTGCTGGTCGGGAGTGCGGGGGTGCTGCTGCTGGCGTGCCGCCTGCTCTTTGGCCGCCTCCTTGCGCCGGACGGCGCCACGCCGCAACCGGCAAGCCCCTGAACGGCTGGCGAGCGGCCGGCACTTGCCAGGCCGCTGGCGGATCTGTGGGCACAAGTAGGCAAGAGCGTGCGGGCTGCCTCAGGTGGCGCCCCTCGCCCACCTCAAGTCTCGCTCCCGGCCATCCGATATGAGCCTGCGGCCCGCAACCCCGGGGCCGTCACGCTTTGTTGGGCACCATGGCCGCTCGATGTCGTTCACTTCGTTGTCTGCTGGCGTTCCTGTGGCTTTTTGCCGCGGCAGCCGCCCATGCCGTACCGGGTACGGAACCCGCACGCTGGACGGGGCTGTCGGACACCCTCTTCACCCACCACGTCGGTCCCGCGGGGGCCATCGGAACCGCGCTGGCGCAAGATGCCAGCGGCTTCCTCTGGATGGGCACGCAAGTGGGGCTGCTGCGCTGGGACGGCTACAGCTTCCGCAGCTACATGGCCGATCCGCAGACACCCGGGTCGCTGCCGGACAGCTACATCGCCGCTTTGCACGTGGACACCCGGGGCCGGCTGTGGGTCGGCACCAGCGCCGGTGGCCTGGCTCGCTTTGACGCTGCGCGTGACCAGTTCGTGGTCTACCCGGCGGGCCAGGCCGGCCTGAGTGCTGGGGGCGTCTCGGCCATTGCCGACGACGGCGAGGGCGGGCTGTGGGTGGGCACGGGTGCCGGGCTGGATCATGTGGACGCGCAGGGCGTGGTGCGGCCGGTGCCGGAGGGCACCCCGGCCAAGCTGGGGTTGCCGGACGGCAGTGGCTTGGCGCTGCTGAACGACCGGTCCGGCGCGCTGTGGCTGGGCACACAAAAGGGCTTGCTGCGGCGAGACCCTGGAACATCCGCGTTTGTTGCGGTGCCGCTGGACGTGGGCGGCGGCCAATCGGCAGGCGTGACTGCACTCCACCAGGACGGCGCCGGCCACCTGTGGATCGGCACGCGCGCCCACGGCGCCTTCGTCATCGAGGCGGGCACGTCGGTGGCCCGCGCGGTGCAGGAAAGCGGCCGCCTGCCCTCGCTGGCCAGTGACCGCGTCAGGTCGATCGCCGAGGTGATGCCGGGCGAGGTGTGGCTGGGCACCGATGGGGCGGGCATCGTGGCGGTGGACGTCAGAACCTGGACCACCCGGCGGATTCGGCACGACGCGGGCACGCCCACGAGCCTGGCGGATGGCGATGTGGCCGCGCTGCTGCGCGACCGCAGCGGCCTGGTCTGGGCGGCCGCCGGCGCCGGCGTCAGCCGGCACGACCCCCAGCAACAAGGCGTCGTGTCGCTGCTCGGCGGCAGCGGCCGGCCGAATGGCATCAGCAATGCAGACGTGCCTTTCGTGCTGGCCCTGCCGGATGGCCGCGTGTGGCTGAGTGTGGCCAAGGATGGCATCGACATCATGGACCCGGTGCTGGGCCGGGTCGGCCAACTGCGGCCCGATGCGGCACGCCCGCTCAGTGCGCTGCCGAAAGCGCGCGTGCTGGCCATGGTGGCCGGCCCCGGCGGGCAGGTCTACATCGCCACGCGCCTGGGCCTGTACCTCAGCGATGCGGGCGGGCGGCGTGTGCAGCGCGTGCACGTGCCCCAGCGCGACCCCACGGCCACGGCCTGGTCGTTGTGCCTGGATGGCCACACGCTGTGGGTGGGCGGGCTGGACGGCCTGTGGAAGCTGGACGTGAGCGAGCCTCTGCATCCGGTGGTGCTGCAGCACGAAACCGCCAGCCGGCTGGGTGACACGCGCGTGGTCGCCATCCTGCGCGGCGGCGGCACGTCGCTGTGGGTGGGCACGCGCCTGGGGCTGGTGCATGTCGACACGGCCTCCGGTGCGGTGGAGCCGGTGCCGAACGACGCGGCCGACCCGGCCCGCATGCCCACGGGGTATGTGTCGTCGATGCTGCTGGATGCCCGCGGCCGGTTGTGGCTGTCATCGTTCGGCAATGGTGTGCTGCGCCTGGAGGGGCGCGACAGCGACGGCCGGCTGCGCTTTCGGCGCCTGGGCCTGCGCGAAGGCTTGCCGCATGTCGGCGTCAACAAGCTGCTCGAGGACGCGCGGGGTGACATCTGGGCCAGCACCGACGACGGGCTGGCGGTCATCGACGCCCAGAGCCTGGCGGTTCGCGTGCTGCAGCGGCCGCAGGGGGTGGGGCTCCTGGCGTACTGGACCAACGCCGGCGCCGTGACGCCGGCCGGCGAACTGCTGTTCGGCGGGCAGGGCGGGCTGGCCGTGGTGCGGCCCGGGCGCCTGGCGCGCTGGGACTACCGGCCGCCGGTGGTCGTGACCGATGCGCGTGTGGGTGACCTGCCGGTGCCGCTGGGCAGCCTCAACGCAGCGCCGGGCCAGGCCCGCCTGGAACTGAAGCCGCAGGTCCGCGGGCTCTGGGTGGAGTTTGCCGCGCTCGACTACTCTGCCCCGGAACGCAACCGCTACGCGCACCGCCTGCTGGGCTTCGATGCCGACTGGATTGCCACCGAGCCGACGCGCCGGCTGGCCAGCTACACTAACCTGCCGCCGGGCGACTACACGCTGCAGTTGCGCGGCTCCAACCGCGACGGCGTGTGGTCCGACGCGCCGCTGGCCCTCCCGATCCGCGTGCTGCCGGCGTGGTACCAGACGCTCTGGTTCCGCGGCCTGTGCGGCTTGTTCGCGCTGCTGCTCGTGGTGGCCCTGGTGCAGGCGCGCACCTTCTACCTGCGGCGACGCCAGCACGAACTGGAAGGCCAGGTCGTTGCGCGCACGGCCGAACTGCAACGCCGCAGCGAGGAGCTGCACGAAAGCCAGCGCCAGCTCGAAAAGCTGGCCTATGCCGACCCGCTGACCGGGCTGCCGAACCGGCGCCTGTTCAATGAGGAACTGCGGCGGCAGGTGGCGCAGGCCACGCGCGACGGCCGGCCTTTCACGCTGCTGCTGATCGATCTCGATGGCTTCAAGAAGGTCAACGACACGCTGGGCCATGACGCCGGCGATGCCTTGCTGGTGGAAACCGCCGCCCGGCTGATGGTGGCGGTGCGTGCCAACGACCGCATCGCTCGCATGGGCGGTGACGAATTCGCGGTGCTGACGCTGGGCAGCGAGCACGAGGCGGTGGACCCGATCTGCCGCCGCATCGTCGCGGCCCTGGGCGAGCCCCTGTCGTTCAATGGCTCGACGCTGCAGGTGAGCGCGAGCATCGGCGTGGCCTTGTACCCCACGCATGGCACCTCGCCCGATGTGCTCTACAAGGCCGCCGACGTGGCCTTGTACGAGGCCAAGCGCGGTGGCCGCGACACCTGGCGCTGGTATGGCGAAATGGCGGCCGTGCCGGCCGGCACGGTGGCGGTGCCCGTCGAAGACCTTACGGGGACTTGAGAGGACCGGGGGCCCGCGTTGGCCCGGCTTGCGATCCACCGGGGTGGCGCGCAAAATCCTGCATCAATCGGATGGGTGCGATGCCTTTCGTGCGCCTGGACGGCGGGGCCATGCCGTCTGTACCCGGTCTATACCAGGTCTGTACCAGGCAACCATGAACCCCCTCCCGGTCACCCAGGACTCCCTCAATGCGGCCGCCTTGGCCGCGTGCGACACCTTGCGTGGCAAGGTGGAGCCGGGCATCTGCCAGGACCTGGTCCTCACCCTGCTCTTTCTCAAGGGCATCTCCGATGCCTGGCAAGACCGCCTGGAGGACTACCAGCGCCGGCATGGCGAGCATCCCGGGTTGGTCGAGGAGTTGCTGAAGAACGAGCGTTTCGTGCTGCCGCCAATGGCCAGCTTCCAGGCCTTGCATGCAGCCCGCTACGAGCCGGGCAACGGCGAGCGCATCGACCGGGCGCTGCATGCCCTGGAAGACGCCAACCTTGCCAAGCTGCGCGACGTCTTCCGGGACATCAGCTTCAATACCGCCGCACTGGGCGACGAGGCGCACAAGAACGACTTGCTGCGCCGCCTGCTGGACGCCTTCGCCAGGCCTGAGCTCAACCTGCGCGAAAGCCGCGTGGGCTCGGCCGATGGCGTCGGCAATGCCTGCGAGTTCCTGCTCAGGAACTTCGCCGTCCACGGCGACAGGAGGGCCGGTGAGTGCTACACACCACCCGAGGTGTCGCTGTTGTTGGCGCGCCTGGTCGATCCGCAGCCCGGCGACGAGATCTGCGACCCGGCCTGCGGCTCGGGCTCACTCCTGATGCAGTGCAGCCGCCTGGTGCACGAGCGCAGCGGCAGCAAGCGGTATGCACTGCATGGCCAGGAGGCCATGGGCAGCACCAGCGCCCTGGCCCGGATGAACCTGTTCCTGCATGGCGAGGACAACCACCGCATCGAATGGGGCGACACGCTGCGCAACCCCCGGCTGCTCGATGGCGACGGCCGGCTCAAGTGCTTCGACATCGTGCTGGCCCACCCGCCTTTGTCGGTGCAGGGCTGGGACGCCGAAGCCGCCGCCGATGATCCGCACCAGCGCTTCCGCCGCGGCCTGCCGCCCCGCACCCGGGCCGACTACGCGTTCATCCTGCACATGGTGGAGACCATGAAACCGGGCTCCGGGCGAATGGCCGTGGTGGTGCCGCATGGGGTGCTGTTCCGCGGTGCGGCCGAAGGCAAGATCCGCCGGCAGCTCGTGGCCGAGAACCTGCTCGATGCCGTGATCGGCCTGCCCGAGAAGCTGTTCCATGACACCGGCATCCCGGCGGCCGTGCTGGTGCTGCGCCGGAACAAGCGCGACGACCAGGTGCTGTTCATCGACGCCAGCCGCGGCCGCCAGGGGGGCAAGAACCAGAACCAGTTGCGTGCCCAGGACCTGGACCGCATGCTCGCCACCTGCGCCGCACGCCGGGGCGTGCCAGCCTATGCCCACCTGGCCGGCCCGGCCGAGATCGCCGGCAACGACTTCAACCTCAACATCCCGCGCTACGTGCACGCGTCCGCGGGCCCGATGGCGGCCGACCTGGGCACCGTGCGCATGGAGCGCCACCGGCTCCTGGGCGAGCTGGCGCTTCTGGAGGACCAGATCGCCGGCCACCTGCGGGACCTGGGCCATGGGTAAAGGCGCCGGGCCGGACGCCCTGCCCGGTGCCGAAGACCCCGTGGAGCCTGGCCTTGGCCGCACCACGGCCTTGCATCTGCTGTGCAACTTGGGGTGGAACTTCCTGCCTGCCGAGGACAGCCTGGCCCTGCAAGGCGGCACCCATGCGGCCCTCCTGGTGCCGCGGCTGGCCGACGTGCTGCGGACCCGGCGCTTCCACTACAAAGGCCAGCCTTTCCCGCTCTCGCCCAGCGGGATTGAGCAGATCGTGCGCCAGCTGTCGGCACCCAGCCTCGCCGAGGGCTTGCTGCCCGCCAACGAGCAGCTCTACAACCAGCTGGCACACGGTGTCACGGTCACCGAGCCCATGCCGGACGGCAAGCGGCACCAGCCGACCATTGCATTGATCGACTGGCACGATCCTGCGGCGAATCGCTGGGACGTGACCGAGCGGCCGCCGCTGCTTTCGACCCAGGGCACGCACTCCTGCGTGCCGGACCTGGTGTGCTTCGTCAATGGCATCCCGCTGGCGGTGATCGAGGCGGGGGCGACCGTGGATGAAGGCATTGGCCGGCACCTGCACCACCAGCGCCAGGACCAGGTCCCGCAGCTGTTCGCCTACGCGCAGCTCCTGCTCGCGGTGAGCCCCGCGCAGGGGCGCTATGGCACCACCGGCACGCCGGCCGGGTGGTGGGCGCGCTGGCGCGAGGAAGAGATCACCGACGCGCAAGTGACCGAGTGGAAGAACCAGCCCCTGGATGCCCAGACGCACGTGGCGCTGGGTGCCGGCAAGCCGGCGGCGTGGCGGCAG
>Ga0307516_10004745_pt1 | contig 16606 bp, 11 predicted proteins | sample 19_EM_MG_FD_203310 | JGI IMG/M metagenome (GOLD analysis project Ga0307516, IMG submission 203310) | Populus trichocarpa ectomycorrhiza microbial communities from riparian zone in the Pacific Northwest, United States - 19_EM | ecosystem: Host-associated > Plants > Roots > Unclassified | place...
GCATGTCGCGTTGACGTGGACCGATGACCGCAAGGATCCGCAGTACGAGATTTCGAACGATGCCCTGCAGCGTTTGAAAGCTGCGCGCGACGCCCGCGGGCGTCCGCTCACCGTCCACAAGATCCATCAGCCGGGCCCCCTGTACATGACCGCCGACGAAGCGGCCGGTGTCGATGTGCGTGCGGGAAGCCGTCCGCGCAGGGCGGGCGACCGCTTGCCGGCGTCGTACATCAATTTCTACATCGCCAACAAGTGCGTCGTCATGCCCCTGTACGACAAGCGCCGGGACGCGGCGGCCATGCGCACTCTGCGCCGCCTTTTTCCCACCCGTAAGGTGATCGGGGTGGCGACCCGCGAAGTGTTGCTCGGCGGCGGCAATATTCATTGCATCACTCAACAAGTACCCCGGCCGGCGGCTTCTTGACACCCCGGTAACGCTTTGGAATGGAACTTTGCTGCGCGCAGGCCCTCGAAAGCCATTATTCTACGCAGCCTTAGATTCTTCACCCCGTAAGAACCGTTACCTGTAAAACACCGTCACCCTGCAAATCACTGTCCCCCCAAAAATACTGGAAGCTTTAGTGCACCTATCGTCAGGAATCCATGGTCCCCGGCAATCCGCCGGCGAGGACCGCAGCGGGCGCGGCCGCAACTTCCGGAGCGCCCGCCTCGGCGTGAGCGCGTTGCTGTGCGCCGTCGCGATCTTCGCGGCGGGCTGCCACAACAACAATCAGAACAGCGGCGCCGGCTTCGCATGGCTCACGCTCACCGATCAACCCGGCGATTTCGCGAGCTACATCGTGAACGTCGCCCAGATCACGCTCACGCGCAGCGACGGCGCCGTGGCGGGGCCGTTACTGGGTCCGGAGACCGTGGATCTCACCAAACTCAGTGATCTCTCGGAGCTCTGGGGCAGCGCGGCGATTCAGGTCGGCACGTATACGTCCGCGAACATCATCTTGGATTACACGAACGCAATCATCACCGTCATGGTGAACGGCGTGCCCGTGAAGGCGAAGGTCGTCGATTCGGCCGGCAAGGCGGTCACCACGCAGACGATCAATGTGATTTTGGATCCGGCGGGGCAACTTGTCGTGCCCGTCACGTTCGCGACCACCTCGGCACAACGGTTGGCGATCGATGTCAATCTCGCCGCCTCCACCCCCTCGGTCAACATGGCGACCAGTCCGCCGACCGTGACGGTGAAGCCGTATCTGACTGTGGGCACTGCCCCCTCGGACCAGAAGCTCATCCGCGTACGGGGACCGCTCATCAATTCGAGCGTGAGTCTGGGCACCTATACCGTGTATGTCCGGCCGTTCCTCGACGAGGCGGACAACTTTGGATCGCTGTCGCTGTTCGTGGACGCGAATACCCTCTACGCCACCAACGGCGTGATTTCCACGGGCACCACCGGCATCACGCAGCTGTCGCAATCGTCGGCCGGAACCACGGTGACGGCTGCCTATACCACCTTCGAGCCCACCAAGACCCCAAGCGCCACGGCCGGGAAATTCCACGCGAAGTACGTCCTCGCCGGCAGTACGCTGGAGGATTTGTATACGTCGGGCCTCGAGGGCGACGTGGTCTCGCGCACCGGCAATACGCTCAAGGTGCGGGGCTGGACCCTGCAACTGTACACCGGCAGTACGACCAGCACCGCGATCTACGGATGTAGCGGATGCACATACGCCACCGATGCCAGCGTAACGCTGGGTCCCTCCACACGCGTCACCGCGGATGACACGACTCTGACGGACCTGGATTACAACTCCGTGGCCGTGGGCCAGCACGTCGTGATACGCGGCATCTACTCCGCGCCGAGCACCGGTGCGGTCAATATCGACGCGACCGGTTCCACCGCCACCAACACGGGTTCGGTGCGCTTGATATCCACGCATCTCTGGGGCACGTTGTTGTCGTCGGCTGCGGGCGAGGTGTCGATGAACCTGCAGACCATCAGCAATTGGCCGGTCGGTGCTTTTACCTTCGCCGGCAACGGCACCTCCGCGGCCGCGGATCCGGTGGCCGCCGCGTTCACCGTCAATACCGGTACTCTCGCCAATCCGGTGACCACCGTTGGCGATCCGCTATGGATCGACGGCTTGGTCGCGCCGTTCGGATCGGCTCCCCCGGCATTCGATGCCACCGTGATCAGCAGCGAGGCGTCCGTTCCGGCCAGCCTGCAAGTGCATTGGACTACCGGTACGAAGACCCCATTTTCGGTGCTGCTCGCCGCCGGTTCGACGATCAATTTGGCGAATACGAGCTCGGCCGTCATCCGTATCGGTCCGGACAGCATCGCTCTGAGTTCGCTGCCGGCGTCGCCGCCGTTCACGATCGTGCCGCAGGCCGGGATCGCATCGTCCGTGCCGGGGGTACCCTTGTTCACACCGCGTTTCTCCTATGGCGACCCGACCGCCGTCGCTCCGGCCGGCATCCATGTGTTCAGTGCATTCGGAACGTTCGCCACCAATCTGACCTCCGCGCTTTCGGCTACGGCGGCCCTGCAGCTGGAGGCCCGCGGAACCTATAACCGGGCGACCAACACGTTTAGCGCCAGCAGCGTCGACGTCGTGCTCTAAACTATTCCCCTCATGGGGAATCAACGAGCAAGGGGGCTTACTTGGGCGCTGGCCGTCGGTTGCCTGGTATGCATCGCCGGCGACGCCCGGGCGCTCGGCGCGGCGGAATTGCCGCGCGACCCCTTGCTCCGTCCGCGGATCTGCGTCGTGCTGTCGGGCGGCGGAGCTCGCGGCATTGCGCACATCGGCGTTCTCAAAGTTCTCGAGGACCTGAAGATTCCGATCGACTGCATCGCGGGCACCAGCATGGGCGCAGTGGTGGGGGGGCTGTATGCCAGCGGGATGAACGCCCGTGAAATCGAATCCACCATGCGTTCGGTGGACTGGCAGGAAGCGTTTCGAGACACCCCGCCGCGGCGCGATCTTGCCTTCAGGCGCAAACAGGATGACCGTAATTTCCTGGTGCGCCTGCCGTTGGGCTTGAAGCATGGGCAGATTCTCCTTCCCAAGGGGTTCATCCAGGGGCAGAAGCTGCAGGAGACGCTGAGGCAACTGACGTTGCAGTTCAACGACAGCACCGATTTCGACCAGCTGCCGACGGCTTTTCGCGCGGTTGCCACCGATTTGGAAAGCGGCGAGGCCGTGCTTCTCGACAAGGGCGATCTTGCGATCGCCATGCGGGCCAGTATTTCAGCTCCCGGCGTGTTCGCCCCGGTGGACTACCGGGGCCGATTGCTGGTGGACGGGGGATTGGCGGAGAATCTGCCGATCAATGTGGCGCGGGCGATGAACGCCGATATCCTCATCGTCTCCGACGTGAGCTTCCCGCTGCAGGCTCGAGCGCGGCTCGATTCCGCGCTCTCCATATCCAATCAGATGATCGCGATCCTGGTGCGCAAGGACTCGGACCGGCAGAAGTCGAGCCTGAGCCCGCAGGACGTTCTCATCGAGCCCATACTCGGGTCGACCACCTCGACGGATTTCACGGCGACCCTGGGAACGATCGTGCGCGGCGAGGAGGCGGCGCGCGGGGCGGCGGAAAAGCTCTCGCGCCTGAGCGTCGGCGACGCCGACTATCACGCCTACCAGGCGCGGCGGGAGGCGCGAGTGCCCGGATTGTCCCCCATCGAGTTCGTCCGAGTCGACAAGGAATCGCAGCGTTATGAAGCGACCATCATGGCGGAGATGCAGCCGCTGATCGGTAAACCTGTCGGTGCCGATCAGGTCGGGTCCCGCATCACCAAACTCTATGGTCTCGGAAATTTCGAAACCCTCGACTACAGTCTCGTGCAACGGGACATTGGTGCTTCGGCCGGAACCGGTGCTTCGGCCGGAACCGGCACTTCGGGAGGAGCCGGTACTTCCGGCGCAGGCGGGGCGGAGGGAGCGCAGGAAACCGGTCTCGAGATCCGCGCGCGCCGCAAGTCCTGGGGGCCCAACTACATCCGGTTCGGCTTGAATCTGCAGGACGATTTTCAGGGCAACAGCCGCTACAACGCCGCCGCCCGCTTCGTGCTGAGCGAACTGAATGGCCTGGGCGCGGAACTGTTGACCGACGTGCAAATCGGCAGCGATCCCCGGGTATTCAGCGAGTTCTACCAACCGCTCGATCCGCAGCGCACGTGGTTCGTGGCGCCGAGTGCGCGCATCGAGGTGCGGGACCTTCCGATCTACGTCCGAAACATCGAGATCGCCGATTTCCGCGACCGCGAAGCGGAAGCCGATCTGGACGTCGGGCGAAACTTGGGCAACTGGGGTGAAATCCGCACCGGATTGCACAGGACCAACGGTCTGACCCGGGTACGTTTTGGGGATCCGACGCTGGTCGAACAGCAGTACAACAAGGGCGAGGTCTTTTTCAAGTTCAGCTACGATCAGCTCGACAACGTGCATTTTCCGCGCGGCGGGGAGACCTTCACGTTTCAGTGGGACGCGGACCGGACCGATCTGGGATCGGATGTGGCGCGCGATCGCGTCACCGCCGACTGGCTGGTGGCGCGGTCCCGCGGGCGCAACACGCTTTTGTGGTGGACTTCCGCCGGCACCACTCTCGACGGCGACGTCAAGCCCACCGCGCTTCCCGAATTTTACTCGCTCGGCGGCTTTTTCAACTTGTCGGGCCTCGCGCCGCAGTCGTTGACCGGTCCCCACTATGCGATCACGCGTGCCATCTACTTCCGCAAGATCGGCCGCGGCGGCGAGGGATTTTTCGAGTTTCCCGCCTATATCGGAGCGTCGCTGGAACTCGGGAACACCTGGGCCCGGCGCGGCGAAATCAGCGCCGGGTCGGCGCACAAGGATGCGTCGATATTCTTCGCGATCGATACCTACCTGGGTCCCGTATACCTGGGTACGGGCTACGATGAACGGGGAACGAGCGGCTTCTACCTGTTCCTGGGGAGAAGTTTCTAACTGAAGGCGCGGCTCTCGGACAAATTCTCGACCTTTTCGAACACACCGTTAAACGAAGCTGCGACTTTCAGACAGGTTCTCAACCTTTTCGAACACGCGGTTAAACGAAGCTGCGACTTTCAGACAGATTCTCAACCTTTTCGAACACGACCGCCGGCTGATCTCCGATCCGCGAGTATTCGTGCTTGCGTGCCATTTCTTCCAGCTTTTGATCGCGCTCCGCGGCCGTGAAAAACCAATGTGTCTTCTGCCAATCGCTGCCCAGCAGCTTCGCGAATGGGTCTCCCGGACGCAAGCTCACGCGGACGCCGTACGGCCGGGGCAGCACGGGCACGTTGCGAACCAGATTTTGCGGATTTGCGATTCCCATGGCGCAGGAAGATAGCCGAACGCCGCCCGGGGTGCCAGTTGAATTGGCCTCACGGCATTTCGTCCAAGGTGCCAGCTGATTGACTGAACGAGGTGCCTGCTGATTGGCCGCAGAATCGCGTGGTAGACTCCGCCGCCTTCGTCAGGCGACACGAATGGTTGGATATCACTGATGGCATCGTCTTATACGGCCTCCGACATCGAGGTTTTGAGCGGCTTGGACCCGGTGCGCCGGCGTCCGGGCATGTACACCGACACCACGCGGCCAAACCACCTGGCGCACGAGGTGATCGACAACAGCGTCGACGAGGCGCTGGCGGGATACTGCGAGAACATCGACGTCACGGTGTTCAAGGACGGTTCGCTGCAGGTGGAGGACGATGGCCGCGGCATGCCGGTCGACATCCATCCCAAGGAGAAGATCAGCGGCGCCGAGTTGATCCTGACGCGCCTGCACGCCGGCGGAAAGTTCAACGACAAGACCTATCAGCATTCCGGCGGATTGCATGGCGTCGGCGTCTCGGTGGTGAACGCGCTGTCCAAACACCTGGAGTGCTGGGTGCGCCGCGGCGGGAAGGAGTACAACCTGGCCTTCTCGGGCGGGGCTCTGAAGTCGAAGCTCGAGGTCGTCGGCGACGTTCCGAAATCGAAAACCGGCACGACCTTGCGGTTTTGGCCCGACGCCAAGTACTTCGACACCGATAAATTCGCCATCCCCAGCCTGAAGCAGGTGCTGCGGGCCAAGGCCGTGCTCTGCCCGAAACTGCGCGTGACGCTCACCAACGAGTCGACCGGCGAGCGCGAGGAGTGGTACTACACGGGCGGTCTGCACCAGTATCTGGCCGAAGAGCTCGGCAAAGGCGAGTGGCTGCCCGCCGAGACCTTTTACGGCAAACGCGACATCGACGGCGGCTCGCTGGACTGGGCCTTCGCTTGGGTGCTCGATTCGGAGCATCGCATCACCGAGAGCTATGTCAATCTGATCCCGACCGTGGAGGGCGGCACGCACGTCAATGGCCTGCGCGTGGGCGCCGCCGACGCGGTGCGCGAGTTTTGCGAGTTCCGCAGCCTGGTGCCGCGGGGCCTGAAGCTGACTCCGGAAGATGTGTGGGATGGAGTGAGTTTCGTGCTGTCGATGAAGATGCGCGAACCGCAGTTCGCCGGCCAGACCAAGGAACGCCTGTCCTCGCGCGAGTCCGCGGGAATCGTGCAGGGCGTGATCAAGGACGCGTTTGCGCTCTGGCTCAATCAGCATCCGGATCAGGGCGAGAAGATTGCGATGCTGGCGATCGCCAATGCGCAGCAACGGTTCAAGGACAGTCAAAAGATCGCGCGCAAGCGCATCGTGTCCGGACCCGCGTTGCCGGGCAAGCTGGCGGATTGCGTGAGTCAGGATCCGAAGCGCAGCGAGCTGTTCCTGGTCGAGGGCGATTCCGCCGGCGGTTCCGCCAAGCAGGCGCGGGATCGGGTGACGCAGGCCATCATGCCGCTGCGCGGCAAGATCCTCAACACCTGGGAAGCGGACACCCGCGAGGTGCTGCAGTCCCAGGAAGTGCACAACATCACGATCGCCATCGGAGTCGAGCCGGCAGCCAGCGACTTGTCCGGCTTGCGGTATCACAAGATCTGCATCCTCGCGGACGCCGACAGCGACGGCCAGCACATCGCCACCCTGCTGTGCGCGCTGTTTCTGCGTCATTATCGGCCGCTCGTCGTCGCGGGACACGTCTACGTGTGCATGCCGCCGCTGTTCCGGATCGATGCCGGCAAGGAAGTCGTCTATGCCCTGGACGAGGCCGAGCGCGAGAAGGCCCTGGCGCGCATCGCCGTCGACAGCCCGCGGGTCAAACCCGTGGTGACCCGATTCAAGGGCCTGGGCGAAATGAACCCGATTCAATTGCGCGAAACGACCATGGCGCCGCAGACGCGACGGCTGGTGCAAATGACCATCGACCCGAAGGACAGCCCGGATCAGCTGCTCGACATGCTGCTCGCCAAGAAGCGGGCGGGCGACCGGCGCGAGTGGCTGGAGAGCAAGGGCAATCTGGCGCATGTTTAGCGCCCATTCATAGAACGACTGTTGCAACTTCCACGATCATGAAAGACCAAGAGCTGAATTTCGACGGTGTAGAGCAGGAGCCTCTCAAGTCATTCGCCGAGCGCGCGTACCTCGACTACTCGATGTACGTCATTTTGGACCGTGCGCTGCCGCACCTGGGCGACGGCTTAAAGCCCGTGCAGCGCCGCATCGTGTATGCGATGAGCGAACTCGGCCTTGCCGCCGGCGCAAAACACAAGAAATCCGCCAGGACCGTGGGCGACGTCATCGGCAAATTCCATCCGCATGGCGATTCGGCCTGCTATGAGGCCATGGTGCACATGGCGCAGGATTTCGCCTACCGATATCCAATCGTCGACGGCCAGGGCAACTGGGGCTCGACGGACGATCCGAAATCGTTTGCTGCGATGCGTTACACGGAGTCGCGGCTGACGCGCTATGCCACGCTGCTGCTGCTGGAATTGGGTTCGAGCACCGTCGATTGGATTCCGAATTTCGACGGCTCGCTGGACGAGCCGACCATGTTGCCGGCGAGGGTGCCGAATCTGCTGCTCAACGGCGGCTCCGGGATCGCCGTCGGCATGGCCACCGACATTCCGCCGCACAATCTGCGCGAGGTGGTCAAGGCCTGCGTCGCACTGCTCGATGATCCGGATCTGTCGACCCGCAAAATCATGGCCAGCATCAAGGGGCCTGATTTGCCGACCGGCGGCGAAATCGTTTCGCCTCGCGACGATCTGGTGCAGATGTACGAAACCGGGTCGGGAAGCTTCAAGGCCCGCGCGACCTATGAAGTCGAGGACGGACAGATCGTGATCGACGCCTTGCCGTTCCAGGTGTCGGGCGCCAAGGTCCAGGAACAGATCGCCGCCCAGATGCAGCAGAAGAAGCTGCCCATGGTCGAGGATCTGCGCGACGAATCGGATCATGAAAATCCGACCCGTCTGGTGATCGTCCCGAAATCGAATCGCGTCGACACCGCGGCTCTGATGGCGCACTTGTTCGCCACGACCGATCTCGAGCGAAATTATCGGGTCAATCTCAATGTCATCGCGCTGGACGGCCGGCCCCGGGTCATGGGGCTGAAGGAGCTGTTGCTGGAATGGCTGACGTTCCGCAAGTCCACCGTCACGCGGCGCCTGAATCACCGGCTGGCGAAGCTGTCGGCGCGGCTGCACATCCTCGATGGACTGCTCATCGCGTACCTGAACCTCGACGAAGTGATCCGTATCGTGCGCACGGAGGAACATCCGAAGCCCGCCCTCATCAAGCGGTTCAAGCTGTCGGACGAACAGGCCGAGGAAATACTGGAAACCAAGCTGCGACGCCTCGCGCGCCTGGAGGAGATGAAGATCCGCGAGGAACAGAAGAAACTCGCGGAGGAGCGCGACGAAATCCAAGCCATCCTGAAGAGCAAGGCAAGATTGACCAGGCTGGTGCGCGATGAGTTGTTGAGCGACGCGGAGGAATACGGCGACGACCGCCGCACCAAGCTGGTGGAGCGCGAGGCTGCCCAGGCCATCTCGGAGACGGAGCTCTTGACGAGCGAGCCGGTCACCGTGGTGCTGTCGCGCCTCGGGTGGGTGCGTGCCGCGAAGGGGCACGACATCGATGCGCGTTCCTTGAGCTACAAGACGGGCGATGAGTTTCAGGCGGCGGCGAAGGGCCGCAATCTACAGCAGGCAGTGTTCATGGACTCCACCGGGCGAGCCTATAGCCTCGATGCGCACCAGCTGCCGGCGGCCAGGGGCTACGGCGAGCCGTTGTCCGGCACGGTGGATCCGCCGGACGGCGCGACCTTCGCCGCCGTCCTGATCGGCGAACCCGAGGATCTTTGGCTGCTGGCGAGCGATGCCGGGTACGGTTTCGCGGCAAAGCTGAGCGAACTGTACGCGCGCAACAAGAAAGGCAAATCGGTGCTCAAGGTGCCCGAGAACGCCAAGGTGTTGGCCGCGCAGCCGATCACGAGTCCGGCTGCGTTCGCGGTCTTCGTGAACAACGATGGCGAGGTGCTGGCGCTGCCGGCGGCGCAGATTGAAGAGATGAGCGCCGGCAAGGGTCAGAATCTCTACGGCATTCCCGGGAAGAAGTCGGCGGACCGCGACGAATATCTGGTGGCCATGGCGGTGATCGCCCCGGGCGAGGTGCTGACGGTGTACAGCGGGGCGAGCGCACCGATGAAGCTCAAATACGACGAACTCAAATCCTTCCAGGACAAGAAGGGCCAGCGGCGGCAGCGGTTCTCGCGAGCCTACAAGCAGATCGACCGGCTGGAGGTAACGCCGCCGCAGCCTTGACGAGCGCGCCGCGCCTGGGAGCCCGCCCGGGGGGCGGTGGCCGGCGAGCTAGCGCTCCCCGGACATGGTGACGTCTTCGGGCGCGTTGACGAAGTAGCCCTGGATGAATTCGATGCCGAGCTGCCAGAGCACGGCCATGGTGTTGGCGTCCTCCACGCGTTCGGCGACGGTTTCGACGCCCTTGCGTTTGGCGGCCTCGACCAAACCTTTCACCCGCTGTTGCTGCAGCTGATTGGTCGACAGGCCCTGCATCAGCGAACCGTCCACCTTGATGAAGTTCATGCGGATGTCCGCCAGCAGCTTGAGCGGGTCGCGCCCGGTGCCGAAGTGTTCGAGCGCGAAGCGGAACCCGAGTTTGCGCAAGTTCTCGGCAAATTCCATGGTGGGCTTGATGTATTGCGTCGCCATCTCTTCGGTGACCTGGATGCACAAGCGCGCGGGCTCGATGCGCAGCGACCGGAGCTGGGTCTCGAGCCATCCCATGATGCTCTTGTCCAACACCGTGTCCTTCGACACGCGGACGAAGATGCAGGCCGCCTTGCGGTTGGCGGCGAACGACAGGGATGCGCCGATCACCCATCGATCGATGTTCTTCATCAGGTCGTTGCGCTCCGCGGCTGCAATGAACTCCGCCGGCAGCACTTCCGAGCCCTGCTCGTCCAACATGCGGACCAGCACGTCGAACATGCCCTTGTCCTCGCCGAGCAGACTGGCGATCGGCTGCTGCACGAGACGGAAGCGGTTCTCCATCAACGCGCTCTTGATGTGCTTGACCCAGATCTTGTCATACGCCTGGACCCGCGTGTCCGTGTCGGACTTGTCGACGACGTACATCTGGTTCCCGCCGAGCTCGCGCCCGCGCCGCGTGGCGCTGATGGCGTCGGCGATGGCGGCGGCCAGATCCGGATTGGCGGGAGGCAGCAGTCCGAGCCCGACGGTCACGGTGGCGGAGATGGTCTTGTCATCGATGCTGAATGTGTGCGCATTGACGCGTTTCGCCACGTTCTCCGCCCATGTCTCCACATCGCGCGCCGTGCCGCGCTCGAGCATGATCAGAAAACCGTTGCCGCCGAACCTTCCGCAGAGATCCGTCGGCGTAAGCTGCGTTCTGAGCAGCTCGGCGAGTTGCGCCATGAACTCCTCGCTCGCAAGGATGCCGATGGAGTGCTGTATGTCGGCGAACCGGTCGGGCTTGATGTGCGCGAATTGCCGTACGCCGCCCTTGATGCCGACGGTGCAGCGCTCGCGAACGGCGGCGATGAGGTAGCGCTGCTGCAAGAAGCGCGTGGAGGCATCGTTCTTGACCGCCTCGTCCAGGCGCGCCTCGAGATCCACATCCTTCTTGTGATTGGCGGGAATGCTGATGCGGGTCGCGGGTTCGCTTTCGTAGTCGGCCTTGGTCAACGTCAGTTCGAGGGCGAGACTGGAGCCGTCGGAGAGCAGCGCCTGCACCTTCAGGGCATGGTCCGTCCACTTACCCTGCAGACACGCGACCAGGGCGCCCTTGAGCGCCGGATGGGTTTCCTGTTCGAACAGATCCATCAGGGGGGTTCCGGTCAGCGCGTCGTCGCCGGAGTAGCCGAATAGTTCGAGCCACGCGCGGTTGGCATCTACGATGATGCCCTCCTGCACATGGGTGATGGCGTCGGCGGAGCCTTCGAGAAAGTTCTGCAGCTGTTCGCGGTACTCGCGCGCCGACGAGAGTGTGGTCGACAGGGCGCGCTCCAGCCGGTAGGTGCGCAGCTCGCGGGTGGCCACCGATTGCAGGCGGCTGCGATTGGCGAGCGTCACCGCGTCCTGCGCTCCCATTTGCATGGCTTCGGCGATCGCCGTCTCATCGACGTTTTCGCGCACGATCAGCACCGGCATTTCCGGGGCGCTCTGCATCTTGACCTTCATGATCGAGCCCAAGTCGATGCCGGGCTCGTCGGTGAATGCCACCAGCATCTCCGGATTGAGCTGCGTCAGGGCATCCCCAAGATCGCGGGCGTCGGGCAGCCAGGTGCAATGGACCGGATGGCCGGCCTTGCGCAAGGTACTGTTGATCGCCTCGACGTGGTCTTGCGACCTCGTCATGACGATCATTGGCACTGCACCCTGCTCGGACACGTCAAAATCCTCGGAAAATGGGTGCGAAGTGTAACATCAGGATTTTTGAGATTCTGGGAACGGCGTCTAGGAGCCGGTCTCAGACAGGTTCCCGAGCCCGCCTCTGACAGGTCCCTGCCGTAGTATCCAAAGCTTTCGCCCGAATTGGCCAGAACTGCGGCTTGCGGCTATCATACGCGCCCTTCACCGCGAGGCCTGCGATGTCGAACTACAGCACGAACGAATTCAAAGCCGGTTTGAAGATTCTGATCGACGGCGATCCCTACGCCATCGTCGAGAACGAAATGGTCAAACCGGGCAAGGGCCAGGCGTTCAATCGCGTGCGGGTACGCAACCTCAAGACGGGCCGAACCATCGAGCGCACCTGGAAATCGGGCGATACCGTGGAGGCCGCCGACGTGGTCGACACGGATATGCAATATCTGTATAGCGACGGAGACTTTTTCCACTTCATGGTGCCGGAAACGTTCGAACAGCTTACGGCCTCCAAGGAGGCGGTGGGTGAGGGTGCCCAGTGGCTCAAGGATGGCACCATTTGCGTGGTCACATTGTGGAACGGTGTACCGTTGCAGGTGACGCCGCCCGCACACATGGAGCTCAAGGTCATCGAGACCGATCCGGGCGTGCGGGGCGACACCGCCACCGGCGGGTCGAAGCCGGCGAAGCTGGAAACCGGCGCCATGGTCCGCGTCCCTCTGTTCATCAACGAAGGTGAAATTCTGCGCATCGATACCCGCACGGGCGAGTATCTGTCGCGCGGGAAAAACTAGCCTCCACGGAAGCCCGGCTGGGTGCGCGGCAGCCGCGCGGCGGCGGGCGGGTCACGCATTGTCGATCGAGAAGCTCATCGCCTCCGACAGGCGGGCAGCACCCAGAGCGACGGCCACCAACCGATCGAAGCCCAAGGCCACCCCGGCGCAATCCGGGATTCCGGATCGCAGTGCCGCCAGCAGGCGTTCGTCCAGCGGCGGCCGGACCTGGCCGCGCGCACCGCGAACCGCAAGGTCGCCGTCGAAACGCGCGCGCTGCTCGGCGGCGTTCGCCAGCTCGTGAAAGCCGTTGGCCAGCTCGATTCCATCGATATAGAACTCAAAGCGCGCGGCCACGGCCGGCCGGCCGGGCTTCAAGCGGGCCAGCGACGCTTGCGAAGCGGGGTAGTCGCAGATGAAGCACGGTTTTTCGAGCCCGAGCTTGGGTCCGACCACCAATCCCATGAGGAGATCGAGCTTGCCGTCCCGGTCAAGCTCTGCCCGGCACTCGATGCCGCGGTCTCGCGCCGCGCGTTCGAGCGCTGATTCGTCGTCGTGGTGGGCATCGACCCCGGCGTGCCGATGCAGCGCCTCCGCGTACGTCAGGCGCTCTGCCGGCTGCAGCGGGCGGTCGGGCGCCAGTAGCAGCGCGGCCAGGGCTTCGACTTCGGTCATGAGTGCGGTATCGTCGAATCCGAGGCGGTACCACTCGATCATGGTGAATTCCGGGTTGTGCCAGCGGCCGCGCTCGGCGTCGCGAAACACCTTGCATACCTGGTAGATGTCACCGCTTCCCGCGGCCAGCAGCCGTTTCATCGCATATTCGGGCGAGGTGCTGAGATAGGACGGACCGGCCAGCCCGGTCACGCGGGTGGCCAGCGATTCGATCTGCGGATCGCTGACGGCACCAGCGCTCAAGGTGGGGGTCTCGACCTCGAGCACGCCGCGCGAGGCAAAAAAATCGCGGACCACAGCCAGCATACGGGCCCGCCGTTGCAGTGCGGCGAGGGACGCCGTCGGCCGCCAATCCGAATCCGCATCAGACCTGATGGGCACCGATCACCCCTTGCCCTTGCGCCCGATGGCCTGGCCGAGCTGCACCACCGACCCCGCGCGCAGCAGCGGATGCCACTGCGCCCGCTGCGGTTCGAACAGCAGGATCACCGTGGAGCCCATGTTGAAGCGGCCGAGTTCGGCACCCTTCTCGAGCGTCACGGGAGGGCCGGGAATGTGCGTCACGATGCGGCGCGCCGCCGGCGTGATGTCGCCGGCCCATACGGTGGCCATGCTGCCGACGTTCAGCGCGCCCACCATCACAAGCGCGAATTGCCCGAAGTCGCTATCGAACAGTGTGAGCACGCGCTCGTTGCGTGCGAACAGGCGGGGCACGTGACGTGCCGTGGTGGAATTCACGCTGAACAATCTCCCCGGTACGTAGACCGTATCGCGCAGCGTACCCCGCACCGCCATGTGAATGCGGTGATAGTTGAAGGGCGCGAGATACACGGTGGCGAACGAGCCGCCCTCGAAACGCCGGGCCCACGGCTGCCGTGCAAGGAGCTCGTCGAGCGTGTACTGCCGTCCCTTCGCCTGCAGCAGACGGTCGCCGTCGATGGCGCCGCACTCGCTCACCATGCCGTCCACCGGGCTGACTATTTTTTCGGGCTCGGCGTCGATCGGGCGCATCTCGACGCGCAGCGCCCGGGTGAAGAACTCGTTGAAGCTGCCGTACCGGTACGGGTCGGCCTCCGCGGCTTCGCTCATATCGACCGAAAACAGCCGGAGAAAGCCGCGGGTCAGCAGGTTCTTGAACCACGGCACGCGGACGCGCGTCGCGGCCAGGACCAGCCGCGACAGGGCGTGCTGCGGCAGCACGTGCTGCAGCCAGACGAACAACCGCCCGCCGATGCCGTCGCTCACCCGCGCCCTGCCACGATCCGCCGGAAGTCCGACTCCAAATCGCCCACCGTGAACGGCCCCGTGAGCACGGCGGCGAGCTTGCCCTCGGGATTGAGCACGAAGATCGCTCCTGAGTGATCGACGGTGTAAGTCCCGTCGGACTTCGGGGTGATGATCACGCTCACGCCGAGCTTGGCGGCCACGGCTTCGGCGTCGGATTGACTCGGCGCGCTCAGGCCGATGAACTCAGGATCGAAGTAAGGCACGTATTTCGCAAGTTGCTCGGGCGTGTCGCGTGCCGCGTCCACCGACATGAAGATCACCTGCGGGCGCACCGGCGCCGCCCCGGCGCGCAGGCGCTTCTCGAGCGCGGCCAGGGTGGTCAACGTGGTCGGGCAAAAATCGGGGCAATTTGTGTAGCCGAAGAACATCATCGACCAGTGGCCCCGCAATTGCGCGAGCCCAAATGTCTGACCCCGGGTATCGATCAGGCTAAAATCCGGCAGCGCCCGGTTGGGATGGATGTAGGTACCCGTCGTCAGTTGCACCGGGGCCGCGGCGTTGCGCCAGATGAACGCGGCGGAAATGCCGGCGATCAGGGCGATGCCGATGATTGCGATGCTCATAAATCTAGCTTGAGGTGCCATGCGCCGATTATCCCACACGGCCGCCGTGCCCGCGGAGACCGTGGCAGCCGCCATCGACCGCTGCGCTCGCGCCTTGCGGCGGGCACGGGTGCACTTCGGTCACGGCACGGACAATGCCCGCGACGAGGCTGCCGAGATGGTGTTCTTCGCCGCGCGAATCGAGCATGCCGAGGGCAGCCATGCCTACGGCAGGCCGCTCACCCCGCTTCGCCGGGAGCGCATCGATGAACTGCTGCGGCGGCGGATCGACGAGCGGATTCCCCTCGCGTATCTCACGCACCGGGCCTTTTTCGCGGGCCTCGAGTTCTATGTGGACGAGCGCGTGCTGGTGCCGCGCTCGCCCATCGCCGAGCTCATCGTGAACCGATTCGCACCGTGGGCGCCGAAGCGCCGCATACGCCGGATCCTGGACATCGGGACCGGGTCAGGCGCGATCGCATTGGCCAGCGCCAAGGCCTTCCCGCGGGCACGCGTGGATGCCGTCGACATCTCCGCCGCCGCGCTGCAGGTGTGCCGCCGCAACGTGCGCCGCTTGGGACTCCGCGACCGGGTGAGCGTGTTGCGATCGGATCATTTGGCTGCCGTCGAGGGGCGCCGTTACGATATCATCGTGAGCAACCCGCCCTATGTCGGCCGCGCCGAAATGCGTGGATTGCCGCGTGAGTACGGCCATGAGCCCAAGCTTGGTTTGGCCGCCGGAGCCGATGGACTGCGTTCCGTGAGGGCGATCTTTTCGGCGGCCCGGCAGCACATGGAAGATGACGGCATTTTGGTCATGGAAGTCGGCAACACCGAACGCGCGCTGATGCGGACCTTTCCGCGGCTGCCGTTCATCTGGCCGGACGTCGCGATGGGCGGAGGAGGAGTGTTCATATTGCGAGCGGCGGATCTGCCGGGTCGTACAAGTTTGACGGGAGCGTGAGCGCGTGGCGGGAAATACGTTCGGACGGGTCTTCACGGTGACGAGTTTCGGCGAGAGCCATGGGCCTGCGCTCGGGTGCATCGTGGACGGGTGTCCGCCGGGCCTCGAACTCGCCGAAGCCGATATTCAGGCCGACGTCGAGCGGCGCCGAACTGGAACGTCGCAATTCACCAGTCAACGCAAGGAGCCCGACACGGTGCGCATCCTGTCGGGCGTATTCGAGGGCCGGACCACCGGCACGCCGATCGGACTCCTGGTCGAGAACCAGGATCAGCGCTCGCGCGACTACGAGAAGATCAAGGACCGCTTCCGGCCGGGGCACGCCGATTACACGTACCAGCAGAAATACGGTTTTCGCGACTATCGCGGCGGCGGCCGTTCCTCGGCGCGCGAGACCGTGATGCGCGTCGCGGCCGGCGCGATTGCGCGCAAGTTCCTCAAGGAGCGGCTGAACATCCGCATTCACGGCTACCTGGCGCAGCTGGGTTCGATCGTGCTCGAGCCCAAGTCGCCGGCCAGTGCCTATGAAAATCCCTTCTTTTGCCCGGATCCGAGCCGCATCAAGGAACTGGAGGATGCCGTCTGGCGCCTGCGGGAGGCGGGCGATTCGATCGGAGC
>Ga0307516_10004746_pt1 | contig 16605 bp, 16 predicted proteins | sample 19_EM_MG_FD_203310 | JGI IMG/M metagenome (GOLD analysis project Ga0307516, IMG submission 203310) | Populus trichocarpa ectomycorrhiza microbial communities from riparian zone in the Pacific Northwest, United States - 19_EM | ecosystem: Host-associated > Plants > Roots > Unclassified | place...
TTCCGATCCGATCGAGGCGGTATGGCCGGTTCGACCCTTGCACGCACCACGCGGCCGATGACGGCGGCGGGCTGTTCGGCCTGTTCGCCGGACTTTGCGCCATCCTTGCCGTTTGCGCTGCCCTGATCGACTGGCAAAGCGAAGCGACCGAGGCGCGCTGGCCGCGCGTCTCGGCGGTGGTCGAGCGCGCCGACGTCATCGCTTCGGAGCGCGGCGATGGAACGTTGTGGAATCTGCGCGTCCACGTTCGCTACGAGGTCAACGGTGTGGTCCGCGCCGCGACGCTGACCTCGCGCACCGCCTTCTCAGACATCAATGCCGAACAGCTGCAAGCCTGGACGGAGCAATACCGTGCGGGTCGTCGTGTCGATATTCGCTACGATCCATCGCGCGAAACTCGCGCGGTGTTTGCAGCGGCCGAACTCTCGTCCGGTGCCAGTCGAACTCGCACCGACCTTATTCTTGTCGCGGTTGCCGCGGTGGCCTGCGTCATCCTGCTGGCGCTGGCCAGATTCCTGAGCGCGCGAGAGGCGCGCGTTGCGCCAACCGCCGGCACCGCTCAACGCGGACAACCTGCGCTCGGGGTCGCCGTTGCCGCGCTGGGGCTGATGGTCGCGGGATCCGGCACTTATGGCGCGATCCATGCGGAGCCGTTCAACGCGGACAGCCTGATGGCTGTGCCGACCGGGTCGATGTTCGTCTTCGCCGGAGGCCTTCTCGGCCTTCCACCCGACAGCAGATGGCGAGACCTCCTGGCCACGCTGTTGGTTACCTGCTTTGCACTGACCTTCGATTGGGTGGCCTTCGGTCCGGGCGAACGCCGGTTCACCGGCTTCCTGTCGAACGAATGGGTGGGGCGGACCTTGTTCGGTGGGTTCGCCGTCCTGCTCGATGTCCTGGCGATTGCAATGTGGACCGGCCGAATCAAGGGCCTGGCGATCAGGCCGTTCGAATCCACAACCTGACCAGCGGACCATCTGGACCCATGACCGGGTCGGTCTTCGGCAACCTGACTTGCGGAATGGTCTCGAGCGCCTTCGCATGATTGTCCGGGGTCGGGCGCGTGATCTGCATTTTCGCGCCCGGCGGATAGGCGCCGACCACGGAAAGATCGGCGCTTGCCGACAGGCACTGATGCCCGGTGCCGGCAGGCAGGATCGCGACATCGCCGGCGGCGATCTCGAGATCACGGCCGCCAAAGCGCACCAGCGCGCGGCCGCGTGCGACGCCGAGGGCTTCATGCACCGTCGCGTGATAGTGCAGGTAGCCGTAGATGCCGTTGCGCCACATGTCGCGCCAGCCGTTGGCGCCGAACAGGCCCTCGATGGTGTTCTCCGGATGGGCGTTGTCGAGATCGACCGCGTCCTCGTAGACCAGAAGCGGCAGGGGATTGTTGGGGACAAGGCCATCGTCGTGAAAGAGGAAAGTGAGCGGTTCGAGGTCCGCACTGACAACCGACATGATCATCCTCCGGCATCCGGGGGCACGCAAAACCGCGCCCTACGCCCGCTGCTTCGCCCGCATCAGCTCGGCGAAGCGCTGGAACAGATAATGCGAGTCGCGCGGGCCGGGCGAGGCCTCCGGGTGATACTGCACCGAGAATACCGGCCTGTCGTCGAGCGCGATGCCGCAATTGGAGCCGTCGAACAGCGAGATGTGGGTTTGCGTGGCGCCCTTCGGCAGGGTCGCCTGGTCTACCGCAAAGCCATGGTTCATCGAGGTAATCTCGACTTTGCCCGTGGTTTCGTCCTTGACCGGGTGATTGGCGCCGTGATGGCCCTGATGCATCTTTTTGGTTCTGGCGCCAACGGCCAGTCCCAGCATCTGGTGACCGAGGCAGATGCCGAAGGTCGGCGTCCCCGACGAGATCAGCTGCTGGATCACGGGCACGGCATATTTGCCGGTCTCGGCGGGATCGCCGGGACCGTTGGACAGGAACACGCCGTCCGGCTTCAGGGCGAGGATGTCGTCGGCCGAGGTGGTCGCCGGCACCACCATGATCTTGCAGCCGACGCCCGCGAGCAGTCGCAGGATGTTGCGCTTGATGCCGTAGTCGATCGCCACCACGTTGAATTCGGGCTTGGTTTGCCGGCCAAAGCCCTGGTCCCACGCCCAGGGCGTCTCATCCCAGGTGAAGCGCTGGGCGGAGGTGACCATCGGCACGAGGTCCATGCCCTCGAGTCCGGGCCATTCGCGCGCTTCTTCCTTCAGTCCGTGCAGGTCGAAATGGCCGTCTTTGGCATGTGCGATGACGCCGTTCGGCATGCCCTTCTCACGGATCAGCGCGGTCAGCGCGCGCGTATCGATGCCGCAGAGGCCGATGATGCCGCGCGCCTTCAGCCATTGGTCGAGATGACGCGAGGCGCGGTAGTTCGACGGATCGGTGATGCCGGCGCGCAGGATCACGCCGCGCGCCCCCGGCGTCGCTGCCATGTTCACCGTCTCGATATCCTCGTCGTTGGTGCCGACATTACCGATATGCGGGAAGGTGAAGGTGATGAGCTGCCCGGCATAGGAGGGATCCGTCAGGATCTCCTCATAGCCGGTCATGGCGGTGTTGAAGCAGACTTCGCCGACCGCGTGGCCTTCGGCGCCGAGCCCGAATCCTTCCAGCACGGTGCCGTCGGCAAGCACCAGGAGCGCGGTCGGTTTATGGTCCGGCCAGGCGGCGTCATTTTCCAATGTTGTCATAAGCGCCTTACATAGTCGCCACCGCCGCTCCCGTCAAAGGCGGAAACGGCGGATTCACATGCGTTTGGCGGCATTTTCGCGCTTTGCCCGTGGGTTCGGCGGCGAGCGGCCGGTCGGGCGCCCTGCGGAACCGATTGTCTGGACAGCGCGAACCGCCTAGATCAGCAGCCGGAAAGCGAAGAGGTGAGGCACATGCTGCGCGACGATATCAATACCGCCGTCAAGGAGGCGATGAAGGCCAAGGACGAGCGCAAGCTCTCGACGCTGCGCATGGTCAATTCGACCATCAAGAACGCCGATATTGCCGCGCGCGGCGAAGGAAAACCGCCGCTGTCCGACGGCGACCTCCTGAGCGTGCTGCAGAAGATGATCAAGCAGCGCCAGGAATCGGTCGAGCTCTACGACAAGGGTGGGCGGGCCGAACTGGCCGCGCAGGAACGGGAAGAGATCGAAATCATTACCGCATATCTGCCGAAGCAGATGTCGGAGGACGAGGTCAAGGCTGCGATCGTCTCCGTCATCGCCGAGACCCATGCCGCCGGTGTCAAGGACATGGGTAAGGTGATCGGCGCATTGAAGGCGAAATATGCGGGCCAGATGGATTTCGGCAAGGCAAGCGGTATGGTGAAGGCGGCCTTGACGGGGTAGCCGCAAACCCGATGGAGGAAAGACATGGCCGATCAGCAAGCCCAACCCGCCGGACCCGATCTGTCGAAGGGTGTCACACTCGCCGAGTTCTCCGGCGCAATGCTGCTCGGCCATGTTGGCGACGACGAGGTGTTGCTGGTTCGCTCGGGTTCCGAGATCTTCGCGATCGACGCCCATTGCAGCCATTATCACGGTCCGCTCGCCGACGGCCTTGTCGATGGCGACAGCGTCCGTTGCCCCTGGCACCACGCCTGCTTCGACCTGCGCACCGGGGAAGCGACCCGTGCGCCGGCTTTGACGGCACTCGCGGTCTGGACCGTCGAGCGCAACGGCGACCGCATTGTCGTCCGTGCGAAGGGCGAGCAGCCGAAACCGCGGGTCAAAGGCGCGGTCGAGGCGCCGCAGGGAATCGTGATCGTGGGCGGTGGCGCAGCCGGCTTTGCCGCCGCCGAGATGCTGCGACGCCAGGACTATCGCGGCGGCATCGTGATGCTGAGCAGCGAGGCGGCGGCGCCGGTCGACCGGCCCAATTTGTCGAAGGACTATCTCGCCGGCAGCGCGCCCGAGGACTGGCTGCCGCTGCGCCCTGAGGGCTTTTACGCGGAGGCTTCGATCGATCTGCGGCTCGGGGCCGAGGTCGCCGCGATCGATCCCAAGGCCAAAAACGTGGTTCTCGCCGGTGGCGAAGCCATTCCCTACGACCGCTTGCTGCTGGCGACCGGCGCGGAGCCGGTGCGATTGCCGATCCCAGGTGTCGACCAGCCGCATGTCCATGTGTTGCGCTCGCTCGCCGACAGCCGCGCGATCATCGCGTCGGCAGAGGGCGCGCGCCGCGCGATCGTGATCGGCGCCAGCTTCATCGGGCTCGAGGCCGCGGCGTCGTTGCGCGCCAGGAACATTGAGGTTCACGTCGTTGGCCTCGAGCAGCGGCCGATGGAACGGGTGCTCGGGCCACAGATGGGGGATTTCGTGCGCAGCCTGCATGAGGAGCACGGCGTCATCTTTCACCTGGGCGATACCGTCACTGCAATCGATGGCAAGCGCGCCACGCTCAAGAGCGGTGGCGTGCTCGAGGCTGACGTCGTGGTCGTCGGCGTCGGCGTGCGGCCGCGTCTTGCCCTGGCCGAAAAATGCGGGCTTGCGATCGATCGCGGCGTCAAGGTGAATGCGTATCTCGAAACCAGCATCCCCGGCATCTACGCGGCGGGCGACATTGCGCGCTGGCCGGACCCGCATTCCGGCCAAGCCATTCGCGTCGAGCATTGGGTGGTGGCGGAGCGCCAGGGCCAGACTGCCGCGCGCAACATGCTGGGACAGCGCGAAGTCTTCGACGCCGTGCCGTTCTTCTGGAGCCAGCATTACGACGTGCCGATCAACTATATCGGGCACGCCGAGACATGGGATGAAATCGCGGTCGACGGCGATATCGCCGCCAAGGATTGCCTGCTCCGATACAAGAGCCGCGGGCGCGTGCTCGCGGTCGCCTCGATCTATCGCGACGTCGCAAGCCTCGAGGCGGAGTTGGCGATGGAGCGGGCGACGGCCTCTGTCTCCTCGACGTGATCGGAGGGCTTTGTCCCGCGGCGGCAATGCTCTAGTCTGGTGTCATGCTCGCCGAAACCGCCAGTTACGATCAGCTCGCGCGCGACTTCCGCTGGGAGATTCCAGCGCATTTCAACATCGCGACCGCCTGCTGCGACCGTTATGCCGACGGCTCGGGCCGGCTCGCACTGATCTATGTCGATGAGGACGGCACCGCGACGCGGACCTCGTTCGACGAGATGCGAAAGCTCTCGTGCCGCTTCGCCAATGTGCTCAAGGCGTCAGGACTCGCGCGCGGCGACCGCGTCGCGGTGTTCCTGTCGCAATCCCTGGAATTGCCGATCACCCATCTCGCCGCGTTTCGCGCCGGCCTGGTATCGGTGCCGTTGTTCACGCTGTTCGGCGAGGACGCGCTGCAATTCCGGTTGGCCAATTCCGGCGCCAAGGCCGTGGTGACCGATGAAGGCGGTTTCGAGAAATTATTGAAGATCCGCGACCGGCTCCCCGAGTTGAAGGCGATCTATGTCACTTCAGGCACCGCGCCCATGGGCGCGACATCGTTCTGGGCGGCGATCGAGCAAGCGTCCGATCGCTTTGAAACGGTTGACAGCTCGGCCGACGATCCCGCCATCATCATCTATACCTCGGGCACCACGGGCAATCCGAAGGGCGCGCTGCACGCCCATCGCGTGCTGCTCGGCCATCTCCCCAATATCGAGATGGTGCATGATTTCATGCCCAAGCCTGACGACGTGATGTGGACGCCGGCCGACTGGGCCTGGATCGGCGGCCTGTTCGACGCGCTGTTTCCGGCCTGGTATTTCGGCGTCCCGGTGGTGGGCCATCGCGCCAAGAAGTTCGACCCGCAGGCGGCGATGCAGCTGATGGCGGATCATGCCGTGCGCAACGTCTTCCTGCCGCCGACCGCGCTGAAGCTGATGCGTCAGGCCGACGTCAGGCATGCGGAAGTCAGGCTGCGCAGCATGCTGTCGGGTGGCGAGTCGCTCGGCGCCGAACTGCTGGACTGGGTGCGCTTGACGTTCGGCATCGAGGTGCACGAGGTCTATGGCCAGACCGAGTGCAATCTCGTGGTCGGCAACAATTCAAAACTGTTTCCGATCCGGCCCGGCTCGATGGGCAAGGCGACGCCGGGCTTTGACGTCCGCATCGTCAACGACAAGGGCGAGGAATTGCCGCGGGGGGGAGCGCGGCATCATCGGCGTGCGGCAGCCCAATCCGTGCACCATGATCGAATACTGGCGCAATCCGGAAGCGACGGTGAAGAAATATGCCGGCGCGTTCCTGCTCACCGGCGATCTCGGCCGCCAGGATGAGGACGGCTATTTCTGGTACGTGAGCCGCGAGGACGATGTGATCACCAGCGCCGGCTATCGCATCGGCCCCACCGAGATCGAGGACACGCTGCTGAAACATCCGGCGGTGGCGCTGTCGGCGGTGGTCGGCATTCCCGATCCGATCCGCACCGAGGCGGTCAAGGCCTGGATCGTGCTGCGACCGGGCTTCGCGCCGAGCGAGAAGCTGGCGCGCGAGATCCAGGATTTCGTCAAGGTGAAACTCGCGGCGCACGAATATCCGCGCCAGGTGGAATTCGCCGAAAGCCTGCCGATGACCGCGACCGGCAAGGTGCTGCGGCGGGAGTTGCGGACGAGGGGGTAACCAGCTGTCATCCCGGCGAAGGCCGGGACTCATGGATCCTACACGGTTTGGCGTTCTTTCGTTTTCGACAACTTTGGCCGCGGAGTATGGGTCCCGGCCTCCGCCGGGACGACAAGAGATGAGCGCGCTTGACCCAGATCAACGCGCCGCTGCTGCGGCCCTGCACCATTCCTCAAAACAGACAGGGGGAACGCCGATGACATCCATCTCCGGCAAGGTCGATCCGGTGGTGCGCCGCATCACCACCGCCGATATCGCCGAAGCACTCGGGCAGGGTCTGCGCGATTTCCAGGCGCTGCCGCTTTACGGGCTTGCGTTCGGCGCGCTTTATGCCTTCGGTGGCATCATCATCGTGCTCAGTCTCACCAGGTTCGGTCTGGTCTATCTGACCTATCCGCTCGCGGCCGGCTTTGCGCTGATCGGGCCGTTCGTCGCGATCGGCCTCTACGAGGTCAGCCGCCGCCGTGAGGCGGGCCAGCCGGTCTCCCTGGCCGCCATCTGGTCGACCGTGAGGTCGCGCAGCGAAATCGGCTGGATGGCTTTCGTCACCTTGTTCTTCTTCGTGATCTGGATGTACCAGGTGCGGCTGTTGATCGCGCTGCTGCTCGGGCTGCACGCGTCGTTTTCGAGTATCCGTGAGTTCATCAACGTGGTGCTCACCACCAATGACGGCCTGTTGTTCCTCGTGATCGGCAATCTGGACGGTGCCGCGCTGTCCCTGATCCTGTTCTCGCTGACCGTGGTTTCGTTTCCGCTCTTGCTCGACCGCGAGGTCGACTTCGTCACGGCCATGGTGACCAGCGTCCGCGCCGTCGTGATGAGCCCGGTCCCGATGATCGGCTGGGCCGCCGTCATCGTGATCCTGCTGATCGTCTCGTCGATCCCCTATTTCCTCGGGCTGATCGTGACCTTGCCGGTGCTCGGCCATGCGACCTGGCATCTCTACCGCCGCATCGTGGTGCCGGAGGCGGGATCTTAGTGGTCATTCCGGGGCGACGCGTAGCGTCGAACCCGGAATCTCGCGCCACAACTTCTGGATTCCCCGATGTGCAATTGCACATCTGAGGTTCGCGTTGCGCGCGCCCCGGAATGACGTACGGCTAAAGCTACGGCGTCGCAATCCCCATCGCCTTCAGCGCCGCCAGCATCCGTTGCGGCGGAGCCATCTTCACGGCCAGCGGATGTCCGGTCTCGAGCAGACTCTTCAAGCTGGAGAGGATCGCCGGCCAGCCCTGCTGGCCGCCGGACAGGATGTCGTCGCTGAGCGTGCGGTCATGCGCCTCGATCATGGTGAGCCGCACCGCGTCGCCGGCCTGCTCGATCTCATAGGTCACCAGCGTGGGCCCGAGTTTTTCAAGCAGCCCCGGCCAGTTGACGTTCCAGGTGACCGTGAGCTTTCGCGGCGGATCGCACGCGATCACCTCGCCATCGATATGCTGGGAGCCGTCGGGCGCGCGGACGATGAAGGCGCCGCCGGCCTTCAACTCCGCCTCCACCGCAAAGCCGAAGAAATATTGTCGGCTGAACTCGGCTGATGTCAGCGCCTGCCAGACTTTTTCCGGCGTCGATGCAATGTAGATCGTGTAGACGGTTGCTGGCGTGAAGCTGTCAACGTCGATCATTGTCCTCAGCCTTCGAGCTTGATGGCGGCACGGGGGATTTCAAGCGGCTGCCCGGTTTCGAGCATGCTCTTGAGGCTGGAGAGGATGGCCGGCCATCCCTTCGAAATCGCCGGCAGCATCTTGCCGCCTTCCGCGAAGCCCGCATGGGTCAAGGTCAGCTTGACGAGCTTGCCGTAGGGTTCGAGTTCGAATGTCGCGAGCGCGGGGAGGTCGTTGCGGTATGTGTCGGACAGATTGACGAAGGTATAGGCCAGCCGCCGCGGCGGGTCGTATTCGACGACCTTGCCGGCGTCGGAGACCTTGCCGTCGCCATGCACCATCTCGAAGCTCGAGCCGACCTTCCAGTCGGAGCGCAGCCGCACGCCGAACCAGTAGCGTTCAGTGAAATCGCCGTCGGTCAAGGCGTGCCAGAGCTTCTCGGCCGTGGTTTCGATATAGATGACATAGACGAATTCCGGCTTACTCATCGCGCTTCTCCAGTTGTCGTTTCAATTCGCCGAGTGCGGCGAGTTTCCCGCGCTCGAATTTTCTGATCCAGCGTTCGCCGATCTGATGGATCGGCACGGGGTTGAGATAGTGCAGCTTCTCGCGGCCCTGTCGGATCGTGGTGACCAGGTTGGCCTGTTCCAGAATCGCGAGGTGCTTGGTCACGGCCTGCCGCGTCATGGCGAGGCCGTCACAGAGTTCGTTCAGCGTCTGTCCGTTCCGGGCGTGAAGCCTGTCCAAGAGCGACCGTCGCGATGCGTCCGCCAGCGCTTTGAAGACCTCATCCATGGTCGGGATAATAGGCAACCAAATGGTTGCATGTCAAGCGTGTGCTTTCCCAAATCGAAGGAGGGCATGCTATCGTCGTAACCAGCCAACGGAGATTGGTCTTGAACGGTGGGTGGACAGCATGGGCACGCGCGTCAAAGTTGTGGTTTGTTTCTCCTTGTCGTTGTTTGCGTCGGTGAGCGGTGCGTCCGCCCAGAGCCAGGTGATCGGCGCCCCGCCCGAAGCCTCCAACATGAAGTTGGTCGGTTATAATGACCTGCAGGCGCGTAGCGCCTATCAGCCGACCATCCATCACCAGGGCGACCGCTACATCGCCTATATCGGCCACCACGGCGGCACCGACGAGGTTCCGGCCCCGGTCAATCCCTTGACCGGCAAGGCCGAGCCCAACGGCACCTCGATCGTCGATGTGACCGATCCTGCGCGCCCAGTTTATCTGCGGCACATTCCCGGGCAGGAGGGGAAATATGAGGGCGGCGGCGGGCAGATGGTGCGCGTCTGCGACGGCAAGGCCTTGCCGAAGGGCGATCCAAGCGCTGTCTATCTGCTGCGCACCTTCGGCGGCGAGGCGCATGAGATTTGGAACGTCGCCGATCCCGCCAATCCCGTGCTCGTCACGCGGATCGGCGGGCTGAAGGACACCCACAAGAGCTGGTGGGAATGCGACACCGGCATCGCCTTTCTGGTCTCGGGCGCACCGGACTGGCGCACCCGCCGCATGACCCAGGTCTATGATCTCTCAGATCCCGCGCATCCGGTGAAGATCAGGGATTTCGGCCTTCCCGGCCAGGAGCCCGGCGCCACCGGCGCGGTCCCGACCGAACTGCATGGGCCGATCTCGACCGGCCCTTCCGGCAACCGCGTCTATTTCGGCTATGGCACCAACAAGGGCGGCTTCCTGCAGATCGTCGACCGCGACAAGCTGCTCAACGGACCGAAGGAGCCGACGCCGGATAATCTGCGCTATCCCGAAATCTCGCGGCTGGCGATGTCCGCCTTCAACGGCGCGCACACCGTCTTTCCGATGCCGGGCATGCCGATCGTGGAATTTGCCAAGGACAAGGACGGCAAGACCCGCGACATCGTCATGATCGTCGATGAGGCGATCCTGAACGAGTGCGCCGAGCCCCGGCAGATGGTGTGGTTCGCCGACGTCACCGTGGAAAACCGTCCGATGATGATCTCGAGCTATACCGTGCCGGAGGCGAGCGGCAATTTCTGCGAACGGGGCGGGCGGTTCGGCTCGCATTCCTCCAACGAGAGCATGGCGCCGGTCTATTACAAGAAGATGGCGTTCATCGCCTTCTTCAATGCCGGTGTCCGCGCGCTCGACATCCGCGATCCCTATCATCCCAAAGAAGTCGGCTATTTCATCCCCTCGATCACATCCGCGACCGACAAGCGCTGTGTCACCATCGACGGCAAGGACCGCTGCAAGGTCGCGATCCAGACCAACAATGTCGAGACCGACGAGCGCGGCTACATCTATATCGTCGATCGCGCCGATACCGGGCTGCATATCCTGGAACTGAGCGGCGAAGCGCACGCCGCGGCCGTCCTGCCGTGATGGCTTGACGCATGCGCTGGCTCTCTGCCGCCGTGATCGCGATGCTGATGGTCGGCGGTGGATACGCTCGGGCCGGAGAAGAGGCGGAGCCGCACTGGCGCGAAATCGCCTGGCCTTATCCGCGCGACGGCTGGCCGGCCGGCCGCGCGTTTCGCTGCACGGAAGCCATGTGCGGCGGCGATACCGAAATTTACGTGCGGCCGAAGCTCGGCTTCTGCAATTGCGACACCGGGGTCGCCGACGATGACGAGGTCGACCGCGTCGCCGACATCGACCTGATCAGCGCGCGCTTTGCGCCGCGTGAGCCGGGCCGGGTGGTCGGGGTCGCCGAGATGCCGGGACGGCTGCGCAGCTACGATCTCGCGATGCCTGATGGTAGGCGGCACATCGCCATCGGCATCGCCGTATCGCACCGCTGCGATCTCCTGGTCGCGGTCGCGCAAGGCAGGGGCGACCCGCCGCAGATTGAGCGGGCGACGCTCGAATTTCTGGACAGGGCGGACATGAGGCGCTGGATGATATCGGCGATGGAGGGGCAGTGAGGCTTTGTGGGCTAAGGCGCTTCTACAAACGCACCGTCATGCCCGGGCTTGACCCGGGCATCCACGTCCTTTCTTCTGTGTGGAATATTAAAAACGTGGATGGCCGGGATAAACCCGGCCATGACGGAGTCTGGTGAGCGAGCCCCCCATGTCCCTTCAAGTTTATCTCGCCTTCGTCGCCGCCTGCATCGCGCTGGCGCTCATACCGGGTCCGGTGGTCACGCTGGTGATCGCCAACGGCCTGCGTCATGGCACCCGCGCCGCTCTGACCAACATCCTGGGCGTCCAGGCCGGGCTCACGATCGTGATCGGCATCGTTGCGGTCGGCCTGACCACACTGATGGCGACCATGGGCTACTGGTTCGACTGGGTGCGCTTTGCCGGCGCGGCCTATCTGGTCTGGCTCGGCATCAAGCTGATCCGCTTCCCCGTCGAAGGCATCAAGGCCGACGAACCGCCGCCCCCGCCGCGCGGTGGCTTCTTCCTGCAGGGCTTTCTGGTGCTGCTGTCCAACCCGAAAGTGCTGGTGTTCTTCGGCGCCTTCATTCCGCAGTTCATGGATATGAGCAGGGATCACGTCTCGCAGGTCGCGCTGCTCGGCGTCACCTTCATGATCACGGGTGCGATCACCGATTCGATCTACGCGCTGGTTGCCGGTCGCGCGCGCCTGCTGTTCTCGGCGCGGCGCACGCGGCTGGTCTCGCGGATCTCCGGCGGCTTCATGATTGGCGGCGGGTTCTGGCTCGCGCTGATGCGGACGCGGTGATTCAAACCTGGTCGTTCAGAGAGGGCGAAGTCATCGAGGGGCTCGACAAAGCGACCCCGTAAGATGTCGTTCGCCACCGATGCGGGTGGTATCGTGAATCCGCGCCGAGCCCTCGTGCTTTGTTTCAGGATTGGAATTCGATCGGCCGTTCTTTCCGCAACGTCGTTTCGATCACGCCGAAAGCCCGCGCCAGCCGCTCGGCCCATTGCTGCTGGCCGGCCTGATCCTCGATCAGGTCCTGGCGGATTTCGATTCCGGTATTCATCAGTCCGCGGGCCTCGCCATGAACGGGAATGGTGTAGTCGGTCTGGTCGCTGGCCGCATAGGGCTCGTTGTCGCCGACCACGAGATCAGGCTCGGCGCGCAGCGCCTTGATCAGCAGTGGCGGCAAGGTGCGGTCGCGATGATACAGCGCGCCGATATGCCAGGGCCGTGCGATTCCCGCATAGACCGGCGTGAAGCTGTGCAGCGACACCAGCACCGTCGGCCGATGTGCATGCAGGCGCTGGCTGATCACGGCATCGATGCCATGATGGTAGGGATCGAAGATCTCCCGCCGCCGCGCCTCCACCGCGTCGCGCGACAGTCCGTCGTTGCCGGGAATCGTCGTCGCCTCGCTGAGAACGGGTATCGAACTCGCCGTGCCCGGCGGGCGGTTGCAGTCGATCACCAGCCGCGAATAGCGCTGCGCGATCAGATGCGCGTCGAGCAGCGTCGCGAGCCGCTCGGACACCCCGGCAATGCCGATGTCCCAGGCGATGTGCCGCGTCAGTTCGCACTCGGGCAGGCCGAGGTCGCCGAGCGCGGGCGGAATCAGCCGTCCATAATGATCCGCGGTGAGCAGGAAGGGCGAGCGGCCCGACGCATTATATTGGTGCAGCGGCGGAACGTTTTCCTCGCCGATGAGTCGTGGTTGATGATGTCCGTCCGTCAATGCGATTGCCCCGTTCGTTGCCTATCGAAGCAGCATGGAGAGCCACATAATGGGCAAAAATCCCTATATGCGCGACTCTCAAAAGCCACGATGATCGGCACGACAATGCCGCTGCCGGAGAGCCGCCGCAAGTCAAAGCCGGTGCTGCAAGAGGCCTGTATGCGTCAAACGGAGGTTCGATCACATGCAGATCAAGGTCGGATTCGAGATCGCCTACGCGGCCGCACAGCCGACGCCGATGGTGATCATGCTGTCGATTCATCCCTCGCGCCGCGCCGACATCATCGGCTCCGAGATCATCATCGCCGAGCCTGACGTCAGAATCGGATTCTATCGCGACAGTTTCGGCAACATCTGCGGGCGGCTGGTCGCGCCCGCTGGCGGCGTGACCTTGCGCGGCAACGCGCTGGTGCGAGATTCCGGGTTGCCCGATGCGGTGCTGCCCAGCGCGGAGCAGGTCCCGATCGAGCGCTTGCCCGACGATCTCCTGCTCTATCTGATGCCGAGCCGCTATTGCGAGACCGACAAGCTGACCGACATCGCCTGGTCGCTGTTCGGCAATACCAGACCGGGCTGGGACCGGGTCCAGGCCATCACCGATTTCGTCCACAATCACGTCAGCTTCGGCTACGAGCATGCGCATCACATGAAATCGGCGCATGATGTCTACGAAGAGCGCGCCGGCGTCTGCCGCGACTTCGCGCATCTGGCGTTGGCCTTCTGCCGTTGCATGGGCATCCCGGCGCGCTATGGCACCGGCTATATGGGCGATATCGGCGTTCCCCCTGATCCTGCGCCGATGGATTTCTCCGGCTGGTTTCAAGTCTATCTGTCCGGGCAATGGTTCACCTTCGACGCCCGGCACAATCATCCCCGTATCGGGCGCATCCTGATGGCGACCGGCCGCGATGCCGCCGACGTGGCGCTGACCACGAGCTTCGGCCGCATGGATCTGGTCAGGTTCGTCGTGGTCAGCGATGAGGTGGTGACGGCTTGAGGCTCGTCGGTCGTTGTGACGAGCACTGCGACGAGGAGGAATTGCGCCCCCGTCATTCCGGAATGGTCCGCAGGACCATATCCGGAATCTCGAGATTCTCCGATGTGCGAGTGCACATCGTAGTTCGATGCTTTGCATCGCCCCGGAATGACGGCATAACAATATCCATGACCTCCGATCGTCTCTTCGTCTACGGCACCTTGATGCGTGGCTTCGACCATCCGATGGCGCGGCTGCTCTCGGCCAATGCGGATTTTCTCGGCGCAGCCCGATGCCGGGGCCGGCTTTATCTGGTCAAGCATTATCCGGCGCTGGTGCTGTCGGATGATGCGGCTGACGTGGTTCATGGCGAGGTGTACCGCCTGCGTGCTCCCGATGAGCTGTTGCGCGAGTTCGACATGTACGAGGCCTGCGGCGAGGGTTTTGCGCCGCCGACCGAATATCTGCGGCAGATGCTGCTGGTCGCGCTCGCGGACGGCGCGGCCAGCGAGGCCTGGACCCAGGCTTGGACGTATGTCTACAACTGGCCGGTCGATCAGCTGCCCCGCATCGCCTCGGGGCGGTTTCTGGAGGGGTAGGTTCCTTACCTCGCCCCGCTTGCGGGGAGAGGTCGGCGCGAAGCGCCGGGTGAGGGGGAGTCTCCACGCGCGAGAGGCTGCCAGAATTGCAAGGCGTGGCAACGTAACCCCTCACCCGGATTTTTCGCTGTGCTCAAAATCCGACCTCTCCCGCAGGCGGGGAGAGGTTAAGAGGCGCGCCTGTGAATAGCCCGGACAACGCCAACAATTGTCGTATTTTGGGGCTGGCACCCTGTATCCACGATCCCTTGGCATCCGGCCGCGACTCACCGCAAAGTCACACATGCGCTTCACGCCGCAATTTCTCGAAGAGCTGAGTGCCCGGCTTCCGGTGTCGGAAGTCGTGGGCAAGCGGGTGAAATTGAAGCGGGCGGGGCGCGAGTGGAAGGGCCTGTCGCCGTTCCAGCAGGAAAAGTCGCCGTCCTTCACCGTCAACGACCAGAAGGGCTTTTACCACGACTTCTCCTCCGGCAAGCACGGCAACATCTTCGATTTCGTGATGGAGACCGAGGGCGTTTCGTTCCCGGAAGCCGTCGAGCGCCTCGCGGGCATGGCGGGCATGGCGCTGCCGGTGGCAAGCCCCGACGCCGCCCGCCACGAGCAGCGCCGCAAGACGCTCTACGACGTCATGGATCTCGCCGCGAAGTTCTTCGCCAATACGCTGGCCTCGCGCTTTGGTGCCAAGGCGCGCGGCTATCTCGCCGACCGGGCGATTTCGCCGGCCACGCAGGTGCAGTTCCGGCTCGGTTATGCGACGCCCGACCGTTTCGCGCTGAAGGAGCATCTCGGGTCCCTCGGCATTCCGGTCGATGACATGGTGGAAGCCGGGCTCCTGATTGCGGGCGACGACATCCCGGTTCCCTACGATCGCTTCCGCGACCGCGTCATGTTCCCGATCACCGATCTGCGCGGGCGGGTGATTGCCTTCGGCGGCCGTGCGCTGGAGAAGGATGTTCCCGCCAAATACATGAACTCGCCGGAAACCCCGCTGTTTCACAAGGGCGACAACCTCTACAACCACGCGCCGGCGCGGCAGGCCGCCCATAACGGCAGCCCGCTGATCGTGGTGGAAGGCTATGTCGACGTCATCGCCATGGTCACGGCCGGCTATGCCGGGACGGTGGCGCCGCTCGGCACCGCGCTGACCGAAAGCCAGCTCGCGCTGCTCTGGAAGATGGCGGACGAGCCGATCCTGTGTTTCGACGGCGACAAGGCCGGGCAGAAGGCGGCATGGCGGGCCGCCGACCTCGCGCTGCCGCATCTGAAGCCCGGAAAAAGTCTGCGTTTTGCGCTATTGCCGGAGGGGCAGGACCCGGACGATCTCGCCCGCTCCGGCGGCCGCGCCGCGATCGAGGACGTGATGGCGGCGGCGCGCGGCCTCGCCGACGTGCTCTGGTCGCGCGAGATCGAAAGCGGCACCTTTGCGACGCCCGAACGGCGGGCGGCGCTGGAGGCGCGGATTGGCGAACTCTCCAACGGCATACGCGACGAGGTGGTGCGGCGCTATTACCGCCAGGATCTGGCGCAGCGCCTGCAGCGGACCTTCGCGCCCGAGCAGTCGCGCGGCTTTGCCGGCCGCGGTCAGTTCGGGGCCGGGGGCGACCGGCGCTTCGGCCCGCGCCCCCCCGCGTCGGGCGGACGATTCGCCGCTCCCGGGCGTCGCGGGCAGGGAGGTGCGGCGACCAGCCCGGCGCTGGCCCGCGGCCCCTACCAGGCGTCGAGCCCGCAGTTGGCCCTGAGCCCGATCATGCGCGGCCAGCGCAGCGCGGTGTCCCGGCGCGAGGCGCTGATCCTGCAATGCCTGATCAATCACCCCTGGCTGCTGCACGAACATCTCGAGGAAGTGGCGGCGCTGGAGATGGCCCATCCCGAGGCCCACAAGCTGCGCGCCGCCATCATCGCGGCCTTTGCCCATGAGCGGCATCATTCGCCTGATCCGTCCGAGCAGGCGGCGAAGATGCGCGGCGAACTCGAAAAAGGAGAATTTTCAGAGGTTCTTCAACGGGTTGACCGGGCGATCACGACCGGCGCGGTGTGGGGCGCGCGCACTGGCGCGGCGCGCGAGGACGTTCTTTCCACCTGGCAGCAACTCGTTGGCTTGCATCGGCAATGGCACTCCTTACTTAGGGAATTGAAGGATGCCGAGCTGGCCTTGGGTGACGAGTCGAGCGAGGCCAATCTGGCATGGTTGCGCGACGTCAAGGCCCGGATGGCCGAGGCGGACGGTACCGAGGCCCTCATCGAGGGGTTCGGGGAACTGTCCGGCC
>Ga0307516_10004747_pt1 | contig 16604 bp, 11 predicted proteins | sample 19_EM_MG_FD_203310 | JGI IMG/M metagenome (GOLD analysis project Ga0307516, IMG submission 203310) | Populus trichocarpa ectomycorrhiza microbial communities from riparian zone in the Pacific Northwest, United States - 19_EM | ecosystem: Host-associated > Plants > Roots > Unclassified | place...
GCGATCCAGCCGGCGCGCGATGTCGGGTACGGCGCGCAGTTTTTTGCGCGAGGCGAGCAGCTTGATCAGGTTCAGGGCGTTGCCCATCAAGCCGAGCCGCGCGCACACGTCGGCCAGCACGGCGCTGCGCTTTTCGACTTCGACAATCGGGTTCTCGAGCACGGCGCGCAGCTCGTCGCTACCCGCATAAACCTGGGCAAAACGCCGAACCTGCTCGGTGATCGGGGCAAGCTGACCGGTCTCGACGCCCAGCTCGAAGATGGCGCGGGCGTAACGGTCGGCGACGGGGGCTTGGCTCATACGCGACCTCGCAGCGTGGCGCTCGAACCTTTGATCGAGGCCAGAAATTCGTCGGCCAGCCGCTGTTGGTCGGCGTCGCCAATCTTGGCGATCAGCGTCGCCTCGGCGGTTTTGACGGCGGCGCGCACGGTCTCACGCGTCAGGTCTTCGCGAGCTACCTTCAGCTCTTGCTCGACCAACAAGCGGGCGTCGCGTTCCATACGCGCGCGGCGCTCTTTGGCTTCGCTCAAGATGCGCGCGCTCTCGGCTTCGCCGGCCTCTTTCATTTCGCGCTTGATGCGAGCGACCTCGTCGTCGATCTCGTCGAGCTGCTTCTGGTACTTGGCGAGGCTGGCTTCGGCTTGCGCCTTCATTTTGGCGGCGTCCTCCATGCCTTTCATGATGCCGAGCTTGCGCGCCCGGAGCGCGTCGCCGATCGGCTTTCGGCCGTACTTGAAGAGCAGCCAGTAAAGGACGGCGGCGTTCAGCGCCAAAGCGCCGAACGGCACCGGCATGCCCTTCGGGCGCCAGAGCAGGCTCGGCTCTGCGCCGGCCTTTTCGCCCAAAAAGCCGTAGATCCAGTTGACGTCGTCGAACGACGGCGCGTGCTCTTCGGCGCCGTGCTCGGCGTGGCCGCCGTGCTCGGCGGGAGCTGTGACGGCTACTTGCGTCCCTGCGGCAGGCACTGCGTCGTGCTCTCCGCCTTCGGCCAGAGCCGGCGAAGCGACAGCGAGCATTCCACCCACCAAGAAAACCGCGGCAACGCGCGAAAGCGGCTTCATTTAGTTAGCCTCCCGACCGAGAACGCGCGTGGCGATGTCGCTCGCCAGGCGTTCGGATTGCTTGCCGAGCTCGAAGCGGATGGCGTTGACCTCCGTGTCGATGCGCCTCCGTCCCTCGTCGACGATTTTGGAGGCGGCCGCGCGGGCCTCGTTCAAGATCTGCGCCTCGAGCTTGGTGGCTTCGGCACGCATTCGGTCGCGCTCGGCGGCAGCGGCTTGATTGACGCGCGTGAGCTCCGCCTCGTAGCGAGTCAGAAGCTCACCGGCTTGCTCCTCGAGCTTGCGCGCCGCGTCGCGAGCGCCCTCGGTGCGCTCTTCGCGCAATGCAAAAATCTTGAGCATTGGGTCGAAGAGCAGAGGCTTCAACACCAAGATCAAGAAGACGAAGATGACGACCTGGAAGACAACGACGTTGTTGAAGTCCAGCTCGATGGGGCTGCCGCTCATCGCGAGGATGGGAGAGCTGAGCCGCAAGTGTGGAAGAGCGCCAAATCCGGTCATCGGCGCGCGCGCTCGTACCATCTCGACACCGATCTGTCTACTGCAGCTCGAGCACCGTGTGGCCTCAAAGTCATCGGCCTATTCCGCCCTGCCTGGACGGTGTCCCACGATCGGCCCGAACCAAGCGGCGCTTGTTTCGACTCGGTGCACGCCAGGGTCGGCAATGGCGCGGAGCAGCTCGGCGTAGCGCGCGCCGGAGTGAGGGTCGCGCGCATCCGGGGCGACGTCGAGCAACGGGGCGAGCGCGAAGGCTCGGCCGGTGAGCTCAGGGTGAGGCAGCGTCAGGTCGGCTTCGTTCACCACCAGATCGGGGCTGTGCAGCAGATCGAGGTCGAGCGTGCGCGGCCCCCAACGCTCTCGACGCACTCGGCCGTGGGCGCGCTCGATGCCCAAAAGCTCACCCAGCAATTGGCTCGGAGTGAGACTGGATTCAAGGAGCACTGCGGCGTTCAAATAGTCCGGCTGCTCCGGTCCGACGGCTCGGGATGCGTAGAGGTCGGAAACCCCGAGCAAAGCGGCCTGTGCGGCCAGAGCTTGCACCGCCGACTTCAGCGTCGCTCGCCGGTCGCCCAAGTTGGCTCCCAGGCCAACCACATAAGCGAGACACACGTCACCCGACATCAGCCCCGCACTAGCCGTTCTTTGAGCCTCTCGCATGGCTTTTCGGGCACCGGGCACGTTTACGGGTGGCTCAGCAATTCAGGGACACCTCGGCCCTCGCTCCTGACCGCTTTGTCGGCTACACGCTTTTGCGCATGCTCGGACTGACTGCCGGTGAGCTGACCCTGGTCGCCCTGCTGGTGTTCGCGGTCGTATCGGCGCGCTACTGGCCGGCCGCCGGGGCGAGGCTCGCCGAGAAGCTCGGCGGGCCGGGAGCCGCAACGAAGGACCGAGAGCCTGCTCCGAAGTCTGAGCGGACGCGCGACGGCGACTCGACCTAGACTGACGTTCTTAGTGGTGCCCGATCCTCCGGCCGGAAGCGAAACGGGAAGCTCGACGGGAAGCTCCTCTTCTTCAGGGAGCTCTTCGGAAATCGGAGCCCTGATTTTCGTTAGCGACGCGTCCGCAGAAGCGGAGCGGTTGATCTCCGCCTTGCGCGCGCGCGGCTATCAAGTCGTGGACGTACCGCTCGGGCTCTTGGTCAATCGCGTTTCGGTACAGCGGCCCGCGCTCATCTTGTGCGACGCCGACGCGCCGGGCGCCGTGGAGAGCGTCGAGCGCATTCATCGCGACGTGCCGGGCGGACATCGCGTCGACGTCGTGTTCATCCGCGAACGCGGCAGCCAGAGCGCGCCGGACCTGACGTCGATCATCGAGCGCGAAGGCAGCGGCTCGTTCGATCGTCCCGTCGACGACGCTGCCCTGACGCGAAAGGTGGAAGCGTTGATCGGTCCGCCGACGCGGCACGAGCCGAGGCCGCGCCTTTCGCCGGGCGGGCGCGCGCCGATCCTGGTCGCCGCAACCCGACGCCCGTTTCGCTACGACCAGAAGCCGGGCAGCTCGATCGCGCCCGAAAGGCCGCCGAGCCAGCCGCCCAAAAGCTCGACCTGGGTCGGGTCGGCACCGTTGCCGTCGGCACCACCGAGCGGACCCGGCAGCTCGCCGCTGAGCGCGCCGGAGCCGGCTTCGAACCTACCTTCGAGCTTGCGCCGCGACGAGCCGCCCATGTCGGTGGCGCCGAGCGCCAACCAGCTGCCGCAAGCGCGCCTGAGCCCCGAGCTGGAAATGCTGCTCGGGCGCGCCGAGCAACGCGTCACGCAAAGCCGCGCGACCATCGCGCCGCCTTCCGACCGGCTTTCGCCGGAGGCCGAGCTCGAAGCCATTTTACCGAACGATGTGCTGGCGGCGCTCGACGAGCCGCTCGATCTCGACGACGGCGACGAAAGCGACGCCGGGCCGAGCACCCACGGCGGCGCCGACGAGCGCGGCTCGCGCGGAACCGCCGGCACGGGCACCAAGACCGGTAGCGGCGCCAGCAGCAGAGCGCCGATGGCGACGAGCGACGCCGAAGTTACCAACGCGCCGCCTCACGCCACCGAGCAGCCTCGCACCGAGCCACCGCCCAGCCGCGAAACCGAACCGCCGAAGACGCCGCCGAACATGCCCGCGCGCGCGGCGATCACCAACGCCGGAACTTCGGATCCAGCGCCGCCGCTCAGCGACGGTGAGCATCGCGGTACCGCACCTGGGTCGCCGTCCGACGTGCCGCCGCCCAGCCTGGCATTTGCGCCCAGCGCGTCGCCGCCCGAGCAAGCCTCCACCACGCCGCCGAAGGCGCAAGACGCGGACCACGCCGCGCCCGTTGCGTCGCCCTCAGCCGTGCCTTCGGTCCCGCTCGGAGCTCCGCCCGCGCTCAGCGCCGGCTTGCCGCCTCAGCCGCTCGAGCTGCCGAGCACGCTCCGAGCCGGCGAAGCGGTGCGCTGTCTGGCGCTCGCCGTGCGCTCTCGCTACACGGGCGCTGTCGCGTTCGAAGCACCGGACGGCATGCGGCGCGTGGTGTTTCGCGACGGAGATTTCGTGACGGCCGCCACCAGCGTCGACACCGAGTCGCTGGTGGCCTGCCTGATCGAGCGCGGCAACCTGCCGGCCGACGTGAACGCCAAGCTCGGACGAAAGCTGCCGCTGTTCGGTCGTCACGCTGGCGCGGCGCTGATCGCCCACGGTTACCTGCAACAAGACGAGCTGTGGCCCGTTTTGCGTTCGCACGCAGAATGGCTGATAGGTCACATTGCCAAGCTCGAGCGCGCCGAGACCGGCGTGGAGCTCGAGGTGCCGCCGCGGCTGGCCACCGAGCCAGGCGTGTTCGGCGGCGCGACGGGCGCGGAAGTGCTGGTCGAGCTGGTGCGGCGGGTCTCGCCGCCCGACGCTTCGGTCGCGCGTTTGGGCGGCGCCAGCATCCGGCTGCGACCCGGGCCGAGTCAGGCGCTGCTCGGCGAGTGCGCGCTGCCCACGGACGAAGCCGAGCTGGTGCGCTCGCTCGATGGCGAAACGCTGGGCGATGCGCTGGCTCGCGCCAAGTCGACGGACTTCAGCTCCGCGCTGTTGGCGCTGGTCGAGCTGGGCATTTTGGAAGCGGCTGGGCCGAGTCCGCAGGCGCGGCGCGAGACCAGCCCTGCGACGCCGGCCAAGCGCGAGCCCGATCGGCTCGACTACGAAGCCTTGCGCTCGCGTATCGCCGCGCGGCGCGCGCTCGTGGACGAGGGCGACTACTTCGCGCTCTTGGGCGTCAGCCGCAGCGCCACCAGTTACGACGTCCGGCGCGCTTACACCGAGCTGCGCGAAGAGCTCGATCCGACCCGCATCTTGACGCCCGCCACCGCGGATCTGCGTGACGACGTGGACGCGATCTTGCTCATCGTCGACGAGGCTTACGAGATTCTGGCTGACGATTTGCGTCGGGAACGTTACAGGCGCGCGCTCGAGGCAGCGCCGGGTTAGCTGCGCGGCCGGCGAAGTCGCGACCCACCAATCCGCCCCAACGGGGCGCTTCGCCTCCGCACACCCCACGGAGTGCACAAACTCCCGGCGCTCTAACCTTGGCGCAGATGTTGCTGGGGTGGCCGCATGACTGCGCGTTCGGACGACGCTACCGCCGGTAGCGTCATCGCCAACAAGTATCGGCTCGACAGCCTACTCGGCGAAGGCGGCATGGGCTCGATCTGGCGCGCCTTCAACCTGCAGCTGGAGCTGCCCGTGGCCATCAAGCTGCTGCGGACCGATCTGGACGCGGCCGAGCTCGGCCAGCGCTTGCGGGTCGAAGCGCGCGCCGTGGCCAAGCTGGTGCACCCGAGCATCGTGCGCGTGTTCGATATCGGCGAGACGGAATGGGGCGACCCGTTCATCGTCATGGAGCTGCTGGAGGGCGAAAGCCTGGCTCACTTGCTGGACCGTGGCCCGCTCGCGCCCACTGAGGCGTTGCGGCTGCTCTTGCCGATCGCCGACGCGCTGGCGCTGGCGCACTCGCGCGGCGTGATTCACCGCGACCTGAAGCCCGAGAACATCTTCCTTGCGAGCCACGGCGACGCGCTCGAGCCCAAGCTGCTCGACTTCGGCATCGCGAAAGTCATGAGCATCGAGGCGGCAGGAGAGCGCGCCGTGACGCAAGTTGGAACGCTGCTCGGCAGCCCGGACTACATGTCGCCCGAGCAAGCCTACGGGCGCTCGGACATCGACGAGCGCACCGACGTGTGGTCATTTTGCGTAGTCGTGTACGAAGCGCTGACCGGACGCCGGCCATTTCAGGGAGAAAGCTGCTCCAGTGTGCTGCGCAGCGTGGTTCGCGACGAGCCTGCCTCACTCGAAACCTTCGGCGTCGAAGCCGAGCTGGCAACGCTCATCGCGCGCGGTCTAATGAAGAACCCCGAGCAACGACCGTCGTCGATCTTCGAGCTGGGCCGAGAGCTGGCGAGGTTTCTCACCGCTCGGGGCGTCTTCCAGGACGCGACGGGCGCGGCGCTGGACATGAAATGGCTCGGTCGCGCTGTCACGCCGCTTTTACCCCCTCCGTTGCCTCCTCCCTCGGCGAGCCCGCTGTCGCTTGCCGAACAGGCAACGTTGCATTCGGTTACCAGCCCGCGCGCGCTGCCACGGCATCAGCCCATCGTGCTTGGGTCACAACGGCGTGGATGGCGACGGGTCCTGGGCGCCGCGGTCGTCGTCACAAGTCTGGCTGGCGGCGCGGCTTGGGCGACCTGGGATCGCGCGGTGCCGCCGGCTTCGCCTTCTTCCGCGGCGGAGCTACCGAGCCTCGGCGCGAGCGTCGTGGAAGGACACCCGCGTGCCACGCTGACCACGCCGGCGTCGATCATTTCAGTCGACAACCTGCCGCCTCAGCCGCTCGCGCCGGCAAAGGTTCCGCTCCCGACAACGAAGGCTCCAGCCATCGCCACAGCGCCGGCGGCAGCCCACGGGGCGCCGCGCCCGTTTGCGTCCAGCTTGCCGCGCGCACTCCCCGCGCGCGGCCAGAGCATCGATCTGTTAAACCCCTATTGAACGATGGTCCAAAAGCCAAGGCGCAGGGCCCACCTGCTTCGTCTCCGCAACCTCTGCACCACGCTCTTGAGCCTGTTCGCGCTTTGCTTGGGCTGCGAATCGCACCTGCCCCTCAGTCTCGAGGGCTTGGACTGCGACAGCTCCGGCAGCTGCATTGCGGGCTACGTCTGCGACACGGCCAGCAACAAGTGCGTGCGTCCAGGCAAACAGAACGACGCGAGCGGCGGCAGCCAAAGCGACGGCGGCAGCCAGAGCGATGCGAGCAGCGGCAGCCAAAGTGGGGGCGGCCCAGGCGCGCCGTGCCGTGCCGGCGAGCTGTCGTGCGCCGGCATGTGCGCCGACCCGAGCCACGACGCCAACAATTGCGGCGGCTGCAACGCCACTTGCGGCGCGCCGCCGAACGGCGCTGGTATTTGCCTGAATAGCAGCTGCAATTTCGTGTGCGTCAAGCCGTTTTTGCCCTGCGGCACGAGCTGCGTCGACGTCGCGCAGGACGCACAAAACTGCGGGGCGTGCGGGCGTGCCTGTCCTTCCGACGCGGGCGGCGACGCGCGCTGCGAAAACGGCAGCTGCTCGCTGGCCTGCCATGCGCCGCTGAGCGCGTGCGGCGGCGCGTGCGTGGACCCGAAAAGCGACCCCGCTCATTGCGGCGGCTGCAGCACGGCGTGCACGGCAGGCAAGGTCTGCTCGAACGGCGTGTGTGCGGACAGCTGCGCGGCAGGCAAGGTCGACTGCGCCGGAGCTTGCGTGGACGTTCAGTCATCGCCCGAACACTGCGGAGCGTGCGGCCAGCGCTGCGACGCGCCGACCGGTGCGCTGGCGACTTGTGCGCAGGCGAGCTGCGGCTTCAGTTGCGCGCCGGGGCGTGTGGCGTGCGGCGCGAACTGCGTCGACGCGCAGAGTGACCCCGCGAACTGCGGCGGCTGCGACCAGCGCTGCGACGCACCCGCCAACGGCCGGGCTAGCTGCACGGCGGGCAAATGCCAAACGCTGTGCGATACGGGCTTCGCCGCCTGCTCCGGCTCGTGCACCAAGACCACCAGCGACCCAGCCAACTGTGGGTCCTGCGGCAATGCTTGCCCGAGCGGCCAGGTTTGCAGCGGCGGGCTATGTCAGTTGAATTGCCCAACTGGAACGCAGAACTGCGGCGGCGCCTGCGTCGACCCCAAGACTGATCCGCAAAATTGCGGGACTTGCGCCAAAATGTGCACCGGCACGGCGCACGGCGCTGCCAGCTGCGCCGCAGGCAAGTGCGGACTCGACTGCGACGACGGCTACGCGGCGTGCGGCGGCGGCTGCCTGAGCTTGGACGCCGACCCCAACAACTGCGGCGCTTGCGGCAAGGTGTGCCCCGCAGCCCCGGGCGGCTCTGGCGTGTGCGCCGCCGGGAAATGCGGCATCGCCTGCAACGACGGCCTCACGCCGTGCGCCGGGCAATGCGTCGACCTGAGCTCGAGCCAAGCGAATTGCGGAGCCTGCGGCAAGACGTGCGCGGCCGGTGCGGTTTGCACAGCCGGCGCTTGCGCAACGGACTGCGGCGACAAAACCTCGTGCGTCGGGTCGTGCGTCAACCTCGACCAAGACGTCGCCAACTGCGGGGGCTGCGGGCAAGTTTGCACAGCGCCGAGCGGTGGCGCGCCGCGCTGCGACGGCGGCAAGTGTGGCTTTCAATGTAGCGGCGGGCGCGCGAAATGCGGCGACGCCTGCAGCGACACCAAAACGGACCCGAACAATTGTGGCCAATGCGGCCAGGTCTGCGGAGCCGTCAGCGGTGGTAGTGAAACCTGCAGCGACGGGCAATGCCGACTGACTTGCGACGCCGGCCTTTCGCTGTGCGGCGGGGCTTGCGTCAACACCCGCTCCGATGCGAAAAATTGCGGAACCTGCGGCAAGAAGTGCCCCGGCATGAAGAGCTGCACCTTGGGGCTGTGTTTGCTGTGATGCTCAACGCCGGCGCGAGGCCAGGCTGCGAGCGCGCTCGAGCTGCGCCCGAGCCTCGGGTCGCCCGGTTAGCCCGTAAGCTTCGGCCAGCGCCAGATTTGCCGGAAAGCTTTGCGGGTCTTCACGCACCATGCGTTCGGCTTCGGCGACGGCCAGCGCCGCCGTTCGCGGCCCCGTGCGCACCGCCGCGCTGATGGACGCGCCGAGCTCGTGGGCTTTCAGCACACGGTAGGCGCTCGCTGCCAGCGCGGCGTTCGGCCCGTCGCGGCGCACGTAGACCAAGGCCGCCTCGCTCGTAAACACCAGGGCCCAGCCTGGGTCGTTGTCGAAGTGCAGTCGCTGCTGCTCGTCGGGGCGGTTACCCAAGAACAGCCACTCGAAGCCGTAGCGCAGACGGGCACGCTCGAAGCTTGGACCGTCGATCAGAACCTGGGTCGACAGCTCGAGCTCTTGGGGTGTGAAGAGCCAATCGTTGCGACCGTCGACGAACACCTGCGTAGCGGGCCACAGGTGATAGAGCAGATAGCCGCCGTAGTGAAACTCGTTGAGCACGCGACCGCGGATGCCGTGCGTCTGGACGAACGCGAGCGCAGCGTCCGGATAGCGCTGTTCCTGCAGCCCGAGATGTGGCAGTGGCAACGGGTCGAAGAGCGCAACCAGGGCGAACAGCAGGCTTACGCTGGCGGCCAGCGCTGCGCCGAGCAACTCGCCCACCGCTCGGCGGGCGGCGTTCGTGTGCTGTTCGACCCAAAAGCTCAAGCCCGAGCAGGCGGGCAGCGCTCCGAACAAGAAAGGATAAGGCACGAAGCGCACGCTGCGCAGACACAGCGCGCCCCCCAGCAGGCACAGCGCCAGGTCCCAGGGCTGCTGGCGGCGACCTCGCGCCGCGACGCCCAGCCCGACGAGCGCCAAAAGTGCGTAAGCCCAGGGGCTCGCGGCCCACAGCACGGCGGGCGTGACGGGCGACCATTCGGGGATCACGGCGTTGTACGAGCGCGCGCCCATCATGCTCAGGCTGCTCGAAAGGCCGTGCAGCAAGAACGGCGTCGACAGCGCGGCGCCGAACGAGCTGATGGCGACCAGTAGCGGTCCCCTTTCGGCGTGAAGCAAGGCCGGCGTGGACATGCCTTGGCGGTGTGCCTCGAGCGCCCGCGCGGCGGCGTAAGCCAACAGCAACGGCGGCAGGGTCCAGACGCTGCGATGCAGGTTCGCGGTGAGCGCGACGACGGGTAGCGTCCACCACAGGCTGGCGCCGCGCGCTCGGTGCCGCTCGATCAGCCAAAGGACGCAAGCCGTGGTGGCGAGGGCGAGCGTCTCGGGCAACTCACCCACGCGGAAGCCCGATGCCACGGCGCCGGCGCCCAGCACCACCAGCACCACCCAAAGGCGCGCGCGCCTGTAACGCAGCGCGGCCGCGCCGATGAAGCCAACCAAGCTCACGAAAGCCGAGGCCTTCAGCACGACCACGGCTCCGGGGCCCCAGGCGTGCTCGACCCCGTACAGCAGCAGCTCGGCGCCCGCGTCTTTGTACGGCCAAGGCCGCCCTTGAGCCAAATACGAAAACGACTCGATGCGCAGCAAGCTGCGCGTTTGCCACAATTGTTCGCCGGTCTTCAGGTGCCAGAAGTAGTCGTACCCCCCAGTCGGCGTGAGACCGTAACGCAGCGCAACCGCCGCTAGCAGCAGCCACGAAACCGCATACAACACTGCGCGCGCCACGCGAAAGGCCGATGAGCTCGGAAAGAGCACCACGCCGCCACCTTATCAGGCTGCCTTGCGACCGCGAGTAGTGCGCCCGGAGAGCGCTCGTAGATGCAGTTAGGTGTAGAGGCTCCCTCGCGTGCCCCGGATTGCTTGCTCGGCCCGACCTTCTGAGCTACCGACGTTACGGCGAAATGCGAGGTTCTCGTCTGGTCGGGGTGCTCTGGGCGCCGGTGGCGTGGGGAGTGCCGCTCCTGACCACGCCCGCCGAGGCCGAGAGCCCAGTAGCGCCGGCCGTTTGGTACCGAGCTTCGGCAGAATGCCCAACCGGCCCCGAATTCCTGGGAAAGATCGCAGATGGTGCGACGCGCGCGCGCCTCGCCCAGGCCGGTGATCACATCGAGTTCGTAGTCACATTGCTGGCCGGCAACGGCGAAACGGTCGGCCGCTTGGAGCGGCAAACTAACGGCGGCACCGTCGCCATCCGTGAGCTGCGCGACGCGACGTGTGCTCAGGTGGCCGACGCCCTGGCGTTGAGCTTAGGCTTGACGCTGGATCCCGCGCGCTCGGGCAGCGAAGCGCCCAACGCGCAACCCACACCAGCGAGTGAACCCGCAGCGGCCGCCGCGCCAGCGGCCCCACTGCCAGCGGCTCCCGCGCCTGCGCCGACGCAGGTTACGGTGGCCGAGGCGCCGGCGGCACGTTCGATGCAGCAAACGCACGACCAACCGGCGTCTCCAGCGCGGCGTGGTCTCGCACTTGGAGTGACTGCGGGCGCCCTCACCGGCCTCGCCACTCAAACCATGTTCCGCGGCTCAGCGTTCGTAGACATCGCTCGCGCCAGCAGTCGTTTATCGTGGCGCCTCGCGTTCGTCGGTGCGCGTGGCGAGTCGCCCACGCCACTCGGTTCAGTCGGCCGCTGGTTGCTGGCCGGTCGTGGCGAGCTCTGTCCGTGGCGCTGGGGCGGAGCAGCTTGGGGCGTCTCGCCTTGCGCCGCCTTCGAGCTCGGGGCAACCAGCGCGTCAGTCGGCGAGCAAAGTGATCATGCCCTGTGGGCAACGCCGGGAGTCGCCTTGCGTGCCAGCGTCGCGGTCAGCCCAGCGCTCAACCTGGAAGCAGCTGCGGGGGCGCTGCTGCCGCTGATACGCGGGCAGGTTTTCTACGCGACGCAGCCACTGTATCAAGATGAAATCATTGCGTTTAATGCGGAGCTAGGCATTTCTTTCGGGCAACTTTGATCGCCTGATGAGGCTCCGGACATTGCCGCTTCGAGACGACGTGAGTGGGACTCGGAGCAAGGTGTTGGCAGTCGGCGTGGCTCCCGGACGCGCACCCTCGCAGACCATCGAACAGCTCGTGAATCTGCACTACCGCTTCGTGTGGAGGGTGCTGCGCGGTTTCGGCTTGTCGTCGAGCGATGCAGAAGACGCAGCTCAGCAGGTATTCATGATTGCCATGCGCAAACTCGACAGCATCGACTCCAGCCGCGAACGTTCGTTCGTCTACGGCACGGCGATGCACGTCGCGAGCAACCTGAGGCGCGGCGTGCGTCGCCGACGCGAAGTACCGGAAGACCACGACACCGAGCGGGCGGCGTCCGCCAGCGGCAGCCCAGAGAAACAAACGGAGCTCGCCAACGCCCGCGTACTGCTGGCGGAGATCTTGGCGCAATTGCCCGAGAGATCTCGGCGCGTACTGGTGTTGGCCGAGATCGAGCAACTCGAGGTGCCGGAGATCGCCAACCTGGAGCGGATCCCTGTCGGCACCGCAGCATCTCGCCTGCGGCTCGCGCGGCAACAATTTCGCGCCCTGCTCGAGGCAGCGCAAGATCGCAATCCCTTCACGGGTGCAACGTGAGCACGCCTGATCCTATCGAGCGACTCGGGGTTCGGCTGTTCGAGGCGGCACGTGAAGAGCCCGTCCCCGAAGACGCCGCGGCGCGTGTCCTGGATGCAGCGCGCGCGAGGCAGCTCACACCGGTTCCCCGGCTATCGCGACGCGCAAAGTGGAGCTTGCTCGGCGCCGCGGCGGCGCTCGCGGCAGGGACGGCGCTGCTTTTGGGTCGGCACGAGAGCGTGGAACGCATCAGCGCGGAACCCTCGTCTGCCCTGATGCATGGGCCGCAGAGGGTAGCCCCTGCGGTTCCCGCGCCAGCGCCCAAGGCCGTGGCCAGCGAGGCTTCCAGGGTAGCGCCAACCACCAGCACGCCGGCGCCCGTGCACTCGACGCACGTCAGCTTGAGCGATGAGCTCGACGCGCTGAAGGTGGCATCCGGTGCGCTCTCCGCCGGCGACAACCAGGGCGCACTCACCGCATTGGATCGCTACGATCACGTGCTCAAGGGCACGAAGATGCGCGCCGAGGCGAGTCTGCTCAGAATCGAAGCGCTATCGCGTTCGGGTCAGACCGGGGCCGCGAGCGCATTGGCGCAACAGTTCGTCGACACAAATCCTGAAAGCCCGCTCGCAGATCGAGCGCGCTCTTTCGTGAAGCAATAGGGCGGGAGAAGAATCATGCGCTTCAATCAAGCGAGTCGTTGGCTTTCGTTATTGATGCTGGCGGGGTGCGGCGCCAAGCTGCAGGTGGGGCCAGGAAGGGGCGGCGCGGCGGGCGCGGCGGGCGCGGCCGGCGCGGCGTCCACCACGGGCGGCACGCCCGGATGCGAGGCGCTCGGCGACTGCCCGGTGGATACCGCTGCGACCGCAGGGGTCGCTGGAGGCTCGGAGCATGGGCCTACTGTCGGGCAACGCGGACAGGCATGCATCCCGGGAGCAATGGCAACGGAAGCGGCTGGGACTCCGGGCAAAACACCGATCATCACACTCGATCGCTGTAGCGACGGGCTCGCTTGCGATGAGACGAAGCACTGCGTTGAAGCCCCAGATTGCCCGCAGGCCTCGGGAATGTGCGTGGTGTACGGAACGCGCGCGGCTCCAGATCCCGCAACCGGCGGGAGCGGCGGGGCAGCAGGTTCGCCTGCGATGCCGGATGGGACCACGACGGCCGCCAGCCGGATCGTGGCGCTCGCCGCGGACGACGCGCACGTGTATTGGCTGGAGTACGGCACTCGCGACAGTCTCGGCAACCACCAGCACGACGGTGCGCTGCGGGCTTATCACATCGCGAGCACCGAAGTGACGACACTCGCCGACAATCTGCCGGGCCCGACTACGCTCGGCATCACCGCGGGCCACGCGTACGTTGGGGTGGACGGTGGCGCGTTGGTCGGTACACCAGAGAACCGCCAACTGCTGCGGCTGCCGCTCGGCGGTGGCGCAACCGAGGTGGTGCAGGAATCGACCATGGTAGATTCCTTTGCTGCCGTGGGTGACCGAGCCTATTGGAGCGTCGCGGGAGCGATATACACGGCTCCGCCGAGCGGATCCGCCACGCCCATGAAGGTGTACGACGCGCCTGCTTGGCAGCTCCAGGCGGACGACACGGACCTCTATTATGAGAGTCGCCAGGGCACCGACCACCCGATCCTCCGCCAGTCGCAGCTGGGAACGAGCGCGACGCCGGTGACCCCCCAAGCTTTTACCTTCGCCCTGAGTGGCGACTCGCTCTATGGCGTCGAGCTGCTCCGCTCCGATGCGATGACCTTGGATCAGGTGACGAAGAGCGGAGGGGACTGGACGCGCCGGACGGCGCTCGGTTCGGGAGACCCCCCGTTTGCGCTGCAAATGATCGCCGACCGATACTTCGTCGCCGCAAGGCTGGCTCTTCCCCAAGAAGATGGCGTCTTCCACACCATATTCTCGACCGGGTTGCTCTCTTCGAGCGCACCACCAGTGCGCTTGGTCGAGGCCCCCGAGCCATCGATCTCGCAGCAACCGATCTGGCAGCCGCCGATCTGGCGAGCCACGGCGAAGTCGTTGTTTTGGAGCGATGGAAGCGCAATCTTCTCCCGCCCCGTCACGGACAAGTAGCCGCGCTCGCCTACTCCGCCGCGGGCGCGCGCTCGCGCTCCAGAATGTCGAGATCGAGGCTGCCGTTTTCGACGCTCGCGAGGAGCACGGCGCCGCGAGGTAGCTCATTGCGCAAGATGCGCTCGGCGAGCGGGGCTTCGAGCAGGCGCGCGATGGTGCGCTTCATCGGGCGGGCGCCGAGCGTGGGCTCGAAGCCACCTGCGTCCATCAAGTATTCGATCAGCTCGGGGCCGTATTCGAGCTCGACGCCGCGCTGCGCGAGTAGCGCGGTGCCGAAGCCGTCGAGCAGGCGGCGCGCGATTTCGCGCACGTCGTCGCGGCTGAGCGGCGCGAACACCAGCACCTCGTCGATGCGGTTGTACAGCTCGGGCGCCAGCGCGGCGCGCGCGGCCAGCACGATTTTGGCCGTCACGTCGTCGGCCGGCGCCGGTTCGCCGCCGCCGAAGCCGACCCGGCGCTTGGCGGCTTGGCCCAGCACCTCGGAGCCGAGGTTCGACGTCATCAGGATCACCGTGTTGGTGAAGTCGACCAAACGACCGCGGCCGTCCGTCAGTCGTCCCTCGTCGAACACGCCCAAGAACGTGGTCAGGACGTCGGGGTGCGCTTTCTCGAGCTCGTCCAGCAAAATGACTTGGTACGGTCGGCGGCGCACGGCCTCGGTCAGCTGCCCGCCGGCTTCGTGACCCACGTAGCCGGGCGGCGCGCCGATCAAGCGCGCAACGGCGTGCGGCTCGCTGAACTCGGACAGATCGAGGCGCGTCATGGCGCTCTCGCAGTGAAACAGCACCTCGGCGATGGCTTTGGCGGTCTCGGTCTTGCCGACACCCGTAGGGCCGAGCAAAAGAAAGCTGCCGATCGGGCGACGCGAGCCGAGCCCGGCCGCGTTGCGCCGCAAAATCCGGGCTATGCGCGAGATCTGCTGGCCGTGACCGACCACGCGATCGGCCAAGATCTCCTCGAGCCGCAGCATGCGATCGCCGTCCGATTCGAGCAGACGCTCGACCGGCATGTCCGACAATTCCGCCACCACCTCGGCTACGGCCTGCGACGAAACCTCGGTTTTGCCGCGGCGCCGCGTGCGCGCGCCCGCCAAATCCAAAATCGAAACGGCCTTGTCCGGCAGCGCCCGGCCCGGCAAATAGCGGATCGACCAGGCGACGCCCAGCGCCAGCGCGGCCTTCTCGTAGCTCACGCGATGATGCGCTTCGAGCCGCGGGCGCAGCGCCTCGAGAATCAAGAATGCGTCTTCGCGCGAAGGCTCTTCCACCTCGACCAAGCCGAAGCGGCGAGCGAGCGCCGCGTCGTGCCCGATCGCTTTCTGGAACTCCTCGAGCGTGGTCGCGCCGATGCAGGGCAATTCCCCGCGCGCCAGCGACAGCTTCAGCTCCGAGGCGATCTCTTCGGCCGCCTCGCCCAAAAACAACTGATGAATCTCGTCGAAAAACAGCACCACGCGACCGCGCGCCGCCAAGACTTCTTTGCGAATCTGCGCGATGCGGCCAGCCAGAGCGCCACGCACGGCCGTGCCGGCCACTAGCTCGCCTATCGGGATCTGAATCACGACGCGGTCGTCGAGCGCCTGCACGTCGCGACCCTCGGCGATGCGCTGCGCCAGCCCGCGCACCACGCTCGTCTTGCCAACACCCGACACGCCGACCAAGCAAGGGTTGTTGCCTTCGCGCTTGGCCAAGACATCGAGCGTCTGCTCGATCACGTCATCGCGCCCCACCACCGGATCGAGCTCGCCGCGCGCCGCCGACAACGTGAGGTTCTTGCCGAGCTCGCACAGCAGCGGAAATCGCTGGGGGTCGAGTTGGAATCGCAGCTCGGACGCCGCCGTGGCCGTCGAAGCCGCCGTGGCCGCGGCTGATGGGCCCGCGCTGGTTGATGCGCCCGCGCTGGCTGGTGCGCCCGCGACGCGGGTGATCGTGAGCCCGGTTTTCGGCTCCGCCGGAGGTTGCGCGGGCGGTGGCGGCGGCGCCGCCGCTGGCTCACGCAGCCGCATGAGCGGGACTGCCTCGGCCGCACCAAGCTTCTTGGATGGGGGAAACAGCGGCACTTTCACCGCGCTCGGTGTGCGCTGCGGCGGCGCCGCGTCAAGCTCGGGAGCTTTCGCGATCGCCGACACACTCACCGCTTGGGGCGCGGTAGCGCGCCGTCGCCCGACGAGACCCAAGCCAACTTGCATGGCTTGCGCGCGCAGGCGACTCGCGTCGACGCCCAGCGCTTCGAGCGTGCGCCGCGCCACGGCCCGCGGCTCACCGAGCAGCGCCAGCAGCAGATGGGGAGAAGCCGGCACGTTCGTGCCCATGCGTGCGCCGATCTCCTTGGCCCGGGTTAGCGCGGACGCGACAGGCTCGGCCAGCTCGTCGCCCGCCAAACCGCGCGCAGTGCGGAGCACGTCGTCGGTCGAGAGTCGGCGCTCGCGCAGCAGCTCCGCGGTGCTGCTGGGTTGAGCCACGAGCGCTGCCAGAAGATG
>Ga0307516_10004748_pt1 | contig 16602 bp, 12 predicted proteins | sample 19_EM_MG_FD_203310 | JGI IMG/M metagenome (GOLD analysis project Ga0307516, IMG submission 203310) | Populus trichocarpa ectomycorrhiza microbial communities from riparian zone in the Pacific Northwest, United States - 19_EM | ecosystem: Host-associated > Plants > Roots > Unclassified | place...
GCTTGGCGATCCGGGTGCGGCACCGCACGTCAACGGCAACTACATCCCGCGTCCGCGCGGACTCGGCGCGATGTTCTTCGACCTCGAGCGCGTCGAAGTCAACAAGGGCCCGCAGGGCACCTTGCGCGGCCGCAATGCGCTGGCGGGTTCCTTGAACATCGTCACCAAGCGGCCTGACCTCGGCGACAGCAACGGCTTCGTGCTCGGCGAAGCGGGCAGTCGCGATGCCTTCGTCGGCGAGTTCGGCTGGAACCTGCCGATCGGCGATCAGATGGCGATCCGTCTGGCCGGCTATCACTCCGAGAAGGACTCGTCGTTCACCAATGTCGGCGATCCGGATCTCGATCCGGCCGGCATCCAGGACGAGACCGCGGTCCGCCTGTCGTTCCTCTATGAGCCGACCGACTACCTGTCGATCTTCGTGATGGCCGACCAGGGCCAGGAGAAGGGCACCGGCTATCCGGGCGCCAACATCTACGGCGCGGCCCGCGAAGGCTTCAACCCCGACGATTTCGATCTGCGCGAAGTGGTGTACTACGGCACCCAGGGCAAGATCGACTCGACCAACCGCGGCATCCAGACGAACATCAGCTACGCGATGGAAGCCGCCACGCTCGAATACAACGGCAGCTATCGCGATCTCGACTACGAACAGGTCAATGCCAACAGCCACGGCACCAACTGGCCGGGCCGCGACATCAGCCCGCGCCCGGTCGGCGGCAGCGGTGGCGTGGATTACGATCTGTACTCGACCAACTGGTGGCAGACCCTTTCCGAATCGGAAACCCACGAGCTGCGCCTGTCCTCGGTCGACGATGCGCGCTTCCGCTGGACCACCGGTGCGTTCTACTTCCATGAAGACCAGAAGGTCGGCCTGTTCTCGCTTGCCGACAAGGGCGTGTTCTATTCCGGCACCGAGTTCACCATGCCCGACGTGCGCGGCACCTCGTGGGCGGTGTTCGGCGACGGTACTTTCGATGTCAACGATGACTTCCGTCTGAAAGGCGGCGTGCGCTACACCGACGAATCGAAGTACCGCTACGGCATCGGCGGCAACTGGACGATCGGCCTGGGTGCCGTCGACGGCTGCTGCTTCTCGGTCCGCCTCGGCAGCGACGGTTTCAGGCCTGCACTGACCGATCGCCCGAGTTTCGATGTCACCGGCCTGACGACTTCGCAGCAGCTCGCGCAGTTCCTGCTCCAGGGCATCATCACCCATGGCGCCATCGATACCATCCTCGCCCAGATCGGTCCGATCGCCAATGGCACCATGCCCAACGGCGGCTGCGTCGATCGCCCGGACGTCGGCGGCAACAATCTCAACTGCACGCCCGATGGCTCGCATCCCTGGTTCGCGCTGGGCATTCCTTCGCAGCAGGAAGGCAGCAGTGAATTCAACTTCAACGATTTCCGCCTCGGCTTCGAATACGACCTCAGCGAAGAGCATCTGCTGTACGGCACGGTCTCGACCGGTCACAAGGCCGGCGGCTTCAATGACAGCTTCAACGTCAACGTGATCCCGGAGACCTACGAGCCGGAGTCGATCGTCGCCTACGAGTTCGGTTCCAAGCATGCATTCCAGCTGCACGACCGCTGGTCGACCTTCAACGTCAGCGCGTTCTACTACGACTACTCCGACCAGGTGTTCCAGGACCTCACCGCGATCGCCTTCAACCCGGAGACCGGCGAAGCCACCGGGTTCGCCCTGGTCAATCGCAACGTCGGCAAGTCGGAACTCTATGGTGTTGAAGCCGAGAGCCTGCTGAGCCTGAGCGACGAGTTCACCTTGACGATGAACGCCTTGTATCTGGAGACCGAGATCAAGCGCGGCGTCGTGGCCGATGTGCGCAGCATCGACTACGGCCTCGGTGGCGTGACCTCGGAAATCGACCTGTCCGGCAACGAGCTTCCGCTGTCCTCGAAGTTCACCTTCAACACCCGCCTGCAGCAGGCCTTCGAGCTGGGTTCGGGCATGTTCGACTGGCAGCTCCTCGCGGCCTACCGTTCGGCGTTCTACCTCACGCAGTTCAACAACCGCGATGTGGTGTTCGTCTCGGATACCGATGGCACGGTGGCGCGCGTCGAGAGTGCTGCCCAAGCGGGCTTCCCGGATCGCCAGAAGGCCGAAGTCACCCTCAACGCAGGCATCGGCTACACCCTGGCCGACGGCATCTGGCGCTTCGAGGCCTATGGCAACAACCTGCTGAACAACGACGTGTCGCAGAAAGCGATCGTGGGCTCACAGCTCAACATCCGCTTCCTCAACGATGCCCGCAGCTACGGCCTGCGCGTCAAAGCGCAGTTCTGATGTCCTCGGGCGGACGGGCGCCATGCCGGAATGGCGCCCGTCCGCACCGATCTGCCCCGCGGCGCTGCGATGCATTCGTATGCGACGCCGTTCCACGGCTTCCGCTATTGCCGCCAGAGCGCGGCCGCGGATAGGCTCGAACCGACGCGGCGCTGGCCAGCCGATCGCAGCCTGATCCGATCTTCAACGTCGTGCCCGCATCCCTGTCGGAGATCCCATGAAGCTGTCGATGCTCGATACCGCAATCGTCCTGTGTTACCTGGCCGGCATCTTCATCCTCGCGCAATGGGTCTCCCGCGAAAAAGCCGGACATGAAAAGACCGCGCAGGACTACTTCCTTGCCGGAAAATCCCTGCCCTGGTGGGCGATCGGCGCATCGCTGATCGCAGCGAACATCTCGGCCGAACAGATCATCGGCATGTCGGGCTCGGGCTATGCGCTGGGCCTGGCGATCGCGTCCTACGAATGGATGGCGGCCTTCACCCTGTTGATCGTCGGCAAGTTCTTCCTGCCGATCTTCCTGCGCAATGGCATCTACACGATGCCGCAGTTCCTGGCGCAACGCTACGGCACGCGCATCCGCACCCTGATGGCGGTGTTCTGGCTGGGCCTCTACATCTTCGTCAACCTCACCTCGATCATGTGGCTCGGGGCGATTGCGGTATCCCAGGTGACCGGCATGGACCAGATGCTCGCCCTGGTGCTGATCGCCGCGTTCGCCCTGCTGTACCAGCTCTATGGTGGACTCAAGGCCGTCGCGCTGACCGACATCGTGCAGGTCACCCTGCTGGTGATCGGCGGACTGGTGATCGTCTGGATCACGCTCAACCAGATCAGCGGCGGCACCGGCGTGGTGCCCGGCTTCATGACGCTGTGGCATGAGCATCCCGAACATTTCAAGATGATCCTCAGCAAGGACAATCCGTTCTACAAGGATCTGCCGGGCCTGGGCGTACTGCTCGGCGGCATGTGGGTCATGCACTTCAGCTACTGGGGTTTCAACCAGTACATCATCCAGCGTGCGCTGGCCGCCAAGGACATCCGCGAAGCGCAGAAAGGCATGGTGTTCGCGGCTTTCCTCAAGCTGCTGATGCCCGTGGTGGTGGTCCTGCCCGGCATCGCCGCGGTGGTGCTCGCGCCTGGCCTCGCCAAGCCCGACCAGGCCTATCCGACGATGATGGCCTTTCTGCCGACCGGCCTGCTCGGTCTGGTGTTCGCCGCACTGGTGGCAGCGATCGTGGCCTCGCTCGCTTCCAAGATCAATTCGATCGCCACCATCTTCACCCTCGATGTCTACGACAAGTTCAACCGCGGCGCGGACAAGCCGAGCGAGCGCAAGCTCGTGCGCGTCGGCCGCCTCGCCGCGTTCATCGCGGTGCTGGCCGCCGTGCTGACGGCCAAGCCCCTGCTCGGAAGCTTCGACCAGGCCTTCCAGTACATCCAGGAATACACCGGCTTCTTCACGCCCGGCATCGTGGTGATCTTCATGCTCGGCCTGTTCTGGAAGCGCGCCAACGAAGCGGGCGCACTCACTGCGGCGATCGGCTCCTTCGCCTTGTCGATCGTCCTGAAGTTCGCGATGCCCGAACTGCCCTTCATCCATCGCGTCGGCATCGTCTTCCTGCTGGCGCTGGCGCTGGCCGTGGTGGTGTCCCTGCTCGGCAAGCCGAGCCCGGAGAAGGACTTCATCCGCACCAACGACGTCAGCTTCACCACCACGGCCAGCTTCAACATGGCCTCGCTCGGCGTGGTGGCGATCCTGGTCGCGCTCTACGCCACGTTCTGGTGACGCGCGCCCGGCGAGGCTGAATCGAGGCGCGTCGAGGGCACGTCGAGGGCAGATGCCACGCGCCGCGTCATGACGCGCGTGGCCGGGTGATAATTCCGGCCTTCGATGAGTACGCCGATGACGCCTGCCGCTCCGATCGATCGCCGTGGCCTGGCCGCCGCGATCAGCGCCTATGCGATGTGGGGCGTGTTCCCACTCTATTGGCATCTCGTGCGCGACGTGCCTGCGATGCAGATCATCGCGCACCGGGTGATCTGGTGTGGCCTGTTCGTGGTCGGCTACCTGCTGATCAGCGAGGGCCTGCAGTGGTGGCGCAAGCTCGTCGCGGTACCGCGTATCGGCTGGCTGCTGCTGGCGAGCAGCCTGCTGATCAGCACCAACTGGGGGCTGTACATCTGGTCGGTGACCCACGGCCACGTGGTGGACGCGAGCCTGGGCTATTTCATCAATCCGCTGGTGAGCGTGCTGCTCGGCATCGTGGCATTCGGCGAGCGGCTCAATCGCACGCAATGGGCGGCGGTCAGCATCGCCGCGCTCGGCGTGCTGTGGCTGGCTCTGATCCATGGCGATCCGCCATGGATCGCGCTCGCGCTGGCCTTCACCTTCGCGTTCTACGGTCTCATCCGCAAGCACGCCGCCGTCGATGCCACGCCCGGCCTGGCAGTCGAAAGCCTGATCCTGCTGGTGCCGGCACTGGCCTGGCTGCTCTGGTCGGAACAGCACGGCGCCGGCAGCTACGGGCATGGCGGATGGCACACCGACGCCCTGCTCATGTTCGGCGGCGTACTCACCGCCCTGCCGCTGATCGGCTTCGCCTACGGCGCGCGGCGCATTCCCTATTCGATGGTCGGCATCCTGCAGTACATCTCGCCGAGCATCCAGCTGGTCTGCGGCATCCTGGTACTGGGCGAAAGTTTCACCGCGCGTCAGGCGGTGGGCTTCGGCTGCATCTGGCTGGCCCTGGCCCTGTATGCGGTCGATGGACTGCGTCGCGCGCGCGCGGCGCCGGCTCAGTCGGGTTCGACTTCCAGCACGTCCGAATAGGCCGGCGGGCACGCGCCGTTTTTCACCAGCGCGCGAAACTGCGCGGGCCGCTCGACGCTGAACTCGAGCGCAGGTTCAAGCACGTGCAAGACCTTCCAGTGTTCGCCATGGTCATCCGAGCGTTCCCACTGGACCATTGCGCCGCGATGGCCGACCAGGGCCAGCGATCCTGTGCGCGCTCGTTGCGGTCCGCGCAATGCGCCGCCGATGCTCGGTGCCGAGTGCAGCACCTGGTGGCCGCCCAGGCGATCATTCGCCGGATTGCCATCGCCCGGCAGGCGCACGAAAGCATTGAAGGTGTACGTGGCCGGCGTGGAAAGATCGGCCGTCTGGTCGAAGCGATAGGCCAGGCCGCTGTCCGGCAGCAGGGTGGTCGCCAGGCTCAGGCTCTCGATCACCGGCTCCGCGTCGTCCACGCCGTAGCCCAGCTGGATCCGGGTACCTGCCGGCAGCGCGTCGCCATGGTTGAACAGGCGCAGGCTCACGCTCTCCCTGTCGCTCAGTGCACAGGCACTCAGCGGCTGGGTCATGATCGCGACCGAGACATCGCCGACGGCGTGTGCGGTCGCAACGACCAGGCACAACAAGGCGCCGCACCATCGAAGGGCATTCAGGCGGGACATAAAGGATCCGGTTCGGCGAAGGCGATCATCATGCACCATTCGCCACGTCGGCGCGCTGCGTTGCATGGACACCGGCCGCAACGACACCCGGCGCGCCGCCTCCCGGTTGCGACCGGGTCGGCATACACTACGCACCCGCTGACGGAGACGCTCGCACGATGCATCGCCACCCGGTCTGCATGCTGTCCAGCTTCGCTGCCGCGCTCTGCGTGCTGGTTGCGCCCTCGGCAATGGGGCAGGTGAGCGCGTTCCGCATGAGCGATCTGGACCTGCGCGATCCGCACGTCTACGTCGACCTCATCGGTTGTCGCGACGTCACCGACACGCCGTTCCTGAGCTTTTCGGTCAATGGCCAGCTGCAGGCGAACATCCAGACCGATGCCTCGAGCCCGGCCGATGGGCTGCTCGATCTGTCGAACGTGTTTCTATTCGATCCGCTCGACCAGACCCTGGCGAGCAATGCCTTCGACTCCGGCGCGGCCGACTGCACCGCGCCGCTGGCGGGCACCCACTGCAGCAACTTCGACTCATCGGGCCTGTCCGGTTCGGCCAGCCTGCTGCTCGCCGGTGACTGCCTTGCGCCCATCGCGGGCACCCTGCACAACTACGCGCCCGGCGTTGTCGGCGCGGCCGCGCCGTGCTTCAGCTCGCCGGTGGGCACGATCATGCTCGACCTCGGCGGCATCCCCGTGCCCTTGCAGGATGCCCAGATCGCCGCGACGTTCGTCGGCGTGCCGGCCACCCACACGGTCAATGGACTGATGAAGGGCTTCCTGCGCGCGAGCGACGCCGACGTGGCACTGGTGCCTGCCACGTTCCCGCTGGTCGGCGGACTGCCGCTGTCGCAGCTGCTGCCCGGCGGCGACCCGCCCGGCGTCGGCAACACCAACTGCGCGCCGCATAGCGATCTGGATGTCCATGACGGCCAGAGCGGCTGGTGGTTCTATCTCAATTTCAGCGCACCGCGCACGCCGTTTGGCGACGATCTGTTCGCGACGGGATTCGCCGATGGTTTCGAGAGTTGACGGTCCGCGCATCCCCTGCCTGAAGCGCGCGGCACCGCGCGTCGACGCTGCGCACGTGCCTGGACGCGCATCGAAGCGCTCGTCGAACGCACTGCGTGGCGTCCTGTGCTGTCTGCTCTGGCTGTCGAACGCGGCCGTGATGGCCCAGTCGCCGGGCCTCGACGACATCGTGCTGATCACCTTGCCCGCTCAACCGCTGGCGCTGGAGACGCTGCGCGTGCGTCTGCCCGGATCGGTGTTCGACCAGACCGCCGCGCAGTTGCAGGGCGTGAGCATGCCTGGCGGCAACCGCATCGTCGTGGACCTGCGCTGCGGCGATCCGTGCATCAGCCTGCTGCCGCCGGAAATGCCGGCGCGCGATGTCGTGCTCGGCCAGTTTCCCGCCGGCGTCTACACGCTGGAAGTCTTTCTCGCCACCGCGGGCCGTCCGGCGGCCGAAGCCCGGCTGCTGGCACGGCGGACCGTGACCGTCAGCGATCGCCCGGCGCAGCCCGGTGTCATCACGCCGCCCAATCGCTACGACTACACCGACCTGTGGTGGGACCCGAACGAATCGGGCTGGGGACTGAGCATCTACCAGCGTCCCGACGCCAGCCTGTTCGCCGCGTTCTACACCTATGACGAGGACCATCGCGCCGCGTTCTATACGGTGCAGGGCGGGCACTGGATCGACTGCGCGACCTACGCGGCGCGTCTGTACCGCAGCGCCGGTTCGCCGGCCGTGGGTCCGCATGATCCTGCCGATACCCGCGTGATCGACGTCGGCGCGGCGCAGCTGCACTTCCAGTCGCCCGCCGACCGCAACTGCGCCGATGCCGGCGCCTATGCAGGCGGACGCTTTCGCTACACGATCGATGGCCGCACCCGCGACCGCCCGATCAGCCGGGTGTTCCGGCCGCGCGATTGACCGGTCGCGCGTGATGACGCACTCGAAGCCGTCGCGCATCAGCAAGGGTCCGAGCGGGTACACCGTGCCGGCGATACCTCATCGCCCGCGGACCCGGCACGACTGCGCAGCAGGGCTCAGGCTGCGCGCACCCACAGCGTCAGGCCCTTGAGGAAGTTGCGCAGCATCTGGTCGCCGCACAGCCGGAAATTCCGGTGATCGTGATGACGGAACAGCGCGGACAGTTCCGGCTTGGACACCGGGAAGCCGACGTCGGCGAAGGTCTGGTGCATGTCGGCGTCCTTGAGTTCGAATGCGACACGCAGTTTCTTCAGTACCACGTTGTTGGTGATCCGTCGTTCCACGGCACGCTGCGGCTGGTTCGGGTCGCGACCGCGCAGGTGGATCACCAGCCCGTCGAGGAAGTGCGCAAGGACCAGATCATCACACTCGGCATAGCCTTCGTCTTCCTCCTTCTTCAGAAAGGCCTGGACCTCTTCCTTGCCCAGTTCGAAGCCGGGATCGGCGAGCCGTGCGATCTCCACGACCTTGGCGTCGCTGAGGTCGAGCATGTAGCGAATGCTGCGCAATACATCGTTGTTGATCATCGGTGTTCCCATGCGATGGGAGAATGAAAGCAGGAACGCGCAGCGCTGAACAGGGCCACGCACCTCGCCACGAACGCTGCAAACCGTGCGCCGCGACACTTCCCGGACGGGCCGCTCGAACAAAAGTGCGGCCTCATTCGCAGCACGCGCCGGCCGATCGGCGCATCGTGGCGCCTCCATCGTGACGGAGCCGACCCATGCGCGCCGCAGTCGTCCATCGTTTTTCGCGGACCGGGCGCGCATCCGCCGGGTTCTCCTGGCGCAGTGTGCGCGGACTGCCGCTGCTGTTGCTCATGATGTCGGCCGTCGCGCAGGGACAATCCTGCGGACTGGCCCAGGCCGCCTTCTGCGAGACCTTCGAATCCGGACCCGCGGCCGCGGGCGATCGTGGTCGCGGCCATGAATTGAGCCGCACGCGGTTCAGCACGAGCCGCTACGCGCCCTCGCTGATGGGCGACGGCGACACCTTCTGGGCGCGTGCAGCCGAGCTCGGCATGCTGACCGGTGAAATCGCCAGCTGCCGCAGCAACATCACCGGCTATCTGCTGCCTGACCGCGACACCCTGGTCTGCGATCCGAATGCGCAGATCGGCAGCCGCTATCTGCTGACCGCGGTGGGCTCGCAGAACTACGGCGTCAATACCTATCGCATCCGCCAGCCGTTCGATTTCGCGGGCCGCACCGGACGGATCGTCTTCGACAACGATCTCGACAGCAATTTCCTGCTCGGCTACTCCAGCCTGGTGATCAGCGACGAGCCGGCACAGGCACCGAGCTGGGACCTCAACGCGCGCGGTCCCAACCCGCGCAACGGCCTGCTCCTTGTGTTCAACGGCAGCAATGTCGAGGTGTACGACGTACGCAATTACGCGACGACGACCATCGCCGGCAGCGCCAGCAGTCCGTTGCCGCACCAGCGCGGACGCCTGTGTCGCGTCGAAGTGCGCCTGTCGCAGCAACAGCTCGAAGTGCTCAGCTCGGAACCATCGGCCGACGGTATCGTCTTCGGTCCGCTGCAGAGCCGGCGGGTGGTGAACTTTGCGCAGCCGCTGACCTACTCGCGCGGCCACGTCGCCCTGCTCGCGCACAACCATGCCACGTGGAAATACGGCATCACTTACGGCGGCCTGCCGCGGCCACTGCGCTCGTGGAACACCTACTGGGACAACATCGGCTTCGATGGCCCGGTGATCCAGCAGACACGCGAGTACGAAATCCCCGCGGCGAACGTGCCGATGAGCATCACCACCATCGACGAGCATCCGGCCGGGGTGTTCACCACCGTCGTGCACCAGGGCCTGAACCAGGGCTATCGCATCCCCGACGGACCCTCGGCGTTGAGCGCACCCCTGGTGTTCACCGGGGTATCGCTCGACCACGCGGTGCGCGCACGATTGGTGTTCAACGGTTACTACCAGGGCCACAACGTCGACGGGATCCGCTCGGGCACCGGCCGCCTGCGCTATCGATTGAACGATCACCCGCCGCACCTGCGCGCGTTCACCGCAGCGGAGGTCGCCATGCTCAACGAACCCGGGCAGACCTGGGGCTTCAACCATGTGATCGACCTGCCGCTGGACGAACTCGTCGACGGCGACAACAGCGTGCGTTTCGGCACCTTCGACATCACCTCGGGCTATCCGAACTCGGTGACCAACCTCGACCTGCTGATCGACTTCGACATCGGCCTGATCTTCGCGAACGGCTTCGACTAGCGGCGTCTGCGAACCCCTGCGGCCCGTATGCCGCGCGGACGTCGCGTCATCGCCGGTCTGCGCGACGGTCGCGCCGTGCCGGCCGCGATGGTGCACCGACATCGCTGCGTCGCGCCGTACGCGGCCTGGGACAAGGCCGACGACACCTGCCGGCGCATCGCGATGTCCTATAGTGCCGGCCGGGACCGACAGCGGGAAGCGCAGGCATGCAACAGGGCAAGGAGGCACCCACGGTGCCGGCCGTGCGTGTACTGGTCCTCGGCGGCGCCGGTTTCATCGGTCGCCATGCGGTTGCCGCCCTGCTGGCATCCGGCGCGGAAGTCATCGTCGGCAGCCGCCATCCGCAGCGCATCGACCATCGACTGCCGGCAGCGGCGGTGCATTGCGTCCGGCGCATGGTGCGCTTCGAGGAACACACCGATGCGAGCCACTGGGCCGTGGCCCTGCGCGATGTCGATGTGGTGCTCAACTGCGTCGGCATCCTGCGCCAGCGCGGCCGCGCCACCTATCGACGCGTGCATTGCATGGCACCGGCCGCCCTGGCCGAGGCCTGCCGGCAGAACGGCCTGCGTTTCGTGCATGTGTCCGCGCTCGGGCTGGACGCGCCCGCGCACAGCCGCTTCCTGACATCGAAGCGCGAAGGGGAGCAGGCCATCCGTGCCAGCGGCGCCGACTGGGCAATCGCGCGCCCGTCCCTGCTCGACGGCCAGGGCGGCTACGGGGCGTGGTGGCTGCGCGCGGTGTCCCGCCTGCCGGTGTTCGCGGTGCCGGCCGATGCCGGCGGTCGTGTCGCCGCCTTGCAGGTGACCGAACTGGGCGAAGCGCTCGCCCGCCTGTGCACCGCCAGCGCGGCGCGACTGCGCCTGGACGCATCACGCGAATTCGATCTCGGCGGCCCGCAGGCCCTGTCGCTCGTCGACTACATCGGCGTGCTGCGGCGTGGCTATACGGACCGGCCGGCATGGTGCGTGCGGGTGCCGGGGCTGATCGCGCGTCTGGTGGCGCACGCCTGTGACCTCATGCATGCGACGCCGTTTTCGTTCGGCCATTGGGAATTGCTGCGACGGGACAATGTGCCCGCCTGCAATCGCCTGTCCGAGCTCCTCGGCCGCGAGCCGCGCGCTGTCGCCTGATGCCGCCGCCGCTCAGCCGTGCTGATCGTCGCTCTGGGGGCGTTGTGCGGGTGGCCGGGCGCGCGTCTGAGCGACCTTCTTGAGGACGGCCTGGTTGCGCAGCGTGCTCACGTCGCGATTGGCGATCATGTTGGCCTGCGGCTGGGCAACCCGTTCGATGCGGGCCTGCGCAAAACCGAGCACGGCGATGAAGGAGAACAGCGCGGCGAGCAGCAGGGCGATGCCCAGCACACTCGGCGTGTTGGTGAGATAGGCAGTGGCCAGGCAGGCCACGGTCAGCAGCAGGAACAACCAGCGCATTGCAGTTCTCCATTCTTCGGGACGCCATGCACGCGTCACCACATCGTCGTTGCGCCACAGTTTATTGCCAGCCGCCGCCAAAAAAAACCGACCGTTCCAGACTTTCGACTCGGCAGCGATCGTTTCGGGCACGTTCAGCGCGGCGGCGAGTCGACCAGTGCTCAGCTCTGCGCCTGGTCACGCAGGGCAGCGAGCCGTGCCGCGGCAAGCGTGGCCATCCGCATCAGGCTGGCTTCATGGCGTTCATTGAAAAAGCCGACCTCTTCGTGTTCCATGTCGAGCACGCCGAACATACGCCGCTCGTGCACCAGGGGAATGGCCAGCTCCGACAACCGCGGCGCGTCGTCCAGCACATAGCGTGGATCACGGCGCGTGTCATTGATGCGGATCGGCAGCCGCGTGGACGCCACGCTGCCGACGATGCCCTGGCCGACGCGCAGGGTGATGGCGTTTTCGATCATCTGGCCGAGTTTGATCTTCGGCCCGTAGGCGGCGACCTGGGTCAGCGTATGGCCGTCGGCATTGAGCAGGTAGGTCACGCAGTCGGGCAACTGGAAGGTCTGGATGGCCGCATCGGTGAGCGCCCACGCGCATTCACGCGCCGCGGCGCACTTGAGCAGCCGCGCTGCGAGCTGCGCGAGTGAAGCGTCGATCTGTGGGTCGCTGACGGCCATGGCGCGGTCGGTTCGGTTCGTTCTGAGGTTGGGACGAGTGCGCGCACCCTGCCGCGTGGCTGCGCCGCGAGTTTCCTACTCGAAGCCATCGAGATGCAACAGTTCCGGCGTGTGCAGATCGCATAGCGCGGGCCGGATCAACACGCTGAAGTCGCGCACCTGGCCGGCATCGGGCGCCGCGAGGTCGCGCGCGCGCAGCTGCCAGATGCCGTCGGCAAGCGTTCCGGCAAACCGCGCCAGGCCCTCCTGCGCGCGGAAGACACCGGTGAAGGGTTCGCTCGTCGATGCGGCATCCGACAGCGCGGTGGGCGCCTGGTCGTCGAACAGGGTCTGGCACAGATGATTGCCATGGTTGTCGCCCACCCCGGCGCTCGGACGCTGCAGCAGCTTGACCGTCGTGGCTGCCGGAGCGATCAGGCTGAGCTCGAGGTCACCGACGAAGCTGTGCTGCAGCCCCACGGTCGTCGCCAGCGCATCGCTGCTGCACGCGTCGCCGTTGAAGCGCAGGTCGAGGTCGCCGACGCGCACGCCGGGCGCTGCCACCGCCAGGTCGACGACGACGCCGTCGAGGTCGGCATCGGGAATCGCGACCGCGGGCCCGGCGTAGCGTGTTTCCACGAGCGCACCCAGGCTGCCGACGGGCAGCTCGACTGCGGCGAGCTGCTGCGGGCTGACACCTGGCGAGCCGCCTACGTACTGCACCGACAGGCTGAACGCCAGCGGCTGCCCGCAGGGATACCCGGGGTCCAGGGCGATGCGGAACGGCAGCGTGTTCGCAGCGACCGAAGCGGCAGCGAGCACCGGATATTGCGCGCTGGCGCGCAGCACCATTACACCCGGCGTGGCACTGGCCAGGGTGGCGGTGACCGCAGTGGCGGCCGCCGGTCCATCGTTGTGCAAGGGGATGCGCAACTCGAGTGTCTCGCCGGGCTCGGCCACGAGGTCCGCATCACCATCGAGCACACTGAGCAGCACGTCGCCGCGACGCAGGCGCGGTATCGGCGCCGCCGCGATCGCCTGCAGCGCGGCGTGGGCCATCACGATGCCCGCGCCGCCGAGCGCATCGGGGCCGGGATCCTCGATGTCGAGTGCGCTCGCGGCCATTGCCGCGCGTATTGCCGCCGCGCCGAGCGCGGGATCGGCCTGGCGCAGCAGGGCGGCGATCGCCGCGGCATGCGGCGCGGCGGCCGACGTGCCGTAGAACTGCGCGAACCCCGGCGTCGCGGTGGCGACGCCATCGGCAGCAGCGAAGTCCGGCTTCAGCCGGACGATCCCGCCATTGCCGAGCAGGCTGGGCTGGCCAGGGTTGAGCAGGCCGCCATCGGCACTGAAATACATCCGTCGCGGGCCATCGGAGCTGAAGGCCTCGACCGGGTTTTCGGCGCCGCCGGTGAAGGCCTGCCCGCTGGCGCGAAACACGTCGACGGCCGCCACGCTGAACGCCGCGGCCGCGGCGGAATGCCCCTTGGTCTGGCCGACGGTGGCGAGGTTGAAGCGCCCGCGCGTGGCGTTCAGATGCAGATGTCGCGGCGCCGCCGCATTGGCCTTCCAGACGACGACACGGTCCTCCTTGAGCAGCTGGCCGGTGATCTCGAACGCATCGTCGTCGCCGTCCTGGGTATCGAAGCCGGCGTCGAGCACATGCTCGAGGTCGGGGCTCATGATGAATAGATCGTAGTCATTGCCGGAGGCGCCGAGCGGATCGGACCAGAACAAGGTGGCCGCAAATCCCTGCTCGAGCACGCGCACCTGGTTGCTGCTGCCGACCCCGGCGACGGTGAACCGATTCAGCGTGCCGCCCGGCAGGGCCGGCAGTGGTCCGGCGTCGACGAAGTCGCCTTCGTAGACGCCGGCGCGGCCGTGGCGCAGGTTGCCTTCGTTGCCGGACGCGGCGAAATACAGCGCGCCGTCCGCAGAGACTTCGGCCACCGCCTGCGCGATCGGACCATCCTGGAAGGGCGGCTCGTTGAAGTAGATGATGTCGTCCACGATCACATCGCAGTCGGCGTCGAAACGCATCGCGCGGATGTTCTGCGCGAAGGCCGCCACGCCGGTGAAGGCCGTGGCAAAGGCGAGCTGCGCGATCTCGAGCATGGCGGTGCCTTCGCCGACGAAGCCGAGGCCCAGGCCGGACTGTCCGGGCAGCACCTCGATGCCGGCCGGCAGATCGCCGCTCGACTGGACGCTGCCGAGGAAATCCACACTGTCGGACATCACGCAGATCTTCTGGCCCAGGCCGGTGATGCCCAGGTTCGCCCGTGCGCCGGCCACGGCATGGGCCACCACGCCCTGACTGATGTTCGACGCGACCTTCCGTGCGAAGACGCCCGAGCTGCGTGCCGGCATGGCGCGGCGTATGCGTCGCACCTCGTCGCGGGCCGCGATGGCGGCGACATCCTGCCAGCGCACCCAGGCGCGCAGTTCATCCCCTGCGGCGGCGTCGACCCGGACCGCCGGCAGGCGGGCGACCCAGTCGCGTAGCGGGGGCAGCGCGGCGGTCGAGTCCAGCAGGATGTCGAGCTGCAGCCGTCCCTGGGCGTCGGCCCGGGTGGTCCGCAGGCGGGGCAGGCGACTCGCGGCGCCCTCGCCGGACAAGCGCTGCAGTGCCAGGCGCAGGCCGCTCTCGAGCTTGGCCTCGTCGCCGTCCAGCGCCTGTTTGTCGTCCAGGAGCAGGCGCAATTCACCGATCGCAGCGGCCGACAGCACCTGGTCCGCGGCGAACACGCCCAGCGGCAGCCAGCCGAGCAGGATCAGGCTGAGGAATCTCGACAGGGGCAAGTGCGCGCGATGCATGCGGCGAGTATCCCGTAGCGCCCCGACCATCGCCATACCGCGGGCAATGGTGCAAACGCCCTATCGCGATGCGCCACCCTCGCACTCCCCTGCGTGAGCCTGCACAATAGCCGCCGCGATGAACGCCGATGCCTCTGCCATGACGCCCAATGCGCCGCGCGACCTTTTGCGGCCGCTGCGTTACGCGCTGCGCGTGCCCTTGCTCGCCTGGCACATCCTCGTGCATCTGCCGCTGACCCTGCTGTTGATCACCCCGATCGGAGCGGCCATCCGGCTTCGGTCGGGCGAGCGTCTCGACCACCGGGCGATCCGCTGGTGGCAAGGTGGGCTGATGCGCGTATTCGGATTTCGCCTGCGCCGCGTCGGCACACCGCTGGAGGGCGCGGCGCTGTTCGTCGCCAACCATTGCTCGTGGCTCGACATCACCTTGCTGCACAGCCAGCGCATGCTGTGCTTCGTGGCGAAATCGGAAATCTCGCGCTGGCCGCTGATCGGCTGGCTGGCCAGTCGCGCCGGCACGATCTATCACCGCCGTGGCAGCAATGAATCGCTCAGCGCCGTGGCGCAGACCATGGTGGCGCACCTGCGGCGCGGCGATGGCATCGGCGTGTTCCCCGAAGGCGGCGCGGCGGGCAGCGTCGACCAGGTGCGCACGTTCCACGCACGCATCTTCCAGACCTGCTACGACGCCGACGTCCCGGCGCAGCCGGTGGCCCTGCGGTATGTGCGCGGCGACCAGCCGGCGCGTTCGGTGGCCTTCCGCGACAACGAAAACTTCTTCCAGAATTTCCTGCGCCTGCTCGGCGACCCGGGCTGCACCGCCGAAGTGCATTTCCTCGCGGCGGTACCGCTCAATGGCGATGGCCGCCGGCGCATGGCCGAAGCTGCGCGCCAGCGCATCATCGCCGCGCTCGATTTCGGTCAGCACCCGGCGACGCTGCCGGGCAATGGCAGCGACGCCAGCGACGACCTCGACCCGATCCTGCAGGCCGATGCAAGCCGCTGACTTCCAGCCACGCGGCCTGCTGCGCAACCCGCACGTCCAGTCCGTGCTGGCGTCCAGTGGCCTGCGCCGCATGGCCTTCAAGCAGCGCGCCAGGCTGATCACCGAGCGCTCGACCACGCATGTGCTGGAGATCGATGCCGACACCCGGCTGCAGGGCTTTCATGCCGCGCCCGATGGCGAGCCGCGTGGCCTGGTCGTATTGCTGCATGGCTGGGAAGGCAGCGTGCAGAGCACCTATCTGCTCAGCCTCGGCGCGCGCCTGCTGCAGGCCGGATACGCGGTGTTCCGGCTGAACTTCCGCGACCATGGCGATACCCACGACCTCAACGAAGGCATTTTCCACTCGTGCCGGATCGAGGAAGTGAGCAGCGCGGTGGCGATGGCGGCGCGTCTGTTTCCGCACCAGCCGATGTACCTCGGCGGCTATTCGCTCGGCGGCAATTTCGCCTTGCGCGTGGCCATGCGCAGCGTCGAGTACGGCATCCCGCTCGACTACGTGTTCGCCGTCTGCCCGGCGATCCATCCGCCCCATGTGCTGCAGGCACTGGAAAATGGGCCGGCGTTCTATCACGCCTACTTCATGAGCAAGTGGCGGCGTTCGTTGCTGCGCAAGCAGCAGGCGTTTCCCGAGCGCTACAACTTCGACTGGGCCCGTCGCGGGCGCATGCGCGAGGTCACCCAGGGCCTGGTCGAGCGGC
>Ga0307516_10004749_pt1 | contig 16588 bp, 15 predicted proteins | sample 19_EM_MG_FD_203310 | JGI IMG/M metagenome (GOLD analysis project Ga0307516, IMG submission 203310) | Populus trichocarpa ectomycorrhiza microbial communities from riparian zone in the Pacific Northwest, United States - 19_EM | ecosystem: Host-associated > Plants > Roots > Unclassified | place...
CCGAGTGCAGCTGCCCACGAAGGTAACGCTGTCGCCATCTTCGAGGAAGGTTCGCACTTCGCCATGGGGCAAGCTGATGGCTTGCTTGCCGCCTTGCGACAACTCGAGCAGTGAGCCGGCCTGTTCAGGACGTGGGCCCGACAGCGTGCCCGAACCGAACAGGTCGCCGCTGGAAAGCGCGCAGCCGTTGACGGTGTGGTGCGCGACCAGCTGCGCTGCAGTCCAGTAGGCGGCATCAGCGAAATTCGAGCGGCTGATGCATTGCGCCGCCGTGCCCAACTCGCGCATCGTGCGGCTTTGCAAGCGCACCTCCAGTTCGATGTCGATCGCGCCTGCATCGCGGTTGGCCTCGCTGTCTAGGTAGGGCAGGGGCTGCGGATCGCCTTCGGGGCGGACCAATGGTCGCCGAAAGGGGGCGAGCGCCTCCATCGTCACGATCCACGGCGAGACGGTCGACGCGAAACTCTTCGACAAGAAGGGGCCGAGCGGCTGGTACTCCCAGGCCTGCATGTCGCGTGCGCTCCAGTCGTTGAAGAGCGCGATGCCGAACAGGTGTTCCTCGGCGTTCGCCATGGGAATCGGCTCGCCCAGGCGGTTGCCCTGGCCGATGAACAGGCCCAGCTCGAGCTCGAAGTCCAGGCGTTGCGTGGGCGCGAGGCGCGGGGCTGCGTCAGCGGCCTTGAGCTGGCCCTGCGGGCGTCTGAACGGCTGGCCGCTCGGCAAGATGGTGGAGGCCCGGCCGTGGTAGCCGATCGGCACCCACTTGTAGTTGGGCAGCAGCGGGTTGTCTGGACGGAACAGCGTGCCGACCGTGGTGGCGTGGTGGATGCCGACGTAGAAGTCGGTGTAGTCGCCGATGCGGCAGGGCAGCCCCAGCTCGATGGTGTCGGCCGCGAACAGGGCCGCTTGCCACGCCTTCTCTTGCGTGCTGCCGCGCTGCAGCCCCTGAGACAAGGAGCGGCGCAAGGCACGCCGTTCGGCCGGTGCCAGCGCCATCAACCGGTTCATGTCGGTGTGGTCCGTCAGCCCGGCAGCGCGCAGGTCGAGCACCTGGTCGCCGATGGCCACGCCGATGCGCCAGTCGTCATGGCCTGCGGACCGAAAGCGGCCGAAGGGCAGGTTCTGGACCGGGAAGTCGGTGTCCGCCGCGTTGGCCGACTCGACCCAGCTTTGCAGCGCCGGGTCATGGGTGGCGTCGATCATCATGGCGTGAAGCAGTCTTTAAGTCCGGCCCAGCAGTTGGCATAGTTTTCGTCGAACGCGCTGTGGCGCAGTGCGAACTCGGTCGGGTGAAAGCGCCAGCGGCTCTCGAACATGAAGGCGAGCGTGTCGTCGAGCTTGTGCGGTGCCAGCTCGGCGTTCGTCGCCTTGTCGAAGGCCTCGGTGTCGGGCCCGTGCGGCACCATGCTGTTATGCAGGCTCATGCCGCCGGGCTTGAAGCCTTCGGGTTTCGCGTCGTACTGCCCGTGCACCAGGCCCATGAACTCGCTCATCACGTTGCGGTGGTACCAGGGCGGCCGGAAGGTGTCCTCGGCGACCAGCCAACGCGGCGGGAAGATCACGAAGTCCACGTTCGCCGTGCCGGGGGTGTCGCTCGGGCTGGTGAGCACCGTGAAGATCGACGGGTCGGGGTGGTCGAAGCTGATCGAGCCGATGGTCATGAAGTGCGCCGTGTCGTACTTCACCGGCGCCAGGTTGCCGTGCCACGCGACGACGTTGAAGGGCGTCGTCGGTGAGCGCCCTTGCCACAGCGCGCCACCGTACTTGCGCACGATCTCGTAGCTGCCGGCCGTGTCTTCGAAGGCGGCCACCGGCGCGAGAAAGTCGCGCGGGTTCGCGAGCCCGTTGCTGCCGATCGGGCCGAGCTCGGGCAGCCGGAACGGCGCGCCGTAGTTCTCGCAGACGTAGCCACGCGATGGCCCGTCGACCGCCACCTTGAACGCCATGCCGCGCGGCAGCAGGGCCACCTCGCCGGGTGCGACGTCCAGCACGCCGAACTCCGTGGTGAGGGTGAGCTTGCCCTGCTGCGGCACCAGCAGCAGCTCGCCATCAACGTTGACGAATGCGCGATCGGTCATCGAGCGGTTCGCAAGGTACAGGTGGGCGGCCATGCCGGTCTGGGCGTCGGCGTCGCCGTTGACGACCACGGTGCGCAGGCCCTCGACGAAATCGGTCGGTGTGTCCGGAATGTCGACCGGGTGCCAGCGCATCGGGTTCGGTGGTGCCACGACACCATCGCGGGCGCCGGTTTTCAGGAAGGGTTGCTGAAGCGGCTCGAAGCCACCGACCACCACCGACGGTTGGCGGCGGTACAGCCAGCTGCGCAGGTTGGCGTGGCGCGGTGCGGTGAATGCCGTGCCCGAAAACAGTTCGGCATACAGGCCGTGCGGCACCTTCTGCGGGCTGTTGCGGCCCACCGGCAGCGCGCCGGGCACCGCCTCGCTCGCAAACTCGTTGCCGAAGCCGGCTTGGTGGCGTCGTGCGTTGTCATTCATGGCGGGTTCTCTTCAGTCGAGTCGGATGTTGTTGGCCTTGATCAGTTTGCCCCAGCGCTCGCGCTCGGCCGCGGCGTAGGCCGCCATCTGCTGTGGCGTGCCGGGCAGCGCTTCGAGCGACAGGGTCTGGAAGCGCGCTTTCACCGTCGTCGAGTCGAGAGCCTCCTGCAGCGCCTTGCTCAGTTTGGCCACGACATCCGGACTCGTGCCGGTGGGCACGACGAGACCCTGCCATGCGAAGGCTTCGTAGCCGGTGAGGCCTTGCTCGGCGAGCGTGGGGATGTCGCCGAGCGTCTTGATCCGTGCGGGGCTGGCGACGCCGATCGCGCGCAGCTTGCCCGACGCGATGTGCTGCTGCACGCTGGCGCTGTCCATCAGACCGAACGGGATCTGCCCACCCATCAGGTCTTGCACCGCCAACGCCGCGCCACGGTAGGGCACGTGCTGGAGCTTGAGACCGGTGCGCTCGCGCAACAGCTCGGTGGCCAGGTGGTGCGGGCTGCCGGCGCCGGCCGACGCGTAGCTAACGCCGTCGGGCTGGCTCTTCACCCAGGCCACAAACTCCTTGAAGTCCTTTGCCGGGACCTGGGGGCTCACCACCAGGATCAACGGAAAGCGTGCCAGCAGGCCGATCGGGGTGAAGTCTTTCACCGGGTCGTAGGGCAGCTTGCTGAAAAGCGTGGGGTTCGCTGCCAGTGTCGCGAAATCGGCCGTCAGCATGATGTTGCCGAAGTCTTTCGACTTGGCCACGTAGTCGGCCGCGATGTTGGTCGCAGCGCCGGGCTTGTTGTTGACGATGATGTTGCGGCCGAGCGACTTGCTCATCGCCTCGGCCACCGTGCGGGCCACGGCGTCGGAGCCACCACCGGCGGCATAACCGACAACCCATTCGATGGGCTTGTCGCTCTGAGCGAGCGTGACGGAGGGAAGCAGCGCGAAGGGCGCGGCCGCCATTGCCAGAGCGAGCAGGCGGCGGCGTGCAGTGCGAGACGGGTTCATTGGAGTCCTTCCAAGGTCAGCGGTCGGTGGGGTTGTGGCGCGCGGCATCCAGCGCTTCGCGCAGGATGTCGATCGCGCCGATGTGATTGGCCAGCAGCAGGATCAGCCGCGCGTTCAGCGCGTGGCTTTCTTCGCTGGGCAAGTCCTTGTGGGCCTCGATCAGCGCTTCGTAGAAATCGTCGGGTGCGCTCAGGTTCGGCGTCGTGATGAGGGGCATTGCGGCTCCTTCAGTGGATTGCGAGCGCACGGTTCACGGCACGCCGGACGGCATCCGCATCGGGGTGGCGCCAGCGTGCGCAGACATGGTGGTCGGGGCGCAGCAACACGGCGTTGCCGGGTCGCAGGTCGTAGCGCTGGGCGACGAGCCCGTCCACGTCGACCAGCGCGGCTGTGCTGTCAGCGGTGGTTGCCTTGGTTTCGGGGAGGACGACCGTCAACACGCGCAGCGGCACGTGCAGGCGCATGTCCGACAGCCGAGCCGCCAGCGCAGCGCTGCCTTCGCCGGCCGCGAGCAGGAGCGTGAAGCCCGGCCCCAACTGCCGCATCAGCCAGCCGCGTTGCGCATTCGGCAGCTGCACCGGCGCATCGGCCGCCGCGGCGCCGGGCAGCATGCGGCCCTCGAAGCGGTCTGCGTCCGGCGTGTTGAGCGACGAGCCGTGCAGTGTGGCGGGCACCGACAGGCGGCCGCTGTTGACCAGCGTGCGTGCGAAGGGGTGCTGCTTGGACAACTGCAGCACCGCGTCGCGGAACAGCCGGCTGATCTCGCTCTTGGGCGTGATGAAGTCGGTTGCACGCGTGGAGTTGCGGATGTTCTCGTCCGCGGCGTACTCGCGTTCCTCGGCGTAGCTGTCCAGCAGCGAATCGCCGGCCGCACCGCGCAGCACCGCATCGAGCTTCCACGCCAGGTTCTCGGCGTCTTGCACACCCGAGTTCGCCCCGCGCGCGCCGAACGGCGACACGCCATGCGCCGAGTCACCGGCGAACAGCACGCGGCCCAGGCGGAAGCGGTCCATGCGCAGGCACGAGAAGGTGTAGACGCTGGCCCATTCCAGCTCGAACGGAACCTCGCGGCCGAGCGCCTGCCGCAGCATCGCGTCGACGCGCGGCTTGATCTTCTCCGGCTTCTTCTCTTCGTCGGGGTCGGCATCCCAGCCGAGCTGGAAGTCGATGCGCCAGACCCCGTCGGGTTGGCGGTGCAGCAGCACGCTCTGGTTGGGGTGGAAGGGTGGGTCAAACCAGAACCAGCGCTCGGCGGGGAAGGTGGCTGCTCCGACTGGGACCTCGGTGCCAGCCGTCGCCAGGCTGTCGGCCTGCATGCGAATGTCGGCGATCAGGAAGCGGTCGCGGAAGGTGCGGCCCTTGCTCTCCTGGCCCAGCAGCGCGCGCAGCCGCGAACGGGACCCGTCGCAGGCGACCACGTGGTCGGCGGCAATCGTGTAGCGGCCGTCGGGCGTGTCGATGCCGAGGCGCACGCTGTCGTCTTGTTCGAGCGCGACGACGTCGTTCCTCCAGCGGATCTCGATGTTCGGCAGCTCGGCGGCACGCACCGCGAGAAAGGCCTCGGCGTAGTACTGCTGCAGGTTGATGAACGCCGGGCGCTCGTGCCCCGGCTCGGGCAACAGGTCGAAGCGGTAGAGCTGTTCGTCGCCGAAGAAGACCCTGCCCACGTTCCAGCCCACGCCCTTGGCGCACATGGCGTCGCCGACGCCCAGGCGGTCCCATATCTCGAGCGTGCGCTTGGCAAAGCAGATCGCGCGCGAGCCGGTGGACAGCTTGCTGTCGTTGTCCAGCAGCAGCACGCGCTGGCCGCGCTGCGCGAGGTCGATCGAGAGGCTCAGCCCTACCGGGCCGCCGCCGACGACCACCACCGGGTGCCGCACTGGCGCGGCCGCGTCCTGGTCGATCGAACGCCGGTAGTCGAACTCGTGGGACTGGATCGACCGGCCGTCCGAACCGTAGCCGAGAGAGGCGCGCGCCATGCTCAGCCCTCCAGCGTTTCCCACATCTGGCGGTCGCGTTCGGCAGTCCAGACGCGCGGGTCGCGGAACTGGGTGGCCTCGTCGTACGCGCGCGTCACGTCGAACGGCATGCAGTGGTCGAAGATCACCCACGAGCCGTACTTTGGCTGCAGGGCGGCGTAGGTTTCCTTGTAGACGGTCTTCAGGTCCTTGCCGGCGGCGGTTGCCTTCTTGACGGTCGCGTACAGGTCGCTGACGAAGTTGCGCGTGGCGTCCAGGCCTTGCTGCACCTGGGCCTCGCCCTTCAGCGCGGGGCCGCGGCCCGGCACGAGCGCGAGCGGCTTGAGGGCAGCGATGTTGGCCAGCGTCTGCGGCCAGTCGCTGAAGTAGGCATCGCCGGCGTAGGGCGTCGCGTCGAACTCGACCAGGTCGCCGGACAGCAGGGTGCGCTCCTGCGGCAGCCACACCACCGTGTCGCCCTTGGTGTGGCCGCGGCCGAGCTGCAGCAACTGCACCTCGAGCTTGCCAAGCCACAGGGTCATCTTGCCGGTGAAGGTGATGGTCGGCCAGGTCATGCCCGCAGGCACCGTCTCGACGTTGCGGAACAGGCGCGGGAAGCGGCCGATCTCGCTGGCCTTGTCGGCCTCGCCGCGCTCAACGATCAGGTCGTAGGTGTCTTGGCTCGCGAGGATCTGCTGCGGCTGGTAGGCCGAGGCACCCAGTACGCGCACTGCGTGGTAATGCGTGAGCACCACGTACTTGATCGGCTTGTCGGTCACCTCGCGGATGCGGCGGATCACGTCGGCGGCCATGGCAGGGGTGGCCTGGGTGTCGGCCACGAGCACGGCGTCGTCGCCGATCACGATGCCGGTGTTCGGGTCACCCTCGGCGGTGTACGCCCAGGCGTGCTCTGAAAGCTGGGTGAAGCTGACCTTCTTCTCTTCCAGGTCGGCCTGGGATGCGAACTTCTTCGGAGCGGTCATGGGTGCCTCGTATTCGTAATTGACAAATGAGTTTGCAGTATAGGTTTTGAGTTTGCGTTTGGCAAACAGGTTTGTGTAGGGCAAAATTCGATCCATTCACGGAGGCCCATTCCTTATGCAAGACGAGGTTGAGAAAGACCCGGGACAACGCGCCGTGCAGTCGGTCGAAGTCGGCGGCCGGTTGCTGCTGGCCCTGGCGGCGTACCACGGCCCGATGAACCTGAAGGACCTCGCCGCCCAGGCCGGCCTCACGCCCGCGCGCGCTCATCCCTACCTGGTGAGCTTCGGCAAGCTCGGCCTGATCGAGCAGGACAAGCTCAGCGGCCGTTATGCCCTCGGCCCGTCTGCGTTGCAGGTGGGCTTGGCCAGCCTGAGTCAGCTCGACCCGGTGCGCGTGGCGGTGCCGGTGGCCGAAGAGCTGGCCTCGTCCACCGGGTTCGCGGTGGCGCTGGCGCTGTGGGGCAACCTCGGGCCGACGGTCGTTCGCATGATCGAGGCGCGCCAGCCGCTGCTGGTGGCCATGCGCTCCGGCACGGTGATGTCGGTGCTCGGCACGGCCACCGGGCGGGCATTCGCCGGCGCCTTGCCTGAAGACCGCGTGGTCGGCGTATCGACCGGCGCAGTGGGCGACGAACCCGGCCCAGCCATCGCGTACTCAGCGGCCGAACTCAAGGTGCTGCGCCAGGCCAGGCAAGACCTTCGAGCGCACGGTCTGGTTCGCGCAGAGGGCCGCCCGATCCCAGGCGTCAACGCCTTCAGCGCACCGGCGTTCGACCACGAAGGCCAGGCTGCAATCGTCATCACCACGCTGGGTCACCAGGATCACTTCCCGAGTGACTGGAAGTCGTCGGTGGCAGACGCGGTGCGCGCTGCCGCGACGCAGATATCGCTGGGGCTGGGCTGGCGAGGCAGCGCAGCCGGGGGGCAGGCGGCTTCGAAACGCGGCTGAAGCAGTTTCGTTTGTGGTCGGCACACGGCTTGCCTCGTCAAGCCATGCGTGATTACTTGGTATTCGTCAGGGCCGGAAAGACTTCGCTGCATGCCCAGTGGCTGGCTGATGACCCCGACCGCAATTGGGACTGCTGCGTCAATGCCTGGGGTGAGCAGGTGCCTGAGCAACCAGGGGCCGAGGCGGAGTGGCATGAGACCGGAGGCTTGAACAAGTTCATCGGCTTCCAGGAGATCTTTCCGCGATTGCTCGCGGGCTTGCCGCACCGGTACGTGCTGATGCTCGACGACGACCTGGAATTCACGCCCGGGGACATCTCGCGCTTCTTTCGCTACTGCGAAACGCATCGCCTGAACCTGGCCCAGCCGGCGATCCGGCTCGGCAGCCACGCCAATCACGTGGTCAACATCTGCAACCCGCTGTGCGAGGTGCGCCGCGTGAATTTTGTTGAAGTCATGGGCCCGTGTTTCGACCGAGTGACCGTGGAGCGCGTCATGCCAACGCTCTCGCTCACGATGTGCACCTGGGGCATCGACTGGGCTTGGGCGTCCATCCTCTCGCCCCATGGCCGGCTCGCGGTGGTCGATGCGGTGGCCATGCACCACACCAAGCCCATGGACATAACGGGCGGCCCGTTCTACCAGCGCTTGAAGAGCATGGGCATCGACCCTGCGCAGGAGCTCGCCTGGGTCCACAAACGCTATCCCATCCGCGAGCCGATGCACACCCTGCAGGGCGGCCATGTCTACCGCTGGCCGCTCCCCGACACGTTGAACGCAGCGCTCGTGGCCGGCCTGGAGCGGCACAAGCTGTGGCTGCACCTGAGGCTCGGCGGCACGCACGCGCAGCAAACGCCGCCACCGAAACACGTGCCCGAGGCGAAGCCCGTGGGGCAGGTGTCTACCTCCGATTCCTCGGGCTGAGGCCGCAGCGGCGCTCATGCGCAGATTGCCGCAAATGGATCGAAATGCGGAAGTGCAGGTGAGTTGCGGCTGGGTTCGGCGGTATGCGGCGAGTACGCGTAGCTGACAAGGACGATACGTATGTCAACTCGCGGCGCCGGCCCATCGGAACATCGATTGCCTGAAAGGTGACACGCCAACGCGATTGCCTGCCATGCACAGACGACATCTCGTGATCCCGCGCGTGGGGCGCAACTCTCTTCATCCACACTGGCTGGAAGGTGCACCCCGACGCAACTGGGATCTGCACCTCTGCCCGTTCGAACCCCTGGCGGTCGAGGCGCGCGCCAACTGCACATCCAGCGAGGTGATCCCCGGGCCCAAATGGGCGGGCCTGCGCGAGTTGCTCCATGCGTGGAACGGCTGGCGTGATTACGACTACATCTGGCTGCCCGACGACGATGTGCTGACGACGGCCGCGAACATCAACCGCTTCTTCTCGACAGCGTCTGCGTTGCAATGGGAGCTGTGCGCGCCGGCGCTGCACGAGGACTCCTACTACGCGCACTACAGCACCATGCGCAACCGCAACTGCACCGCGCGCCGCACGGGCTTCGTCGAGATCATGGTGCCGTGCTTCAGCCGTGCGGCGCTCGAGCGCCTGCTGCCCACCCTGTCGCTGAGCACCACCGGCTGGGGCTGGGGCCTGGACTCGGTGTGGCCCAAGCTGCTCGACTATCAACGCATGGGCGTCATCGACGACACGCCGGTGTTGCACACGCGGCCGGTCGGCGCGTTCCGCGACCCCGAGCTCGGGGAGCGTGTGCTCGCCGAATCGGACCGCCTGCTGCGCGACCACGCGTGTTGCCAGGTGCACCGCGTGTTCGAAGCCATCGGCCCCGACCTGCAGCCGATGGAACTCGACCCCACGGAGCTGATGGCGCTGCTGGCCGACGGCTGGCAGTACCTGGTGCCCACCAACCCGGTGGTGTTGCCGTGGATCGTGCAGTCGCAATCGCCGCAGAACGGCTGGCCGGAGTACCCGGTGGCTGGCACGCCCACGCGCGCCGTGCAGCGCGACGAACCCGTGCAGGCGGTCGCGTGAGGGGCTCTGTGCAAGGTGCAGCGCCTTCCCGTGGCGCGGCTCGCCTGCGGCCACGCGGTGCCACTACAGGCTACTTGTCGCTTGCAGGTTTGCATGCGCTTCCGCCGGACGTGCGGCGACCGCGCTATGACGTGGCCGCGCTGCGCACGGGCATCCTGCACCTCGGTTGCGGGGCCTTCCATCGTGCCCACCAGGCGCTCATCACTCAGCGTGCGATCGAGGCCGAGACCGGCCTCAACGGTGTGCCGCCGCCGTGGGGCATTGCGGCGGCGAGCCTGCGCACGGGCAGTGTCATCGCCGGGCTTGCACGGCAGCAAGGCCTGTACACCGTGGTCGAGCGTGGCCCGGGTGGGTCGACGGCCGAGGTGGTGGGTGCGCTGCGCGAGCCCTTGCATGCCCAGCGTGACGCCGAGCGCCTGCTGGGCTTGATCCTCGATCCGCGTATGCAGCTGGTCACGCTCACCGTCACCGAGTCGGGTTACTGCGCAGAACCATCGAGCGGGCGGCTCGATGCGAACGACCCCGAGATCGAAGCCGACCTGCAGGGTCGCCGGCCGCGCAGCGTGCCGGGCCTGCTGGTCAAGGCGCTGCAGCTGCGCCGTACTGCCGGACTCGCGTCGCCGGTGTTCATCTCGTGCGACAACGTGCTCGGCAACGGCCGCCTGCTGCGGCAGGTGTGCCTCGACATGGCGGCGCTGCAAAGCGATGCCTTGGCGAACTGGATCGAGTGCCATGTGCAGTTCCCGTGTTCCATGGTCGATCGCATCGTGCCGGCCACGACCGACGATGACCGCGAGCTGGCCGCCGAGCTGATCGGCCGCGACGATGCTGCGCCCGTGACGACCGAGCCGTTTTGCCAATGGGTGATCGAGCGCTTCGACGGGCCCAGGCCGTTCTGGGAAGCGGCGGGCGTCGAGTTCGTCGGCAACGTCGCGCCCTGGGAGACCTCGAAGTTGCGCCTGCTCAACGGCGGCCACCTCGCCATCGCCTGCCTGGGCTTGCTCGCCGGCTTCACCACCGTGGCCGAGGCCATGGGCGAACCCGCGCTGTCGGCCTACGCCTTGCGGCTGCTGATCGATGAGCAACGCCTCACGCTGCCGCCCAGCGACCACGACATTCGCGCCTATGCGCACCAGCTGGTGGCGCGCTGGCGCAACCCGGCCATCGCACACGAGCTCGTGCGTGTGGGCCGCAACGCCTCGGGCAAGCTGCACACGCGCCTGCTCGCCGGCTTGTTGCTGCACCTCGACGCGGGCAGGCCGGCGCCGCTCACGGTGCTGGCGGTGGCCTCCTGGATCTGGTGTGCCAGCGGCCGCGACCGGTTTGGCAAGGCGCTGTTGGCGCATGACCATCTGCAGCTCGAGCTGCTGCGGCTCGGCCGCGACTCGGGCGGCGACGCGCATCAGCTCGTGCAGGGGTTTCTCGGGTTGCGCAAGGTCTTCGGCGACAAGTTGCCGATGCATCAGGGCTTTGTGAAGCAACTGGTGCAGGCGGTGCGCTCTTTGCAGCAAGATGGCGCACTCGGCGCCGTGAGCGCAGCCCTGAAGAGAACCCCCCACTCGTGAGCTCCATCGACTGCCATCACATCCCCCCCTTCGACGCCGTGCTGTTCGACATGGACGGCCTGCTGATCGACAGCGAGTCAATCGCGCTGCAGGCGATGCAGGCTGCAGCGCTGGAGCAGGGAATCGACATGCCTGTCGAGCTGCGGTTCCAGATGATCGGCATGCCGGCAGACGGTTGCCGCAAATTGGTGGCCGACCGGTACGGCAGCGCCGTCGCCATCGAGCCGCTGTTCGCAGCCGCCACGCGCCACCTGGAGGCCTTTGTGCAGGCGGGGCAGCTGCACCTCAAGCCGGGTGTCGAAGCCATGCTCGCCCTGCTGGATCGGCTGCGCGTGCCGCGTGCCGTCGCCACCTCGTCAGGGCAGCGGCGAGCACACCATCACCTCCAGTTGACCGGCATCTTCGATCGCATGCAGGCGGTGGTGACGCGCGACGACGTGGCCCGCGGCAAGCCTCATCCCGACCTGTTCCTCGAGGCCGCACGGCGCCTCGGGGTGCCACCGGCACGTTGCCTGGCCTTCGAAGACTCGTACAACGGCGTGCGCGCCGCGGCCGCCGCCGGCGTGCCGGTGGTGATGGTGCCGGATCTGCTGCAGGCCACGCCGGAGATGCACGCCGTGGCGCTGAGGGTGTTCGGGTCGTTGCACGAGGTGCTGCCCTGCATCAGCGACCGGCAGCCTTTGCCCTTGGCGGCAGGCGCAGGCTGACAAGAACGCATGGCCGGGGGCCATTGCGCGTCTTGCCCGCATCACCCGGCACGCGCGGTGCGAGAGCTGCGCCGCCGTTCCGACAGGCGGCCAAACGGGAACACGCTGCCGACCAGGCCGCCCACCGACGACAGCTGGTTGACGGTGCGCAACGCCTCCAGCCCCATCTCGCGGATGACCAGCCGCTCGCTCACCTCGGCCCCCTCGCGGATGCGTGACACCGCGTGCATGACGTACAGCCCCAGCAAGGCCGAGAGGGCGAAGAGAAACTCCCAGTGCGCAAAGCTGAGCGCCGAGACCTCGTTGACGTGGTTGGGCGACACCCAGCGCACCACCAGCGACAGTTTGCGTTCGCTGAACCACTGCGCGAGCGCGCCGCCGACGAGCGGGGCCATGCCGCCGGCCGCGGCACCGACGAGGCCGATGGCCGCCAGGTAAGCGGTGGCGCTGTCGCGCGGTGCGAGCTTCATGCCGAGGTTGCCGGTGGCGAGCCCGATGCCGCCGCCCGCCACGCCCATCAGCACGTGCAACACCAGCAACAAGGCCACTTGCACCGCGTGCGGAACCTCCTTCGGCACGAACACCAGCCCCAGCGTGCAGGCGAAGTACAGCGGCACCGCCACCGCCAGGATCGACTTGTTCGACAGGCGGTCGGAGACACGGCCCCACGACAACAAGGTGGCCGCATTGGCGAGCTGGCTCGCCACCCACAGGCCTGTCACCGTGGTGAGGCCGTAGCCGAGCTGGCGAATGAGGTAGACGGCCAGGAACGGCGCGACCAGGTTGCTCGCGAGGTTCCAGCTGCCAAGCGTGAGCAGCAAGCCGCGGAAGCCCGGGTCGGTGAAGGGCGCCTTGAGCTGATCGCGCAGGCGCCGTGTCGGCCCGCCTTGCTCCATCACCGGTTCGGGGCAACGCCAGAGGTAGTAGGAGCTCATCAGCCCTGCGAGGCCCGCCACGCCGAAGAAGACCGAGAACGCGAGCATGCGATCGCCAAGCGGCGGGTGCTCCGCCAAAGCGCCGGCACCGAGGGTACAGGCGCACGCGATGCCGGTGGCCCACAGCAGCCTTCGCGAGAAGAACGCGCCCAGTTCGGCCGGCGGCAACAACTGGTGGAACCAGGAGTTGATGGCGCAGGCCGCCACCGCGCCCATCATCGCGATGACGGCCTGCGCTGCGATCAGCGCAGCCAGCCGGCCGTCGACCGGCAGCGCCATGGGCAGCAACGCCAGCAGCAGGATCAGCACACGCGCCACCGCAAGGGTCGGGATGCCGATCAACTTGCGCGCGCGCAGCCGCTCCACCAGAAAGATGGTCGGCAGCTGCGCCGCCTGGGCCAGGAACGGAATGGCACCGAGCAGTCCGATGGCCCGCGGGCCGGCACCCAGCTCGAGCGCAAAGGCCACCAGCACGATGCCGCCTGAGAACGCCCCCGTCATGCTTGCCCAGGCTGCGTCGGCCACGAGCGCACCTTTGCCAACCTGCAGCTCCTGGGGGCTGACATGGAGCGAGGGCCGCAGGCTCATGGGTGGCGGGCGGCCGGGATCGCGAGAGGTGGCAATGGCATAGCGGAATGCAAGGCAATCCGCGTTCCCCGTCCATCACACCCTTGGCGAGATCGACGCTTGACGAGGTCGCGGGGTGCAAGCGCAGCTGGAACGCGGGTTGCCGGTTTTCTCGCCATCACGGCATGCCTCTCTACGGACCCACCGCCATGACCGCCCCGCCGCGCCGCGCTGCCATTGCCGCCCTGGTGGCCATCCTGCTGCTGACCCTGGCCGCGCTCCCGGCTGCCGCTGGAGCGAACGAGTCAGCAGCGCCTTCGGGTCTGTGCCTTCAATAGCACCACGGGGTGCCGACGAAACGCACGCTCCATTCATCGGCCAGGACAGCCAAGAGCTCGTCTGGCTGGATCGGCTTGAGCAGGTGTCGGTCGAACTCCGAACTGCTGACCATGTCGCGAGGCGTGCCTGTCGTCGCAATGATGACGCGGCGCATGCCGTCTTCATTGACGCGCAGGTGGCGCGCCACGTCGGCGCCGTGAACGCGCGGCAGGTGCAGGTCGAGCAACACGAAGTGGGGATCGAACTGAGCGGCTGCTGCCAGCCCGTTGGCGCCATCGTTCGCGCAACGGGTGTCGTAACCGCACTGCCTGAGCAAGGCCTCGAAGGACTTTGCGGAATCGATGTCGTCTTCGACGATCAGCACCCTGGGCACCACTGAACGCGGTTCACGTTCTGGGGAGAGCTGCTTTCTCGAACGGGCATTCAAGGCCGTGCTTTTTTCCATCGACATGAGGCCTCCTCATCATCAGCCACCAGCAACTGGCGTACCCGCGCATGTGTGCGCCGCAACAGAACGACGCGAGATCGCCAGCTCGCCCCTGGCTGGAAGCGCCGTGATTCTGCTCCGGTTCACGTCCCTGGCGTTGGAGGGGAGAAGCGTGCTTTGAGGGCCGCCTCGCCAGACGAAGCAAGGCACTCCGGCCGACCGAATAAGGAACGAGTTGCCGCAATTGCGGAGGACTCGACAGGCAGCCCGGCGCAGTGGAAAAACGCACCCGCAACGATGCCAACGACCAGGCACGCGCTGCTGGTCTCTTCGAGGCTGATGCGGTCTTCATGACGGCATTCAGGCGCGTTCAAAGCGCGTTGATGAAGACCCGGCGTACCTCGGAGGCCCCGATCAAGCTCGGCTCGATCGTCCGCGTGAACCAGTCGGGTCGCCCGCGCAGAAAGTGCGCGCACAGATCGACGAGCCGGTCACCGGGCCGCTGCCCGGCGACGGTGGCGATCACGGCATTCACCCGCGCGTGATTGCGCCGCGCCACGCTTGCCGGCACGCCGAGAAAGTTCTGCGAGTCGTCGCCGAAGGTGGGGTCGTAGACCGTGCCCAGCAGCAGTTGGCCGACCGGCAGCTTGCTGACGAAGCGCCGCAGCGATGCCTCGAACGCGCGAAGCCCGTTGCCTGTGTCGGCGGCCAGGCCGACCAGCAGGTCGTTGCCACCGATGGTCAGCAAAGCGGCGCAATGGCCGTCAGGCTGAAGACCATCGAGCTGGCGCGGCAGGTCGTCGACCGTGCTGCCGTCGACAGCACGGTGGGCAAGCCGGGCTGGGCCGCGCGACTGCAGGTCGCGGCCGATGAACTCGGGGAACAGGGCATCGTCGTTGCGAACGATGAGCTGACCGGCGTCGAGCCCGTGGTCGTTGTAGCGGCTGCTGTCGAGAATCGAATCGCCGAAGGTGTAGAGGGTGAACATCGCAGGCTTCGCCGAGGCGGCCGAGGTCAGTGAAGCCGCGAGCGTAGCGGCCATCCAGTGGCGTCGGCTCGGTGAATGTGGCGACGTGTTCATGTCCTCTCGACGGCGGGGCGCCACCTCGCGCCGGTGGAACCCGCGGTCACTCGCCCGTCTTGCGGGGCTGGCCAGCGTCGTCAGGTTGCGAACCCAGCACGGTCTCGGAGACTGCGCGCCCCAGTGACTCCAAGGGACCTTCGTCTTCGGCCGGTGCCTCGTCGGCTTTGCGCGCCTGGGCTGCGGGCGCCGTTCCCGTACGGGCCTGCAATTCCTCGATGCGGCGCGACGCTTCGGCCTTGGTCAAGGTCTCGTCGAATGCGGATGGGTCGTGGGCTTTCTCGCTCAGTGTCTTCAGATACGAGCGCTGAGCGCCTGTCATGGGCTCGTTGCCGGTGACCCAATCGGCGGGGTCTTTCTCCATGTTGTCCAGGGGCGCTTGAGCTTGCGTGCGTTTGTCGGTCATGGCTGCTCCTTCGCGTTCATCGAGCAAGGCGCGTTCCTTTTTTGGGTCGGTGGCTCACCCCTTACTCGCGGCTGCGCTGTCGTGCAGGCGGAAGAATTTTCTGTAGCAAGGTGAGGCGGTGACCGAGGTACATCGCTTGCCCAACGCGATACGAGTCGGCCGCTTCGGGCCGAGATGGAAAGTACGTGCATGAAAACAGTGGTGGCATTTCAAGGGGGTGGGGCACTGGGCGCGTTTGGGTGTGGCGCCTGGTCGCGTCTGGCACCCTGGCTGCAGGAACGCGGTGACGTTGTCGTCGCACTGGCCGGGGGCTCCATCGGTGCGATCAACGCAGCGGTGGTCGCGCATCACCTTGATGAGCCGGACTGGGGAGTCGGAGCGCTCGAGCAGCTGTGGCGCGAAGACATCGCCACGCCGTCCTGCCCATTCTTCGGGTGGTCGCCGATCACCAGCGACTGGGGCCGCTGGCTGCGGAGCTGGAATGGCTTCATGAGCGGCGTGCTCGTCGGCAACCGGGGCCTGCATGGCCCGCACCCTGGCCGCTCAACTCGTGACCATCGAGCAGCTGCCCAAGGTGTTGGACCGGCTGCCTAGCTCCGGTGTGGAGATTTCCTACCGCGTGTTCAATCTGCTGCAGATCGGCAAGCTGGCGCCCTCTGAACTGGACGACATGGCCGGCATCGGCCGATGGATTCGCATCGCACGGGAGCCGTTGCCGCACGACGCTGTTTCGGGCCAGTTCGATTACTCGCCGGAGCGGGTCGACGAGCTGATCGCCCAAGCCGATGAGCTTGCGCGTGACGCGCTCGAGGGGCTGCACGACTCGGCGCTGACCTACGAAGCCCCCGCTGCGCAGCAGCCGCCGAGAAGCCGTGTGCGATCGATTGCCGGCTCGCGACCTGTTGCGACATGAGCACGCCGCCTGAAGGCGCTGTGGTTTGCAAAATTGCTGAGGAAAGACCCCGGCATGGGCAGACGCGTAAAAGTCCAGATCGCCTGGTCGTGAACCACACGTGAGACCCGGCCCATCGGCTTCCATGGAACGCCGTTTGCCTCCGCAGCAAATCGAAAGGTGTTCTTGCGCGGCGGCTGGTTCTCTCACCATGCGTCTGCGAATGACTGGTGTGAGATGCAAAGAATCATCGTGATAGGAGCCGCAGCGGGCGGTGG
>Ga0307516_10004751_pt1 | contig 16585 bp, 14 predicted proteins | sample 19_EM_MG_FD_203310 | JGI IMG/M metagenome (GOLD analysis project Ga0307516, IMG submission 203310) | Populus trichocarpa ectomycorrhiza microbial communities from riparian zone in the Pacific Northwest, United States - 19_EM | ecosystem: Host-associated > Plants > Roots > Unclassified | place...
CCTCTCTGGTGCCGAGACGCGCGGTTTCCTCCCGGGCCCGGCTGGTCAGGAAGATGTTGTAGTCGACGCCGAGTGCCACCAGGAACAGGAATGCCAGCAGCGGCACCGAGTAGTCGATGCCCTTGAACCCGAGGATCGTGTCGAAGACGAACACGCTGCCGCCGAAGGCCGCGGCGAATGAGACGATCACGGTGGCCATCAGGACCAGCGGGGCCGCGATCGCGCGCAGCAGCAGCCCGAGGACGATCAGGACGACGGCGAGCACCAGCGGGATCACCAGCTTCTCGTCGCGCTTGGTGGTCACCTCGGTGTCGAGGTTCTCCGCACTCGGCCCGCCGACGATCGCCTCCGCCCCGCGCACCGCGTGCACGGCGGTGCGCACCCGCTTGATCGTGTCGTACTCCGCCGCGGTGTCCGGCGCGTCCTTCGGGAACACGGAGATGTTGGCCCAGCCACCGCTGGTCTGCTCCGGGATGGCCAGGGCCACACCGCGAGTGTCCTTGACGATGTCGAGCACCCGCTCCTGGTGCGCCGGCCGCGTGAAGACGGTCATCGGCTGGCCGCCGAGCTCCGGGAAGTGCTGGCGCAGAACGGTGAAGCCGGTGACCGACTCCGGCGCGGACAGGAACTGGTCCTGCTCCCGCAGGGCGCCGGTGTTGCCCGCCAGCCCGAGGGCGAGCACGCCGAGGACTCCGAGCGAGCCGAGCGTCGCCACCCACCGGCGGCGGCTGATGGCGGCGCCGAGCCGTCCCCACAGCCCCGGCTTCTCCTCCACGGCCGTGCTGAACCGCGGGATGGCCGGCCAGAAGATCCGCCTGCCGAGCACCACCAGCACCGCCGGGAACAGCGTCAGCATGGCCACCAGCGCGCACAGGATGCCGGCCGCACCGATCGGGCCCAACCCGCTGGTGCTGTTCAGGTCCGCGACGAGCAGGCAGAGCAGGCCGGCGACGACGGTGGCCGCGGACGCGACGATGGCCGGCGCCGCGCCGCGGAGCGCATGGACCATCGCGACCCGGACGTTCTCGTGGTGGTGCAGTGACTCCCGATATCGAGCGATGAGCAACAGCGCGTAGTCCGTGCCGACGCCGAACACCAAGATCGTCAGCAGCGCCGAGTTCTGGTCGTTGACCACGATGCCGAAGCCCTTGACGAGCAGGTAGACGGTCGCCATCGATGTCAGTGCGGCCGCGCCCACGGCCACGAGCGGGACGAACCACAACACCGGGCTGCGGTAGGTGAGGATGAGCAGGAGCGTGACGACGACGACGGTGGTGAGGAAGACCTGCAGGTCGATGCCGTCAAAAACGGCGTCCATGTCGCCGTCGATCGCGGCCGGGCCGGTCACGTCGAGTTCCAAGCCGGCGGGGCGGTCCTTCGCGGCGTCACGCAACGGACCGACGATGGCCTCCGGTGCGCCGTAGGTCGTGCTCACATCGAGGGTGAATATCATCGCCTTGCCGTCGGTGGAGGGCCTCGTCGGTGGGCCCTCGTCCTCGCCGGCCGGGGCCGCCGTCGCCTTCGGCGGGTACCGCTTGGCAAGGGTGTCGTAGTGGCGCTCGACCGTCGCGCGGTCGGCGTCGGTCAGGCCGCCGGCGCGGTGGTACACGAAGACGAACGTGTTCTCCTCACCGCCAGGGAGACTGTCCTCCAGTACCGCGACCTTGGTGGACTCGGCGCTGGCCGGCAGGGTGTCCGCGACGCTGTCGGTGGTGACCGAACTCAACTTTCCGCTCAGCGGCACCATGAACACCGCCAGCGCCACCCACAAGCCGATCACCAACCACGGCACCCACCGACCGGCCAACCGACCGGCCGGCGCTTCCCCGGGCGGCGCTGCGTTGACTGCCATTCACTTGCCTCCTACATACGAGTTGCATCGCTTGCCTGACGCCGACTTCGTACCGAGCGAATCTGAGACGACCGTTAATACGGTGCTCAGGCCGGTTGGCCGGACCAGGTGCCGAGCCCACGCACCAGCGTGGTGGCGGTCCGTGCGGGCGGTGACGGCGTTGATCCGTCGGCGACGCCGAGGAACACGGGCGAGCAGTACCGCGGTACCACTTCCCTCCCGAGGATGACGACCGCAGTACGACGAAATAGGACGGAAACGGCCCTAGCGTTTCGGGTATGAGGAAACCTGACAGTCCGCTGTGGAAGTTTGGGGCGGCCACCGTGACGCTGGCGACGGCGTTAGCCGTCCTCGCCGCGTGCGGGTCGGACACCGACAACAGCGCGGCGCCCGCCGCGTCCGGGCCGCACAGCGCGCACCCCGGCCAATCGTCGGGTCCACCGAGGCCGCTGCGCGCCGGCGAGCGGTTCGTCGACCTGAAGATGGCCAAGGCCTACACCCCCGTACCACCGGAGGGCGGCACGGACGAGTACCGGTGCCAGGTGATCGATCCGGGCCTGACCAAGGCGGCGTTCCTGACCGGGACACAGTTCACGCCGGAGAACGTCGCCATCGCGCACCACGCCATCGTGTACGCGGTGCCCCCGGGTGGCGCTGCCGCGGTGCGCGAGCAGGACGCGAAGGCCCCCGGCCTCGGCTGGCAGTGTTTCGGCGGGACCGGCGTGAAGGGCGCCGAGGTAGAAGAGGGGGACGCGGCGTGGGTGGACACCTGGGCGCCGGGCGCCTCGGAGGCGCTGCTCAACCAGGACGCCGGCTACAAGCTGGAGCCGGGCAGCCTGCTCGTCCTCCAGATCCACTACAACCTGCTCGCGACCGACGGCAAACCGGCTGGGTCGGACCGCTCGGCGGTGCGGCTGCGGCTGACGGACGGCACGCCGAAGACTCGGGAACTCGTCACGTTGCCACTCGACGCGCCGACCGACCTGCCCTGCGTCGCCGACGAGTCGGGGCCGCTCTGTGACCGAGCGGCCTCGATCGCCGACGTGACGAAGAGGTTCGGTCCGGATGTCGGCCAAATGGCGGACCGTCAGGTGGAGGAGTGCGGCCAGAGCGCGCCGAAGCCCGGTAACACCCAGACCTGCGACCACAAAGTGGAGGAGCCGATGACGCTGTTCGCCGGTTTCGGCCACATGCACATGCTCGGGCGGGCCATCAAGGTCGAACTCAACCCGGGCACGCCGAAGGCCAGGGTCGTGCTGGACGTGCCGCAGTTCGACTTCGACAACCAGCGACTGGTGACGCTGCCGTCGCCGGTGGAGATCGGTCCGGGCGACACGCTGCGCACGACGTGCACGCACGACGCGGGGCTGCGCAAACAGCTGCCGCAACTGAGCAAGCTGCCGCCGCGCTATGTGGTGTGGGGCGACGGCACCAGCGACGAGATGTGCGTCGGCATCATGACGGTCTCTTCCCGCAAGTCCTGACGAAGCGTCGAACGTGTGTGAGCTCACCGAGGTCAACAACAGCTCCGAGCTCACACACGGACGCGCGAGATGAAGCGCTAAACCGGCCGGGTGAGTCTCAGGTCGTAGGCGAGGATGACGGCATGGATCCGGTCCCGTGCGCCGAGCTTGGCGAGGACCCGCCCGACGTGGGTCTTCACCGTCGACTCCGACAGCGTGAACCGTTGCGCGATCTCGCCGTTGGTGAGCCCGTGGCCGATGGCGACGAGGATCTCTCGCTCGCGACCGGTCAGGGAGTCCAGCCGGGGATCCGCCCGCACGGGCCCGCAGAGGTCATCGAGCCGGTCGCCGAACGCGTCGAGCAGCCGCCGAGTCAGCGTCGGCGCGATCACCGCGTCCCCGGCCGCGACGGCCCGGATGCCGGCGAGCAGCTCCTCCGGCCGGATGTCCTTGAGTAGGAAACCGCTCGCCCCGGCCCGCAGCGCGGCGAGCGCGTACCGGTCCACGTCGAACGTCGTCAGCACCAGGATCCGCGAATGCCTACCCGCGGCGACGACGCGCCGGGTGGCCTCGATCCCGTCGACGCCCGGCATGCGGATATCCATCAGTACCACGTCGGGACGCAACTCGGTGATCCGCCGAACGGCCTCGGTGCCGTTCTCGGCCTCGCCGACCATCTCGGTGTCGGGGGTGCTCTCCAGCAGCATGCGAAACCCGAAGCGCTGCAGCGGCTGGGCGTCCACCACGAACACAGAGATCATGAACGGCTGCCTTTCAGGGTCGCGTGGACGGACCAGCCGCTGTCCGGCGCGGGGCCGGCGCTGACCGTGCCGCCGTAGAGCGCGGCGCGTTCGGCCATGCCGACGAGGCCGAGACCCGCGCCGCCCGGCGATGCCTCTTCCTACCGAGCGAACCTGAGACGACTGTTAAGACGGCGCTCAGGCCGGTCGGCCGCACGTCTCGGCCGCGTTGGTCAGCGAGGCGCCGTCGCCGTGGCCGGGCATCTGCGTGGCGATCGCGACTGGGCGTAGCCCGGGAGCCACAAACAACTGCAGGCGGAAGGTCGAGGACTCGCTCCCGCGCCCCGACGAGATCGGCCAGTGCCGAAGGCAAGGGCGATACATCAGCGGTCATGCCGCGTACGGACCCATGGTGGATTGGGCCAGTCGACCAGCCGAGTTCCCGCGGTGCTCTTGTCGGCGCCACGAACCGGCACGGGATGGCACTACCGCATCCGCGGCGGCACGAGCTGACACAACCAGCGGACCAAGAGTCCGCTGCTGGCCGTGCTGCCTTGTGCGTTACTGTGTCGTTCTATACCGGAATCTACTGCTTCGGGGCGTTGTCAGACCTGGGTTCCTGTCGGCCAGTGCCAGGCGGGGTTGGCCCACGCCGGGACCGTCGATCACGCATGGATCACGCAGCAGGTGGCGCGGGATCGTCCGCATGCCGTCGCGCGCGCCGGACACGCCGTGCGGCACATCCAAAGCGAAAGTCACTGGGTGTCCGGCCTGGGTGTGGCGGTTGTCTCGCCGGGGTCGATGCGGCGGAGCAGGTCTTGGAGCTGTCGGCGCTGCGCGGCGGTCAGCCGGTTGATCATCTCGGCGTCCAGGCGCGGGATGTGGGCTTTGAGCCCGGCGCGCAGGGCCGCCTGGCCTGCGTCGGTCAGCGCGACCTGGAAGGCGCGGCCGTCCTGCGGGTCGCGTTCCCGGTAGATCATGCCCTTGTCTTCCAGGCGGGCGACCAGCTTGGTGGTGCCCGCAGAGCTGTAGCCCATCCGGGCGGCGACCTTGCTGGCCTGGGTGCGCGAGCCGGGGAAGCGCGCGAGGCGCAGCAGGAACTCGAACTCGGTGCCGTCCAGGCCGCTGGCGGCGCGGATGTCGCCGTGCAGCAACGTGTTCAGGGCCCGGTGCAGGTTGACCACCCGGCCCCACAGCACCACTCCTTCGTCGGCCACCAGCGCACGCAACTCCTCATCCACGATGACAACTGTATCGGAGGGGCTGGAATATACCTCACCAGCGAGTTACATTACCTCGCCAGAGAGGTATATTGGGCCGTGCCGGACCGCTCGGTCGGCCATGAGGAGGCTGCGAGCAGCATGACCGACCTGACCTACACGATCATCGACGGTGACTTCCCCGCCGGCGTCAAGAACAAGACCGCGACCCTGGTGACCAGCGAGAACGAGGCGCTGCTGGTCGATGCCGGGTTCACCCGCGCGGACGGGCACCGCCTGGCCGCCGCCGTGCTCGACTCCGGCAGGCAGCTGACCACCGTGGTGATCAGCCACGCGGACCCTGATTTCTACTTCGGCGCCGAAGTGCTCGCCGACGCGTTCCCCGTCGCGCGGTTCCTCGCCACCCAAGAGGTGGCCGCCGCGATGGCCAAGAAGTACGAGGGCAAACTCAAGGCCTGGGCGGCGCTGGGCGCGAACCTGCCCACCCGGCTGATCGAGACCGAGCTGCTCACCGGCGACCTGCAGTTCGCCGGCCACACCTTCGAGCTCAAGGGCGCCCCTGCGGCGCTGCCCGACCGCACCTACCTCTACCAGGCCGAGGACCGCGCGATCCTCGGCGGCGTGCTGGTCTTCGCCGACGAGCACGTCTGGATCGCGGACACCCCGCGCGACGAGCAGCTCGACGCCTGGGACGCCCTGCTGGCCGACATGCAGGCCCTCAACCCTCTCCTGGTCGTGCCCGGCCACCGGCAGCCCGCGACCCCCGCCGACGCGTCCGCGCTGGCCTACACCCGCGAGTACCTCGCCACGTTCCGCCGCATCGTGGCCGAAGCCGCCGACGGCGCAGCCGCCACCGAGGCGCTGCTCAAGGCGTACCCGCAGGCCGGCATGCAGATCGCCGCACAGCTCGGTCCGAAGGTCGTCAAGGGCGAAATGAGCTGGGGCTGACCGCCACACCGCGGTCCACAAAGCCACCGGCAAGCACCTGAACGCTTCGAGCGGTTCGTCGACACCGCCTTGGTGCGCGACGCCGCCACCCCCGACAGCCGAGACGCTCCGCTTTGCCGAGAGGAACCCGAACCCATGTCCGCAGCCGCGAACAAAGCCCTCGTGCTCGCCTTCTACCAGCAGGCGTTCAACGACGGTCAGCCCGAGCAGGCCGCCGCCGCCCACCTGGGCGCCACCTACACCCAGCACAACCCCGGCGCCCCGGACGGCGCCGAGGGATTCATCGGCTACGTGCACTGGCTGCGCGGCCAGTTCCCCGAACTGCACCTGGACATCAAGCGCGCCATCGCCGAAGACGATCTGGTAGTCACCCACAGCAACCTGCACCTCAAGCCCGGCGACCTCGGCATGGCGGTGGCCGACCTCTGGCGCATCGCCGACGGCAAGATCGTCGAACACTGGGACGTCGTGCAGGAAGTCCCCGAAAAAAGCAGCAACGACAACACCATGTTCTGAACCAGAGATCAGACGACGCGTGGTCGGGGAGCGCCACCTTTGCCGGGGCCCTGGCACGTGGGCTGAGATGTTCGACGTGGAGCGGGACTTGCTCGCTGCCATCATCCCGGAGGCGCGTGCGATCGAACACATCGGCTCGACCAGCATTCCAGGCCTCGCCGCCAAGCCCACCATCGACATTCTGGCGGTCGTCGACGAGATCAGTGGCGTCTTGGACCGACGAAGCGTCCTGGCGGAACTCGGTTACGAGTATCGCCCGGATCCTTCGCCGACGACGACGAGCACCTGTTCTTCCGCAAGGTGTCAGGCCGACGAACGCGGCCGCTATATCGCCGAGAAGGTGGATGTCGTCTCGGAATTGCTGTCGGAAGCATTTCGATGGAGGTCGAGGTCGTAGGGCAAGGAGCCGAACCCAGCGTTTTGTTCATCTGCCGCCGCGACCGTGCGCCGGTTGCTGGGCTCGTTACGGTGCGTAGGGTGCGCCCAGCGTTGATGAGGAGGCGCGGAGGACGACCACGGCCACGCACAGAGATGTCGCCGAGGCGGCTCGCCGGGCTGGGCGGCGGCGGTGGTGCCGGCCTCCAGTGGGACCTCGGCGCTCCGAGCGCCTCGTGTTTCATGACAAAGAGAACATCTTCTACCTGGAGCTCAGGCCCGGATGGGACGGGCTGTCCGCGTCAATCGGTGACGGCGTCGGCCCACGCGGCGCGCAGGAGCCCGACCAGGCCAGTGTTCGCCGAGTGCAGCGCCGCCGCCAGTTGCGACTCCGCGGCGCGCGCTTCCTCAGCCAGAATGGTGGCGGTGACGGTCTTGAGACGCGCCTCGTCCTGAACCCGCGCCGCCTCGGCCTCGGTCTGCTCGTACTGTCGCCGGGCCTCGCGCACCCGCAGCTCCCACGCCAGCGGCGGAACCGAGGCCGGGCTCGGTGCGGGTTCGACCATCACCTGCGCGTGCTGCCAGATCCGGTTCAGCTCTTCCACCGACAACTGCCTGCTCCGGTACGCGTTCAACGCCGCCCGCTGGACAAGCCGATACGGGTCACCGGCCGCGTCAGCCTGCTTCAGCGCCAACCGGTAGCGTCGCTCCGCCATGTCGCGTGCCGCGTCGGCGTGCACTGCCTGATTCTGCGCCTGGTCGGCCTCCTCCAGGGCTCGTTCCGCCGCAGCGGCTGCCGCCTGGGCATCAGCCGCCACCACGTCAACCTCGTCGGTGATGGGCACGCCCCATCCGCCATCCGATCGCAGGTTGGCGTACTCAAACTGCCGACGGGCGATGATCCCCAGCAGCACCAGAGCCACCAGCAAGGTGACTTGGATCGCGCCGAGGATAAGGATCACGAGCGTCGACACCGCTGTCATCCTCCTCGCCGACCGGTAAGACCCCGCATTCCTTTCGACCGTATTGCTGATCTTCGGGTCTCGCACGGCGGAACGACTCCACCAAGGAGTGGGAAAGACCACCCGGGCGGGCTCATCGGGCAAATATGGGCGGCCGGAACGGATAGAGCACCGTGATGTGCAGCCAGTGACCGAGCCAGGAAGCCCTTCCGCCGGCGCCAGGGCACCCGGCGGACATACCCGACGTCGAAGAACTCGACGGCGATCCGGCCATGGCCGCCGGCCACCGACATCGCACAGTCCAACTGCCACTGCCGCAAGGACGCGGCAACCAACCGTGAACCCCGGCCCGCCTACCGCCGCTACGCTCCGTCAACAACATTCGCGGCAACGGGCGAGACCAGCGCAATATTCTGCCGACGAGAGTGTGGTTTGCGCCAGGGCTTGTTCAAGTTCCTGATAGTTCCGGTAGGTGCTCGATTCCGGTTTGATGGGCGCTGACATGTCCGCCGCCTGATCGGTCGTCGGAGGTGTTGTCCTCGGTGGTCGTTGCGGGTTTGGTGTGGAGGAGCTCGCGGACCTGTTCTGCGGCGCGAAGGATGCTCTCGCTGATGTGGTCGCTGAAGCGGGCCATGTTCTCCAGGCGGTTGCCGGCCGGGCTGTCGCGACCGAGGACGGTGACGCCCTGCCGCGCGACCTCGGCGACCTGGACCATGCCGCGGGCGCTGGCGAGTGTGGACTCGTACCAGACGTCGCCGTCGACGAAGTAGCGTTCGCGGCGGCGCTCGTCGCGTACTCGGGCGATCAGGCCCTGGCTCTCGAGGGATGCGACCGACTTGGAGACGGTCGCCGGGCTGATCCCGAGGCGCTGGACGAGTTCGGCGGCGGTGACGCTGCCCGAGTCCGCGATGAAGAGGCACGTCAGTACCCGAGCCGTCATCTTGGGCATGCCTTGGTGCATCAGGAGACCGGTGAACGTCTCCTCGTACTCGCGCACGGCCGCATCGTCCCTGCCGAAGTCCGGAGCCGGGGCCGCCCGCCGTCGGGGCGTGGTGCGCTTGGGTTGGCGAGCCCGGCGCTCGGTGGCGAGGTGGGCCAGATCTGCGCGGTAGCCGCCGGGTCCGCCGTTGCGCATCACCTCGCGGGTGACCGTCGAGGTAGGACGATCGAGGCGCCGTGCGATCTCCGCGTGCGGGAGGTCGTCGGCCAGCCCGCGCGCGATCTGCTGCCGCTCCTGCTGGGTCAGTCTGCTCCCCGACACCGTGTCTCCCTCCGCGCTTCACCGGTGCCGCCATTGTAGCGTTCGATTTCTATCCAACGCAACGACCAGGCAACCCTCGTTGCGTTAGTTTTACATCCGTCGCAATGAAATCGAGCCTTTTACCTGGTGTTTCACGGAGATTCCGCGAACTCTTTGTTGCCATACGAAGGAACGCAACATAGCGTTTCTCGCATCGGAAACGACGAGTGCACGAGGAGCACGCCATGCAGAAGTTCGAAACCGCCGCCCCGATCGCCGCCGTCATCGAGGTCCCCGCCGGGCGCATTCAGGTCATCGCCGCGGACCGGTCCGACACCACCGTCGAGGTCCTGCCCGCCAAGGCGTTCAAGCGCCGAGACGTGAAGGCCGCCGAACAGGCCGCGGTCGAGTTCAAGGACGGCGTCCTGCGCGTCAAGACCACATTGCAGGGCAACCAGATCCTCGGCCCCTCCGGCACCGTCGAGGTGACCGTTCAGGTGCCGTCCGGCTCGGACATCGAAGTGAAGTCCGGCGGCGCCGAATTCCGGGGTGTCGGGCGCTTCGGGAAGGTCGACTGCGATGGCGTCTACGGCGCGGTCAAGATCGACGAGGCCGCGAACCTCAGCCTGGCGGCCCTCGGCGGCGACGTCACGGTCGGCCGCCTCACAGGCTCCGGCGAGATCAGCACGCAGCACGGCGATGTCGATGTCGCCGAGGCTGACTCGGGCACGCTCGTGCTCAGCACCCAGACGGGGAACGTGACCGTCGCCTCCGTCCCCGGCGTCTCCGCCACCCTCGACGCTGGCACCGGCCACGGCCGCATCATCAGCGCGCTGAAGAACACCGAAGGCGCCGCGGCCGCCCTGACCATCCGCGCGACCACCGGCCACGGCGACATCACCGCTCGCAGCCTCTGACTCCACTGACCACTCTCAGACCACCACGCAAGCAAGGAGACCCACCATGAACGGCAACAACGGCTTCACCGCATCGGGACTGACCAAACTGCACGACGTCCTGGCCCGGCATGTCGACTCCGGGAAGATCCCCGGCCTCGTCGCCCTAGTCGGCCGCTGCGGCCAGACCCACGTCGAGGCGATCGGGACGATGCGCCACGACGGCGGCGCCCCCATGCGCCGCGACACGATATTCCGCATGGCCTCCACCACCAAACCGGTCGCGGCCTCCGCGGCGATGGTCCTGCTCGACGAGTGCCGGCTCCGCCTGGACGACCCGATCGACCAGTGGCTCCCCGAACTGGCCGACCGCCAAGTCCTCAAAGCACCGGACGGCCCGCTGGACGAGACCGTGCCGGCGTTCCGGCCGATCAACGTCCGCGACGTGCTCACCTCCACTCTCGGTCTCGGCCTGGACATGACCGCCCGGACCGCCCCGATGATGGCCGCGTTCTTCGAGCGCGGCGTCTACGGCCAGGCAGACGGGTGGCTCCTGCCCGAACCCGACCCGGACGAGTGGCTGCGCCGCCTCGCCACCCTGCCGCTGATGTACCAGCCCGGCGAGCGGTGGCTCTACAACCTCGGCGACGACCTCCTCGGCGTCCTGGTCGCCCGCGTCACCGGCCGGCCGTTCGAGGACTTCCTGCGCGAGCGGGTCCTCGAGCCGCTCGGCATGCACGACACCGGCTTCCATGTGCCAGGCGACAAGATCGACCGCCTCCCGCCCCTGTACGCCCCACACCCCGAGACCGGCGAATTCCTCGTCGAGGACGCGGCCGAAGGCGGACACCACAGCAAGCCCCCCGCATTCGCTTCAGGCGGCGGCGGACTCGACTCCACCGTCGACGACTACCACGCCTACTTCCGGATGCTGCTGGACGGCGGGAAGCACGGCGGCGAGCGCATCCTCTCCAAGCCCGCCGTCGAGCTGATGACCACCAACCGCCTCACCCCGAGCCAGCAGGCCGCCCGCGACGCCTGGGCGAACAGCATCGCCCACCTCTCCTACGGCACCGGGCAACACGGAGGCTGGGGCTTCGGCATGACCGTGCGCGTCCACCGCACCGACTACGCCCCCCTCGGCCAGTTCGGCTGGGACGGCGGCGCCGGCATCACCGCCTACGCCGACCCCGCCAACGATCTCGTCGGCATCCTCTGCACCCAAGTCGGCATGTCCACCCCCGACTCCGCACGAGTCATCCACGACTTCTGGACCACTCTCTACCAGGCCATCGACGCCTGACAACCAACCCGACAATCCCAGCACCACGACAGAGCGGCCATCGCTTCGATGGCCGCTCTCGCGCGCAATGCCGGACTCACGGCCGACACCACCCGAATCCAAGCAAGTCCCACCAGTGCAACGCATGCGCCCTGCAAACGGAATGCGACTGAGAAAGCACCCTGTGCCTGCTCCTGCAACCTCTCCGATTCCTACCGTGCTCGCGAGCCTGGGCCCGCTCGACACCGGCAGGATCGCCGACCTGCGCCCCTACCTCGACTCGGTGCCCGATCCCCGCTCCCAGCGGGGCCGCTGGTACTCCCTGACCGCGATCCTGCTCGTCTGCGCCTGCGCGACCGTCTCCGGTGCCAAGAGCATCGACGAACTCGCCGAATGGGCGGCCCGAGCTGGCACCGAGATCCTGGAGGCCATCGGAATCCGCCGCCACCTGCTCCGCTGGCGCACCTCCCCGTCCCGGGCGACGATCGGCAGAGCACTGAAATGTCTCGACGGCGATGCGCTCGACCACGCGGTCGGCGCCTACCTGGCTGACCGCCACCGCGCCGCCACCGACGGCGCTACCCCGCAACGGCAGCGGCGGATCATCGCCGTCGACGGCAAAGCTCTTAAGGGGCCGGCCCGCGCAGGCCGGAAGCAGCGCCACCTGCTCTCGGCGCTCATCCACGACCGCCCGGTCACTATCGCTCAGGCCCAGGTCAGGGCGAAGACCAACGAGACAGCCCACTTCAAGCCCCTACTCGAACCGCTCGAGCTGGCCGGCGACATCATCACCTTCGACGCCCTCCACACCGTCCAAGACCACGCGAAATGGCTCGTGAGGACGGCCTCATGAAGCCCAAGTCTCGAGCCATCGAGACTACCGTCTGAAGTGAGCGCCGCTCTGGCCAACTTCCCATTCCGGCGCATCGTCGCCATCGCACTGGAATAGATGGTGACGGAACCGCGCCAAGATGACCGTGCATGCCGTGCCCGTCCGGCAACGGGCAAGCCAGGCGAGCCGTGCGAGTTGCCGGCTCGCTGGCGTTGCTCGCGGGTGGCACTCGCCGCCGGTGATGATGCAGGGCGACCCGCTGCCGCACGTTGAGCACCCAGTGAGCGCGGTTCAGACGGTCAGGACCAGCTTCCCGCGCGTGTGGCCGCTTTCGAGCAGCCGGTGCGCGTCGGCGATCCGTTCGAAGGGGAACGTCTCCTGCACGTGGACCTGCAGCTTGCCCTGCTCGACCAGGTCGACGAGAGCGCGCAGGCCGACCGGGTCGGGGTCGACCGCGATGCCGCTGAACCGCATGCCGGCCGCCTCGAACTTGGCGGCGAGTTGCAGATCCCCCTCGGCGACTGCGGTCACCAGGTGACCTCCGGGGCGCAGCACGGCGAGCGATCGTTCGACGGTGTCGCCACCGATCGTGTCGAGCACCAGATCGACGTCGCGGACCGCTTCGGTGAAGTTGGCCACGGTGTAGTCGATCGCCTCGTCGGCGCCGAGTCCCTCGACGAACTCCCTTTTGCCCGCGCTAGCGGTCGTGATCACGTACGCGCCGAGCGCCTTGGCGATCTGGATGGCGACGTGACCAACCCCGCCGCCGCCGGCGTGGATCAGGACGCGGTCGCCCTCGGTCACGCCGCCGAGGTCGACCAGGCCCTGCCACGCGGTCAGGCCGACGCTCGGCAGCGCCGCGGCCTCGATGTGGGAGATCCCGGCCGGCTTGGCGGCCAGGTGCAGCGCGGGCACCGCCACGAACTCGGCGTAACCGTTGGCCCACCGCGGGAACAGCGACATCCCAAACACCTCGTCGCCGGGCCGCAACCGCCACGTCGCGGCTTGCTCGACCACGCCGCTGACATCCCAGCCGAGGACGAACGGCGGCCGGCCCAGCTCGGGCATCTCGCCCGAGCGGAGGCGCGGCTCCAGCGGCATGAGCCCGATCGCCTCGACGCGAACCAGGACCTCGGTGGGAAGGGGGATGGGCTTGGGGGCGTCGACGACGGTGAGTACCTCGGGAGCGCCGAACGTCTGCTGTGTGATGACTCGCATGCAGCCCAGGCTAGGCAGCCGATAGGAACCGCTGAGTAACCTTCGGAGCCATGAGCGAGCTCGGTTCCAGCGAGGGCTTCCTGGCCGACTGCCCGGGGCGGATGACCATCGAACTGCTTGCCGACAAGTGGACGGCGGTCGTGCTCAGCGGTCTCAGCCGCGGCCCGGTACGCCACGGCGAACTGGCCGAGCTGATCGGCGGCATCTCCCGCAAGGTCCTCACCCAGACCCTCCGCCGTCTCGAGTCGCACGGGCTGGTCCGCCGTCAGGCGTACGCCGAGTCCCCACCCCGCGTCGAGTACGAGCTGACCTCCCTCGGCGCCACGCTCCTCGAGCCCATCCACGTCCTCACAGAATGGGCCCGCACCAACGCCGAAGCCGTCCTCGACGCCCTCGACGCCGCCGACCTTGGCGAGGCCGCCATGAAACCCATGGAGAGCGGTCGCGCGGCGTGATGCCAGCGCAGCCGCTCTTTGCGCACGCTCGTGCGAGGAGTAGACGCTTGCCTACCTGGCCCTAACTGGCTCGGTGCCGCGGCTGATCTTGCTGAACGGACCGCCGGCATGCGGCAAATCGACGCTGGCGCGCAACCGGTCAGGCTTGCCGTGACCGCACCGAATGACTCTTCGGGCGACCGACCCGGCCGCGGAATGTCTCCGGCCTGGGCTTTCAGGTGCGGTTTCAGCCCCGCGTCAGTACCGTTTCAGCCTCTCCCGCGAACCTCGACGGTGTCGGTCAACCCTCTGAGGAGCGGACAGTGGCGCAGACTTTGTCGGTCAACATCGACAGCCCGGTAGCCGAAGCGCTGGTGGGACCAGTTGTGCACGTGTCTGGAACGGTGAGCGTCGTGAGCTCTGGGCCGCCGTTCGGGCATCAGGTGGACCGGGTCACCGTGCAGGTCGGAACCGGCTCGCAGGTGACCGCTCAGGTTACCGGCCTCGACCTGCTCACCGCGGCCAACCTGTGCGGCACTACCAGCGCCGACACCGCGTTCGGCCGGTGGCGGGCCCACAAGACGCTCATCGACGGCGAACTCGCCACGATCGTCGACGCGTTTGACAGTGTCGTTCAGGGCCAGCTTTCCGGGCCCGACCTCGACTTCACCACCTTGTCCAAGAACGACGCGGCCGGGGAGGACATCTCATCCGATCTGGCCGCGCCGGGGCTGACCGTGCCAGCGTTCCGATTCCTGGCCAGTGTTCGCGCCGTGCACCCCACCTCCACGCCACTGGCCGGCGAGCGGCGCGACGTCGCCTCGGTGGTGGTCCAGGACCGGAAGATCGTCGTGCGGTACGCGACATGGCGCGCCGAGGAACGCGGCGCAGTTCGCGGGCGATCCGGTCGGCACCCCGTTCGTCCCGGCGCCGCGGCGCGGCGATCATTCCGTCTCGGACGACTGGCGACATCCCGGTCGTCTCCGTGCTGGTGTTCGTTATCTCGGCCGTTGTCGCGGCGCCGGCGGCCGCAGCCGGCAAGACGGTTGACGGCGGGACCGTTGTCCATGCCACCGCCCTGTGGTCGGGTGTGGATGGGCAAGGAAACAAACTTGTCACGCAGCTTGATCTCGTCGACGGTATTGTCTACGACGAGGAGCACCGCCCGAAATTCGGCCAGGGCACGACGATCGAGCTGTCCCGGACGGTCATCGACCCGAGCGGTCACACGGTCTACACCGGTGATTCCTTCTTCGGCACCTTGTTCACGACCGCACCTGTCTTCCACACCGATAAAGTGGGGACACTGCGTTCGGCAACGCTGGCGCCGGTAAAGGTGGACCAGTGTGTATTGGGCCCTTCCCCTTGCGAGGCCATCGATCGGAGCCTCATCATCCAAACCGATTGGACCGGGACCGGGCCTATGGGGGAGACCCGCTCGACTTTCAGGGACAACGGCAGCGCCCCGGCCGGCCCAACCGAGGTGAGGCTGAGCGGTGATGCGGCGTACCGGTCCGCGCCTGCGACCGGGATGCTGAATGGGAAAAGCCTGGGAGAGCCGACGACAAACGCGGCTCTTTCCCGTACGTCGCGGGTCACTGTCATCTCTGGCGAACTGCCGGGAATCATCTCCATCCCGGACTACTCCGCTCCCACGATTGATCTGGGGAACAAGACCACGCGCGGCGGCAAAGGTGCAGCGGCCAACGCTGCCTGGGTTATCCCGAATCCCGACGGTAGCACGACCTACTACCAGCTAACGGTACTGCAGGGAACCCGCCTCAATGGCCGAATCTTAACATTCGCCGATGGCACCTTCGTCTCCTTGGACAGGCGTGTCGTTGACAGGGATGGCAATACCGTCGAGTTCGCGATCGGCAGCGCGGTCTCGCCCGGATCCGGGACCTTCACGGCGAAGAAGAACCTCAACGAGGCGACCCTCGCGCCGATCACGGTCGGGCTGACGAGCTGCCCCAGCACGGGCGGTTGCAACACGGACAAAACCGCGACGATCGAGGCTACCTGGGCCGCCACGGGCAAGCCGGTCACGAGCACATACCAGTACACCGGAATCACAAACTGTAACGATAGCCAATGCACCACGGCGGACCCGCACCACAAATTCAAGATCTCAGCCACCGGTGCGAACGCTGCGGTCGCTGCCACGGCGACAGCTACGTTCAACGGCGTCGACCTCGGGCCCAGCACAACCGATCCGAACGTGGGCACGACATTCCTGACGAGCGTGAGGCGGTCCACGATCGAGTACGGCGGCAGCTACCCAATCAACATCTACCCGATACAAGCGCCTAAACCACCTACAGCACCATAACGCAGCAGACGACGGTGTGCGCGTCGGCGGGCGGGCGAGAGAATGGACCCAGGGCCTGTCCTACCGATGCGCGCACCTCTGCGGTCAAGCGTCGGTTGTCGTGGCCCGCCCGTCCATGACCGCACGATTCAAAGTGCCAGCCGCGTATCCGCATCTGGCGCCCCGAGTTGAGCGGTGCGACCGGCGGCTACCCTGTCGCATCGCGGGAGGGTTCATGTGCCGCTGCGGGTTTCTGCGGGACGCTCAAGGCCGAGACGACGTATGGCAGCCACCTG
>Ga0307516_10004752_pt1 | contig 16583 bp, 15 predicted proteins | sample 19_EM_MG_FD_203310 | JGI IMG/M metagenome (GOLD analysis project Ga0307516, IMG submission 203310) | Populus trichocarpa ectomycorrhiza microbial communities from riparian zone in the Pacific Northwest, United States - 19_EM | ecosystem: Host-associated > Plants > Roots > Unclassified | place...
TTCGGGTCCACAACTGGCACTACTACCGCGGGTGCATTTGGCCAGCCGAGCACAAGCACTACAGGAGGTTTTGGAAACACCGGTATTTTTGGTGCCAAGCCGCCTGCATTTGGAACAAGTAAGCACCCTCCCCGGATCCTCCAAACCTTTGTTTAGATCGTCTTCTAGCTGGCCAATTCGACGGCACTGGAAATATCACCACGGGAACGTCGAACCCAGCTTACGCCGCATTCAACGAAAAGGATACAACCAATGCGAACACCACCTTGGCGTATCAGAGCATAACTTGTATGCCACCTTACCGTGGTTATTCCTTTGAAGTAAGTCTGATCTTTCCCTAGGATCGCGAGTCATCGGTTCCTTCTTCGCCACTTGGAAAGCCGCCACAGCTCCGTCACTCACCCGCGCTCTTGGCCCTCCGTAGGAACTAAGGTTGCAAGACTACCAACAGAATCGTAAGACACCCACCACGGGAGGTGGGTTCGGTTCTGGTGCGTTTAGCTCGACAACACAACCTGCGACAACAGGAGGCTTGTTCGGTCAGACCCAAGCTGCGCAGCCCACTCAGTCTGCTTTCGGTGGCGGTACTGGCGCTTTTGGAACCACTGGAACCACCACCGGAACAGGATTTGGTACGTTCGGCCAGCAACAACCACAACAGCAACAGCCGAGTGGGACCGGGTTCGGTGCGTTTGGCCAAACTCAACCCCAACAATCGACTGGTTTCGGCACCGGCGGATTCGGTACTACCCAGCCGCAGCAGCAACAGCAACAACAACAACCCAGTGGTCTCTTCGGTACAGGTGCCAATGCTTTCGCTCAAAAACCTGCCGGGGGCGGATTCGGTATGTGCATGTCGTTCCAAGTTTACTCCTGCCACTGACACTTCGAAGGCACCACAACCACAGGTACTGGTGCTTTTGGTTCCGGAACTGGAGTCTTTGGTCAGACGCAGCCTCAGACTACCACTGCCTTTGGTACTACTCCCCAACAACCCCAGACAGGTACCTTTGGCACTGGGTTCGGTACTAGTGAGTATGGAAGCACGATTCTTCTCGCTTGATCTAACCGCCTCCCTTTAGCCGCGAACAAGTCGATCTTTGGACAACCCGCCGGAGGAGGATTCGGTGCCACTACTACAGGAACAGGAGCCGGAATATTTGGCCAGCAACCCCAACAGCAACAGCCTGCTCAGCCGACGACTGGACTGTTTGGCGCCACCACGACCGGAACCACCGGCACGGGCTTGTTTGGTCAACAGCAGCAGCCCCAGCAGACGACAGGGCGTGAGTGCATCGATTCTTCCTTATCTGACCGCCTCTCATTATTCCCAGTCTTCGGTACTGCCCAACCCCAACAGCCACAGCAACAACAGACCGGCGGTCTGTTCGGAGGGCAGACCACGGGACTGTTCGGAACCGGACAGCAGAACCAACCCGCTCAGCAGAACCCACTGGCTGGCGGTATTTTTGGCCAAAAACCCACCACGCAAGGCACTGGGCTCTTCGGATCTACCACCACCTCTACAACCCCCGCCCAGACGGGAACACTGTTCGGGAGTGGCACCCTGGGACAACCGCAAAACCAACAGACCCCCGGGTTTGGAGGGAACCTGTTTGGAAAGCCCGCGATGACTAACGGTACTGCTGTTCAGCCTTCCACCTTCGGTGGTTCTACTCTGTTTGGAAGCACAAACCAGGCTCCTTCTACGTTCGGTGCTAATAACACTAACGGTACCGCTCAAGGCACCCTCACCCCAACGATCGACCAGCCAGTCAACACGAACATCCCCATCTTCTCCCTACTCCCCTCTGGTCCCCAACTCAACTCATTGGACGCATCGCTTGGGAAGAAAAAAGCCGAGTTCTTTGTTGACGTCCCGACCCGCTCGTCTATCCCCGTGGTCTCTAGGGGGACTATGCCTGTGAACTCGAAGATTCGAGGAGCCGGGCGTGGTTTTACCTCGTCGACGTACATGGGTGCTTCTGCGAATAATCTGGGTTCCAGCCTCTCGTTCTGGTCGAGCAAGTCGGACGCTTTGAGCCTAAATAAGAGCTCTACTCAGCGCAGTAGTCTCACTACAGACACCTTCTCTAACCCTTCTTTCGGTAGTGGAAATCGGGACAGTGTCAAGAAGCTCGTGATGGACAAGAAAGTTGACCTCTTCGACTGGGCTCCCAAGTCTGCTGATGTCACCTTCAACCCTGCACTAAGCGTCGCCGCTCGTGAGAAGGAGGCAGTCGCCGGTCCTCTTGGCGCTACTCGCAACACCCCCACCACACCTATCATCAACCCCCCCAGTCGTATCCATCCCCGAACTCCAAACCGATTCACTGCTCAAAGCACAGATGGGACTGACGAGCAATCCGGCGAACTCAAGGAGGGTGAATATTGGTCCGAACCTCCCATGGATACCCTTTCCTCTTGGGGTCACAACGAGTTAATCGCCATCGAGAAGCTCGTTGTCGGCCGGGTTGGGTATGGCAAAATCACGTTCCTGGATCCCGTAGACCTCACCGGATCGGGAAGCGTTAAGCAACTGTTTGGGGACCTTTTGAGGTTCGAGGACAAGGAGTGCAGCGTCTACCCCGATCTGGATAACATCGACAAACCCCCTCCCGGATCTGGACTGAACGTCAGGGCGAGGGTGGAATTGGACGGTTGCTGGCCCGTCGACAAGGCCACCCGGGAACCGATCAAGGACGAAAACCACCCTCAGATGGTCAAACACCTGAAGAGATTGAGGGGAATGAAGGAAACGAAGTTCGAGTCCTTCGATATGAAGGATGGGAAATGGACTTTTACTGTTGAACATTTCTAACCTCTCTTCCCCCCTCCCTCCCCTCACCACATTCCCGTGCACGTGTTCCCGATGTCGTTATTCCCACCCCCACTTCCTTTTCCCAGTTTTCCCCCGATGCGTCGACGATCCCTACTAGGTAGTTTGGACCGAGAGTGAGATCTCTCTATATTTGTCGTTTCGCCCCCGATGTAAATCCTCCGGTCCCATGCAATAAATGATATCTTACGCCCCCGTTACTCGGATATGTGCCCTCGTGCTGTGACGTGAACCTTTGAAACATTCCGACTCGGGTATAATATTGGAACTTCGTGTTTAAGTAAGATTACAAGGGTTAACGAGATCGATAAGCAAAATTGTAAGTCACTACGTGCATGAGACGCCATAAATCGCATGCACGCTGTACACCATAGAGTTGTAACGTGTTAACGTGGGGACCGCACCTCGGAAGCGTCGAGTGGGGAATAAAAAAACAGACGCTATCTAAAAAACCTGATATAAAAAAATACCCATGGTTTCGTAGAGTTCGAGCATGGGGGAAATTAAAGGCATAAGTACACATTACAGATCATGAAGGGGGGAGATCGCATCGCCACCGGCAAAGCTTAAAAAAACGGAACAAGCCAAAAAAGAAAGAGCGAAGATCTTCTACTCTACCTTCGTTTCCTACCGCCACCACGGTTGTTAACGGAACCGGCACCCCTACCCCTCGTCGACGTCGTGGTCGTCTGGGCGGGTTGTTCATTCACCACCCCAGGCGGAGGCAGAACTTCCGCCTGTTGTTGCTGTTGTGATTGCAATTGTGGCAAACTCGCAGGATTCATCCTTCCCGTCCCAGGAGTCTGGGTCGGTAACATCACCTGTGCGGTTCTACCGGTCCCCGGCACAGCGGGTGGTAATCCAACTGGTCCATAAATTGGAGTCAGCAACCTCCCAGGCTGGGCGGGTGGGGTCGACAAACTATTGTCCGAGGACAAATCTGACGAGACTTCATCATCTGTGGAAGTCGCCGTCGACGGAGGTCTCCTATTCCGATTTCCTGTACTGGGCATGCGAGCGGGGGTTTGAGTTGGTGTAGCGTATCTAGACTGGTTCGAAAGCGCCTTCTTGGACCTCGATGAGAGAGCAGCGGGTATGACTGGTGCGGTCGGGGGTTCCTCGACGTGTGCACTGGGGAGGTTTTGGAAGTAACCCCACCCGCCACCAGGACTAAGCGGACCTGGGTCCAGCGGTGTGGGGTTTTGCAGAGGTGAGCGACTGGGCCTATAAAGTTCCGGGACCGTTAAAGCTACCCGCCACCGTAAGCGAACAAAAGGTAAATATGACTTACTGTGCGGGCGAAGAAACGAAGGGAACGAAACCGGGGGGAGGCTCAGAAACCACCATAATAGGCGATTGCGCTGGCGCAGGTGCAGGATTAATAACTGGTAACGGTTGGCGGCGGGCGTCCTCCGCGCTCAGCATATCGTGCTGACTAGTTGTAACCCCTGGAATATTGAGCGAATCAGAGTAGGTGTTCGAAGTTGGACGCGACTGTTATTGGAGGAAACCTGTAAACCACAAGGTCGTGCAAAAGAAATGCGGGAGAATACATACCGGTGGGACAACGTCGAACTTGTACTCGTCGCTAGACATTGAGGGAGACTTGTGGAGACTCTGTGCGTGGTCGAGGGTAATGACAACATGGTGGGAAGGTGTATAGGCGTCGGCAGAGTTCGACTGGAAGACATTAGGATTAGATTGTAGGGACTGTGATGGCAAAAGTCAGTAACAGTCAAGGGTACACCCGTGCGACACTGGAGAAAAAACTCACTCTGATACTAGGTGTGTTGTTTGGCGAAGCCACAGCTGAAGGTCTTTCCTCCGTTATCGAGCTCAACGCCCTCTCACGCCCGTGGTCTGGGGAACCAAGAATATCCATCTGCGACATGGCAGTCGACGTCTGCGAACCCGAAGACCTTCTCCTACGGTGGTGCGATTCACGGCGATCCACGACTGGAGAGTACGAAGTTCCGGTGGCCGTCGAATCTCGATCAGAGTGATGAGGGTCCAAGGCGGGAGGCCGGACCATGAGGGGCTGGTTGCGCGGTGACCTGTGAGGTGGTGGGGTGGGCGAAACTGGAGTCGGGAGTTGAGGCGGTAGAGCCGCAGGGTATCCAACGTGGGGTGAAAATTCGTGTGGAGAGGGGAGACGTATACCGTCCCTGTCGCTAACTGGGATCCACACGTCAGGAGGGGTATGTCCTTGCTTATACGCCGGCCTGGTGCCCACACTCGCGACGGATACAGGACGAGGCGGGATCGCGGGCTCTGGTGTGGGTACAGGCACAGGTGCCGGCACGGGTTGTGAGAGTTTGGGTGGAGAGGGTTCGGGAGTTGGGATCCGCAGGGGTGTGGTGACCGTCATGGGGTTCAAGGTCCTCTCATCTGGCGGATCCGTGACTCCCGGAGCTCTGCCTCCTTGGGTGCTAGGAGGAGCGGTAGTGGTGGCGGTCCTGGGAGGGGGCGAGTGACGACTCCTCGTTGACCGGCCGTAATATTCGTCGTCCTCGACCTCCTCCACGGCCGCGCCTCCTTCCAGGTAGGGGTATCCTCGGTCGACATATTCAACTTCCTGTCCTCTCGCCAGACCCTCCTTGAGACCGACCCTCCTGCCTTCCTCACGAGCGATGTCCACCAGTCTCTGCTCCCTCAACCTCCTCGCGATACTTCTGGCTTTGGCAGCAGCGTGTTCTGCCTCGTCTCTCATCTTCTCGACTTCAGCCAGGGCGTCCTGTGCTTTATAAATCTCGGTTTGAGCCTTCTTCAACTGATGCTGATATAGCTTCAGCTCTTCCGCCTTCTGCTTCATCGCTTGCTCCAGCCTGAGCCTAGCCTCCGTCTCCTCCTTCAACTTGTGCGCAGTATGGGTCGCCCTGCGTTCCGCGTCGTCAGCGCGCTGTTTCTGCTGAGAGAGCTGGGAGGCCAGGGTTTGGGCCCATTTCGTAGACTGGGACGTTCGTAGCTCTTCTTCGACCAGCATGCGGGCGAGGTCTCGGCTGGATAACCCCGCGTAAGTAGAATCGGGGCGTTCCTTGTGTCTGTGGGATCGACGGCTCCCGCTGGAGCTGCTGCTGCTGTGGCTCGAGGAGTTGGAGTGTTTGAGGGTTGTGGGGGAGGTGGGGTTGATTGGATGGTCGTCGTTCATGAGTCCCATTGGTATAGTATTCATCGCTCCAAAGCCTCCAAGGCCCGGCACCAGAGGAGACGTAGGAGATAGATTGTCCATGACGGACAGAGGCGAACCGATAGGGAGATTACAGAGTGGGGGTTAAGGATAGCAATGTGGTGTTTCCGCAGTTGTTTCCGTCGCGGTCTTCGCTTCGTTTGTCGACCCGCCAAGGACCGAGTGGCAGAGACAACAGTTGGTTGAAGCGAGGAGGAGATTGGTGGGGGTAACGTATGAGCGAATGGCGCCGTTTGCGTGTTTGGGTGCGTGTCCGGTAACTGCCAACCGGACAATGGGGGTTTTCAATACGTGTTGGTCGGATTTGGGAATGATAACCGAGAGAGATAGGTTACAGGGCAAAGGGGGAGGGGACGGTGTGAAGTGTGAGGCGTGCGTGTTACAAACTGGTTATAAACGGAGCGGTGACCGTCCGTATAGGCGAGATAGCAATGGGGAGAGCCAAGCGCGAGGTCCGCCCTCGGCGGGGTGAGGATGTTGGGTTCGTAATAGTTGTATCGAGGACGCTCAACTGTCCAACGATTTGAAATGAAAAGTTCAATTCTCACAACGCGCGCTCGTATCTCTCACATGACCCGGCGGTTTGCACTTGATTCTGTTTTGCTCCAACTACACCAGAGATACGTGGCACGCAATACGTCGAGCAAGCGGGGAAAATGAACAATCGAGGGGGAACGTGTGGATATAGTGACAGTGGACGGGGTGAGCGGAATAAGGAGTAAGTAATAAATAGGGTCAACCTAACTGCACAACTGCAAGGGATAATTCATCAGAGACACACCGGTGGCGGCAGACCCACGCAGAAACGTCCTCGTGAATGGGCAAAGAAAGGGAGGTGGGGCTAAGGTATACCGTAACTGGGCATGAGAAAACGAGAGAGACCGGTAAAGTGAATTGAACTAACGACGGTATAGTTTAATGTACGAGCCATAACCCTGGAAGAAGAGAATGGGTAAAGGAGGGGAATGAACACACGGTGAGTAGAGGATAGGATGGGATGAACGCCGGTGGGCACCGGCGGGGGATGGAGTGAGGTAAGCAAGCACCAGGGCATAACAAACGGAACCTGAAAAACCAACAAACGGAACCAACACGTATCTTCCAGTACAGCAGACACACTGAGTAAACAGTACATTTGAAGAGCCAACAGCCATCAGGTGGCAGCCCCGGCAAGAGGCGATTTGACCCACTCAAGGCGCGCAAAAGGGCAAAACTTGATACCCTATCCTACATCTTGCGCAGCGGGTAGTTCTCCTGCAACTCTTTGTCAAAGCCAAGAGGATACGAGGAAAGGTCCGCCGTCAACGCAAGAGTATCTAAACTCGCTCGTTGCCTACCAGGGGGGAGGTTGGATGAAGTGCTGCTCCTAGGTTCGGAGGACTCGATCTGGAATGGGAATGACCCCAGGCCAGCCGACAGCGTCGAGATTTGAGATCCTGTGGACATACCCAACGCCTTCCTGTCGGGCGGTGGGGGTAAACTGGGATCTTCAATTTGTCCCTGTCCCTCTGAGCGTGGCGGGGCAACGTCGGTTGGCGAGCGGGGACTTCTGGCCGGAATGCCCGAAATAGGGGACGGAGGGACAAAGGGGAACGACTCGAGAATGGAATCTTCCCCGGCGGAGGCGGCCGAGAGGTTAGACCCGCTGGAATCCCTGTGGCCATCTTGGAACAGAGAGAAGGCACGCTGTTGCTGTTGTTCGAGAGTCCCCAGAGCTTTGTGTCCGTTGGTGGGTGGAGAAACGAGGCGCGCGCTGGCCATTCGGTGGAGACTCGTCGAGGTATCAGCGGTCATCGGTGTAGCCGTGGGGGTGAACAAGCCGACGTTGACCCTGGTGGCACTTCCGATGTCAGCAATGATGGAATCCGCTTGAGTGTTGATGCTCGCCGGGCGGTCATCCCAGGGTCGGGGAGGGGCAGCGGGGGTCCAATCGGAGATGGTGGACGCAGTGGAACCGTGGACACCAAAGGTCGAAGAAACATCGGGAGACAGGTGAGGGGTATGTTCATCAGTGAAGGGGTTACCATTCACGACAACTTCCTGTTCCTCCTCCTTGAGAACATCCGCAGGACCGAAGGAGGTGTTGGCGAGGGGGGAGCGGACGGGAGGCCGCGAGCTGGCGCTGGTACGAAGGGAAGATTGCTGGCTAGGAGACTGGGGTGCCCGGATGACCTCCGCCTTGACGACACCCAAAACCTGCCTGACTTGACTACGAACCGGAGTGATAATCATGGGAACCTCGTTGAGGAAGTCACTTCCGGTACTTGCGTTAGTCAAGTAAGAGTGCCTGTGAGTCCCTGCGGTCAGATCGCTAGCACTGTCGGAACGCAAGTCAGACTGGGAGACGGAGAGGTGCTCCAGGTTGAGGTCGGGACTACGCTCGGGGCGGTTTGGTAATAGCGAGGGGCCTGAAATCGTAGAGGGAGGATCGACCGGTGGGACCAGAGCAATCTGGATAACATTTGACCCGTGGGTACCGGTCGTCTGGATGGATTGAGCATCGTCGAAAGGATTGGGGACAGTGGATAGGATCTGGGAGGGAGAGCAAATTGCCCGGCCCATGACGACGTTTGTATCATAAGAACCGTAAGTGAGAGTGGACTGGGCGCCGGCGGGGTTGTTATTTGGGTTGGAGACAACGACCGCGTCTGGTTTCTCGTTTGGATCCGGTCGGTTAAGGACATCTTCTGCACGGGCGGGGACATCCTTGGCTTTGGGAGTGAGCGCGGTTTCTTGCTCTGCCTTTACCAGAAGGCGACGACGGTACCATAGGGCGAGAACGCAGATAGCGACCATGAAGAGGAGGGCTCCGACGACTGCACCCGCGAGACCGCCCTTGCTCAGACCGCCAGAGGAAGCGGGTGGAGTGTGGGCTATGCATTGGAAGGTCTCGCATTGCGTGCAGGTCCTGTTTAGATGTCAGAAAGAGGTTGCTTGGGAGGAGGGCCAGGATACCTGAGGGTCTGGACACAGCTCTCGTTCGCCGCGCAGCTACAGGGCGGAGGATCTTGGCAGATAATTTGAGGCTCAGGGCACGCTCTGGCCTGCAAAATATGATCCAACTGCATGAGAGAGAGAGATAAAGGGAAGGAGCGTGGGGGTTTCAAGCTGTCAACGCCAACCAACACGACGGGCAGAAAGAGCGGGAATAAAGCAAGAAGAGCGAAATGTCACGCCTAACCGTGACAAGCCCGTGACATCGTTACCAGTCTTCAGCCATGTCCATCGTCTCGGTAAAGAACCTCACTTTTATTCCCCAGGGAGCCCAGGAGCCTGCTCTGGACGATATCTCGCTCGCTCTCCCAAAGGGTTCGAGGACTTTGCTGATCGGTGCAAACGGAGGTCAACCTCTCTTTCTTTCTCTCGTTCAACAAGCTCATCGCCATCGGGAACAGCTGGGAAAACCACCCTCTTGCAGATCCTTGCGGGGAAAAAGCTCATCAAGGGCGCGGACGTAACGATCAAAGGCCTGGACGTCTTCCACCAATTTCCAGAAGGTCTCACCTGGCTTGGGACTGAGTGGTACGTCAACGCATCAATCCAATCCAATTGGGTACGCCATCTCACCCGTTTCCAGGGCCATGAATCCTGTCGTCAGGAGCGACATCATCGTGTCCCACTTCCTCGACTCCGTCGGTGGCTATCGACACAAAGAGCGAAGGGATCTCCTGCTTGATTTACTCGACGTAGATCTCGACTGGCACATGCACAACATTTCTGATGGCGAGCGACGTCGCGTTCAGCTCTGCATGGGCCTGATGTCCCCTTGGGACGTTCTGCTCCTTGACGAGGTTACCGTCGATCTTGATGTCCTTGTCCGCCATGAACTTCTCGAGTTCCTCAAAAAAGATAGCGAAGCGAGGGGTGCTACCATCATCTGTACCCTCCTCCCCTTCTTCCCCGTCCAATACATACACCTAACTCTAATTTCTCAAGATGCCACTCACATATTCGATGGTCTGAATGACTTCCCAACCCACGTCGCTCACCTCCGTCTCGGCGCATTCATCCAACCGCCAACACCCTGGATCGTGGGAGACGCATCCAGAACCGATCTTTACGGTACTGCTTTACAATGGCTAACCGAGGATCGCGCCCACCGCCGCCAGCTCGAACTCGGCGGTCGAAAGACCCGAGGTGCTAGGCGAGATCCCGTCCGTAATTTCGCTTCGATGCCTGTGTTTGTCTGCCGACTCACAACCCGCTCGTTTCCCCGCTGATACAGTCGGACGTACCGACCGACTCAGAGACCTTCTACAAGAAGTGCGTGTCTGGTTCCTTATCGATTATCAACCAACGGCAATTGACTATAGAACCTGGGGTCCACATAGATACGACTACTCGCATTGAGTCGCACCCAACCGCATACACTCGTCGGCGATCCTAACGGCTACGTCTCCTACAATTCACCGCCTTCGATTCATTCCTGCCAAACTTCGTGATCCCTCTCACCCCTGACGCTCCCTTCAACCGGAAGCACTTCGCAAGTTGCTCAACGCAACATCGCGCGAGCCATTCAACTGCAATAATGTTATTCCCCATCGCTCTGCATTCGTCGTGCCCTTCTGGCACGCGCATTTCAACATGTAATCTCCCGCATTCCCCCACGTATCAAAATATCCTAGTGAATAACCCCCTACACATTCAACATCGTGTATACCATCTACATTCCACTGCATACCGTCCACCATTCATCATCTGTCGTAGTTGTAGCATTCAACATGTGTTGCTGTCATGTCCCATACCCAGTGCCATCGATTTACCAACAATGGGGAGTAAGAACTACTCTAGCTGCCGGGGTGCCTATTATACCCCGCCCGACGCCGTCGCAATCCGCCCGGAATCATTAGGGAACCTAATGATCTCGGCAGCGTGCCCGACCCGCCCGAGATTCCTAGGACCCGCCCTCTTCCCGACCATCTCTAGGTGACGAAAAAGCCCCACTATGAAGAACGCTACTTCAAACGTTTCAACGATCCAGGCCAAAATCAACGGGAGAAAAAAGTTATTTCGTGCTGTTTTCCGTTTATGCCCTCCCTTCTCCGCGCTTCCTGCATAAGAAACAACATGCGCATAAGGGTTCCTTCTCTCCCCATTAAAAAAGAAACGAAAAAATGGTTATTGCATGTTGGGGGCCTCATAGGCGCCGAACTGTTCCGGATGTTCGAGGTACTTCATCAACCCCAATTTCTGAATCAGCTCTACCGCTTGTTCTGGCGAGACAGTCGACGATGATGACGGGGGTTGTGTCGCGGTCTGGGGTTGTGATGCCGATCCGGATCGATGTTGTTGAGGGAGAGGCGGAGCGGGGGAGATCGGCTGGGACTGCAGTTGCGGGGGAGGCTGCGGGACTGGTTGATGGAGTTCCGACTGCATCGCAGCTGTCTGTGCCGCCTCAGCTGCGGCTTGTGCGGCTTTGTCTGTAACCCACGCGGAACCAACGAAATCAAAGGCGAGTTAGCGTTAAGATGAAACATCCAATCCTCTTATTCGCATATGCAAAAAACGCACATTGACTCCGGCCCCAGCTCAGCCGGATCCTACTACCACCGATGGGGAACCCTTGCATCTTCTCTATTGCCCTTTCGGCGTCTGGCTTACGGATGAATTGAACGAATCCACAATTCTTGCCCGCAGGAACCTTAACCTAATATAAGCGTCAGCGCAGCGCCAAAGCTCACAACATCTGTGCACCCACATAATGAATCTCCCCAAAGGGTATGAAGAACGTGCGCAGGGTTTCTTCCGATATTAGAGGCGACAAACCACCGACAAATACCGTGGTGTTGTACGGGTCAGACGACGACAATTGTTCCCCATTGGGTCCAATGAGGTTTGACAAAATAGCTCGTGCTTGTGCATGGTGTTTCCACGATTCCTCGCTGACCATATATCTCTGAGCAGCCACAAATGACTGGTCTTGATAGCTGGGTACCGGAGCGGATGTAGGGCGCGAGTTGTTTTGTCCACTTCTCTCGTCTTCGTTGAGCGTTGAGCTCGAAGAGATATTGGGGATCGAAGGAGAAGAGCTCGAAGTGGTGTTCGCAGAACCGGGTTGGCCGGGAGAGCGTTGCCTATAAATAGTGTGCGAAGAGGGAGACGGTCGCGACTGGCTTTGGACATCTGTCGGAGTTGACTCTCCCGGTGTGGTCGATTCCGGAGGAGGCGCCACGGGTTGCATCGGTAACTTATATTTCGCAGTTGCGGGGGAGATGCGCACTGCGCCCACGGTTCAGTACATGTATTAACGCGGCTGGCGAATCGGGAAACACTTACTTGGTCGAGACAAACAATAGAGTCCATGCATTTCGATTAACGCCCGCTGTTGATCTGCTTCTTCAGTAAACCTTTGTGGGCGCACAGATTGATGTCAGCGGGAGATAAGCTCGAGAGATAATGAAAACACCCGTACCTCACAAAACCGTACCCTCTCGAGACACCAGTGACGGGGTCCAGCATGATCTTCGCGCTCTTGCAACTCGTGAAAGGGCGGATAAATCGAGGCTCTCGGTCATTGCGAAGTCCAAGGACCGGGTTACGGAACACGGCGACCAGATCCGAGTTGGAAACTTCTGGGGCGAGATCTCCGACAAAGATACTGTACTCTTTGGTGAACTGGTGTGGTTGGTGGGCGGGATACGGGTTAGGCGGAACGTAGATTGGGGCGGGAGCCGGCGCCGGAGGGGTGACGGGAACCGAAGTCGCCCAGGCAAGCGAGAAGGGTTTCGTCGAATTCGGCATGATCGTTGGGTTAGGGCTGTGAACGACTTGACTGAGGGCGGCTGCGGCTTTGGCGGAGTTAGAGAATGTGAGGTAACAGTAACCCTGGTTGTTGGCTTGTGGACCGTTGGCGGGGCCGGTGGTGGGTTTAGGGACTTTTATGCTGATCGGATCCCAATGCATGATCATGCAAACTTGTTTCGTGTACTCTTCGTCCATCCACGGTTCGAGATCGCCCCATAATAGGGTACTAGTCGTGTCGGTAGAAGGCTGGGGCGAGATGATCTGGGGGTTGCTCTGGAAGGTGGTGCGGGATATGTACATGTCGCGGTCATTATAAGGCAAGAAAGATGTCGGAGATGGTTTTGTTAGATGGAAAGACGAATTCGAAGGTAAACGTGAGGTAGGCTGAACGAAAAAATGGGGAGTGGGCTGCTGATTAGGTGGCAATTGATTGTATGGGACGGTATTGGAGGGCGAGGTCGGCAACACCCTGGGATCCAGCGGGCCGTTTGGGTGGGTAGGCATGAAAGATTCTTGGGTGTGCCTCGGGAAGGGGTCCACGTGAGCGACGGACCTGGGGACGAAGGAGGAGAACGACTTCTGGGACATTGTGAATCTGCTGCTCCCGGTGCGATCCTTGTTGGACAAGACGGGGATGGAGAAATTGATGGTGGGTCGCTGGTCCCCCTGCGGCATATCGTAATCGTGGACTTGAGGGCGTGACATGAGGCAAAACGTTAGGCTGGAGAATTCGTGAATATTCCTAGGCGGGTAGGTTGGGTAGAATGCGAAGTACGGATGGAGGGTCCGTCGGTGGGAGGTGGGGGTGACGCGCAAGGGGTGAGCAAACTCGATCTCCTCTTGGTATACTCTCGCTCGGCTACGCAACAACAGCGTCGACTTGCGGGTGGGTGAGATGGGAGCGGAAGGTGGGCCCTGCCTCGTCCGAGCATCACCTGTTAAATCCTCAGGGCCAGCCAACCATCACAACCAGCTTGCCCATTTCGGGGGGGACAATGGGGGAGATTTTGCCACAGTCACACACATCTGATGTCTCTCGGTGGTCGAAGGTTAATTTCTCGCTTTATTTTCTACACCTTGTGCTGGACCCAGACGTACAATAGTTTGTAATAGCACCGTTGACGCAGAGGATGCCTGCCCTACCGTAGTGATCCCACACGCGTCTCGGCTGGCTTGGATCGACTCCACCGCCGACAGCCATCTCCTCCCCCGCTCTGATGCCCAGACGCGCCTCCGCCTCTGGAGGCCACGTCGGAATCACAAGCCCAAACACCTCGATGACTCGTATCCATAGGCCGAACGAATCGCTCCATGGGTTCCCGACCCCTGTCCCACCAAACGCGCCATACAACGCCAACTCGACGCCCCAACAGAAGGTCGTCCACACGCTTGTTAATCGGTTGAAGAACAGGGCGAGTGAAGCCGAACAACCATTGTCTATCTGCTTATGTTCATCCCTTGTTCCAGCTCCCTGCACATTCTGGCGTCAATATCTGCCAAGTCGAGGCAGACGAGGCCCTGCAGCAGGCAATCGAAACCCTCGTCGATCTCTCTCATGAATCCGCGGATGTTATTACCTGGGCGATCGCTGAGCTGCTCGACAAGTTCGCCAAAGTGCGTGCTCGTCTTCCCTTCCGTTCCGGGCCTTCGCGTGCTGATCCCAGTCGAATCTCCAGACATCGGAAGTGCAAGTACAGCGGAATCCTGAACTGCTACAGTCTCAGTTGATGCTCCTCAAGGTGCTCTGTGTGGTCCTCGCCGTACGATGGAAGGAAAAGACGAGCAACGCCAATGGTAGCTCAACTCGCCTCGGCACCATATCCCACACACCTTCGATGGCTTCGTTACCTGGCACCCCAATTCATCCGGCTGGCACAAGGCGAGGATTCACCAAAGACCTGCCACTTCGGTCCCCCCTTTGGACCGAACCTCCTCCCTTGGACGATAACTGTGCTAGATATATCCTCAGTGTAATGATTCTCTACCTGAGGCAGACTGCCCCATCTGAAGCGACTGTCGAGCCCTTCGACAACTTCAATTTCACCACATCATTTCACGACTTTGAGACAACAGAGTATCCTGGAATGCCCTCTGTGGTCCAAACCGATCCTTCCTTCGGCCTTGGTATTACAGCAGAGTCCATCGGGATGCCGAGGTCTAGAGACAAACGCGCTCCCTCTCCCGTACGCAAGAACGACGACCCTTCTACCCCGTTCACTGCTTTGCCCCAGCACTTTACCCATTACGAAAAGACGTCCCAGATGTTATTCAGATCTACTGTCTCGTTGAGCCTTATGATCGCTAAATACGTCGGTCGAGTGCTGTACCACCTATCTGCTAGCAATTGGCCCATGGTCCTTGAAAAAATCAAGAAACGGATTCACGTTCTGGCCAACACCCCCGAAGACGGACCGGATATGATCGACCTCCAGCTCATAGCGCACAGTTTGTTGGATAGGAACCGGTTGTTCCAAATTCTCATAGGTGAGACTCGATTCACTCCTCTTCACATTTCATTGGCGCTACCGCATATTAACTGTCGCGATTCTATAGAGCTGTCATCACTCCTTGTAAACATGAAACCTGAAGCCCAACTATCTGTTTCGATTCCTCTTAGGTGCGCGATCTGGAACTGGGTCGAGTACTTCCCCGAAGAGTTCCGAGAGTCCCTCCGAATTCGCGGCCGAGGTGAAAACGCTCCTGAACGGGTGTTCGACGTTCTTTACACAAAGGACGCGGAAAAGAACACGCTTCTGTGGCCGACTTTGACGGCCTTGATGTGTATCAGCAGCGTTGACAGGATATCCTCCGAGTTGATGGGTGGCCGAGGAAAGGTTCGTTGTTGCATATTGTCACTCTGGTTCCGGGTTCTTGAATTGTGGTTGGTTAGTCTGGTTTCGCTTCGATGGTGACCAATATCGTCGAGTCGAGGTCCAAGTATTTGGACACCGCAGTGATCTGCCTGTTGGATTTTGCCCGGGGTGCGATACGGGCCGAAGATGTTGGTGAACCGCTAATGTATGCGGTCGATATTGCCCATGAGCTCAAGGCGAGTTTCATCTTGTGTTGATTGGTATGGTCCGACTTACGACGTGATTTCACTCCCCTATCTCCAGAGGTACCTGACGGCGTACAACAACGGCACGAGACCGTTCTGGGAATGCGACGACGAAATCGACGTTGGGATCATCTCGGACATCCTCGTGGTCATCTTCAGATACATCCCAGAGGAAGAGAGTCTCCCCATCATCCAGATGTGCCTGGATCCGACCCGGTCTTGTGCTGTGAAAATGTGTGCCGTGAGGGCCCTGACCATACTCACCATCGAGGTGCGTAGTTTAGAACGGGGAACCCAGCCACATTTTTACGAGTTAACTCCTTTCATCCAGAGGCACAGAGTACCTTGGCAGCGTTCATTGACCAAAGCTCTCGACAAGCTATCACCTCTCATCCGTCATGCTCACATCGTAAGTTGTAGTCTCTTCTCCAAAATTCGCTCATCACCACCCTTTGTCCACCAGATGGCCAGTTTGATGCGGAGTGACCACGATGGTCGAGGCATAGGGGGCAAAGCTCGGCGGAGACCCCGGGCTCGAAAGCACAATACGGACGCGCATGATGACAGAGAACTCCTGATATTCTCCATTATGACACTCTGGCGTTCCGACCTTCCCTGGCACACGTTGGCTACAGACAAGCTGGACTTAGCCGACTGGGTGCCGAACGCGATGGTCATCTGGAGCCTCGGAGACCAGACTATCAACTTGGCTGTGGCTAGGGCGTACAGGTTCGTCCAGGATCGGGTGTTCAACG
>Ga0307516_10004753_pt1 | contig 16581 bp, 26 predicted proteins | sample 19_EM_MG_FD_203310 | JGI IMG/M metagenome (GOLD analysis project Ga0307516, IMG submission 203310) | Populus trichocarpa ectomycorrhiza microbial communities from riparian zone in the Pacific Northwest, United States - 19_EM | ecosystem: Host-associated > Plants > Roots > Unclassified | place...
AATGCCCCATCCGTTTGCCAAGGAGACGTTTAGCTGTGCCGCGAAATCTGTAGGACGCATTGATGCCGTGCTCAGGATAACATGTCGTGTGTTATCCCGAGGGTTGGCACGGGAGATATATCTGTGAGAGGTATGAATGAGGAATCCTATTTCAAACAAGGACCAGCATGCAAGAAAGGAACATATCACCAGGAACCGGCGTGAAGGTCCCGGACGTCGTAATAAAAAATACGCACCCAATTTTCATGAGATCCGCTCCAGCCAAAACGCTCTGAACCGTCCATTTGGCAAGTTTGCAGCTATTATTCTTCATCTCCGTGGCGACGACCGCTCCTCGCTGTGAATCCAATTTTGTACGCCAATCGGGGGCCCCACCAGCACCTTGTGCTCTAGGGTCGAATTCGTTGAGTGCTCGGATCGTTATCAAACCTTGTCCCTCTTGTGGGTTCCCCTGGCCAGGGAGGTAGGCATCGACTTCTGTACGGACGCAAATCTTGATGACCTCATCTTCGGTAATACCAAGATCGAAAAGCCGGTAGCGATAGCCGCAAGATGCCAGTGGTTCTGTCTCATCGGGACCATAGAAGGGGTTGGCATGGGCGAAATCTACCGGAGCAGGTGAGCCGCTTTCGATCACAGACTGGAAGCCAAAGTTTTGGTTGATGTAGGTGGCCTCCAAGGAAAGCGAAGTTGCAGAGTTGATCGAAGGAACATCGGACGCTGCAGATTTTTCAGTGGGATTATTGGGATTCGGTGGGGTAGGGTCCTGAGGGGGATCTGCTGCATTTTCGTTGACGGTGACAGTATCAAAAGGGCCGCCGTCTCGTTTATCGAAGAAAAGGTTGTTTCCTTCTCGGACAATGACGATATCCCAGGGATAAACAGACCGAGGAGCACACATGAGGACACTGAGGATGACATCCGTTGTATACACCTGAGCGATACCTTTCCCCGCGAGCTGAAAATTCTCAGGTTAAGGCAGATGACGTTGAGATAAAAGCCTGTCTTCACCTCCTGGATGACGGGATCATCAGAGGTCGTCGGATTGTATTTGATGCGGTCCACCAGCTGAAGGGGACGTTCGGTCTTGGTAGTAACGCGATCGTAAGATTTTTCGTAAGGGAATAGTCGGCCATAAGTATCCCTGTAAATGTTTTAGCGACTGAAAATCCGGGATACGATCCAGACTCACAGTTCCTCTGGATCGTCTACTTCGAGTCGTAACTTGGCAAGCCGATGGAACTCTATTTCTTCGAGCATTGACCATTGAGGCAAAATGACCACGGAAGACTCGCGTGTACGACTGTTCTGCATACAGGATCTCTGATAAGCTTCCAATTCGACAATTTAGAAAACGAACCTTGTCCCAATCCCTCCAACCTCTCCGTGGGTTGCGTTGGTTCTGATTCCCTCGACCAGCAAACCCTCCGCGCCCTCTTGTTGAGCCCCTGGTTGCGCCATAAGTAGCTCCGCCTCGTGCATTTCCACGTCCTCTGATAAATCCACTTCCTCTACGAGGAGCAGTGGCTTTATTATCGACGAGGGAGAACGATGATTCGTCCTCAACATGGAAATAAGCAAAAGCACTAGCTGTCCCGCTCCCGAATGCTTGTGCTCCCTCTCTTCTGCGACCTCCTTGACCTCCGCGTTGATTCAGAGCGGTGGGAATGGTAGATTGGCGGTTGTCGGCGGAGAGATCATTCCAATCTGCGAAGCGACCGAGTTTATCGGATTTGGAGTAGGGGGCGTACGGTATGTCCTTGAATTTGAACTGGTCGGGTGGGTGCGATGTCGATGGGCCCCAGCCTCCGTCCGGGTTGTCATTGATAGGAGGAAGGGAGAACGAAGCCATCGTGCTGGTGACGAAAAGAAAATTTTGCCGGCGAAATCGTGGGAATGGTCAACCAGGTTTGTTCACGCCGCCATGAAGTGCGTACAGGTCTCGTCGAACTCTCATATTCACTGACGCCGTCTGGATGCAGCGTCGTCAAAGAGATCAATCGAATAAATCAACTCGAACTCGACTTGGGCGTGAGCGGGGCTTCATGGCACGACGAGTACAAAGACTCGGCCTATGTCTTCATCGGTGGTCTGCATTATGACCTTACCGACGGAGACGTCATCACCATATTCTCTCAGTGAGCTCTAAATATATGCGCCGTTTCCCCCCCTAATGCACATGTAGATATGGCGAAGTGATGGACTTGAACTTGCCTCGGGATAACGATACGGGAAAGACAAAAGGTTTCGGATTTCTCATGTACGAGGACCAACGGTCTACAATACTCGCCGTTGACAACCTCAATGGCGCAAAGGTTCTAGAGAAAACCCTCCGCGTTGACCATGTCAAGAACTACAAGCAACCCAAGTCCAAGAACGAAGACGGCGAATGGGTTGAGCCGGAGAATCAGAGTTTGAACGCGAAACCGGAAATGATCATCGGTCAGCTAATTTTTCTTTCGTTTCTATTGGCGCCACAGGTCTCAACTAGAGAATGTTAGATAATGATGGAGCAGCGTCGGACTCTTCTGCCTCATCTTCCCCGCCCATCGATCCGGAGGATCCCATGGCAGAATATCTTATGCAAAAGCGACGAGAGGAAAAGGCACTCAAGAAGAGTAAAAAGTCCAAGTCGAAAAGTCGGCACAAGGACGAAACCCCGGAAGAACGTCGCGCCAGAAAGGCGAGGAAAAAGGAGAAGAAGGCACGCAAGGTCAAATCGGAGGGGATGAGGGGCGTCGAAGATTTATTGAGCTCCTTGGAACGCCGTGAAGATACCTGCCGCAGGCGTCAATCACGTACTCCGCCACTCAATGACAGACATGAAAGGCATCCGACGCGCAGATACTCCCGCTCTCCTGATTCTCGTGACGCTCCAAATAAACGTTCGGCGAGATATATAGATACTGAACGTCACGAAATGTCCTATCAGCCGCGTTCGAAATATGTATGACTGCGAGCTTGGGATGCCCATAACTAGTCTCCAACCACTCATCGAGACGCTGAAATCCAAACCCTTTCGGAAAACTTAAGTCGCTATGTTGTATACAAAACAATGTTATTGGCACCTTCTACGGAGAACTATTATCATGAGGATATGTTTAAGCAGAATAAAGACAGTCGAGGACAGCATTAACAAGACGAAACCACTCAACCTGGATGTGGTTAACAGAGAAACAGAGAGGGAGGAATGAGCAAGAGAAATATGAATAATGATGGGGTATTAGGTGAAAGCCATCGATCAGGTGGTTAACTATATCTAAGAAATTGCTATGATTCAGAGCGAAGTGGAGTGAAGCATGAAATGAAAGCTGTTTTGAGACACACAGGCTGGGCTCTGGTTAAGATGCAAGGCTTCCGCCCGAATTCGGACAACGTCTCCTCTCCGCAGATTGGCTTCATTGCAGAGGTGTCGGAAAATGGACGTCTCTGTGTCGTATAGGTTGAGAACGGTATCAAACTCAGCGACTTTGCCAGCATCCATGACTAATATGCGGTCGCAGAAAACTGTTGAAACTCGCATCAATGTAAGTCACAGACCCAACATCAGAAGAATACAAACCGATCGTGTTCAGGCGATGAGCTACACAGAGGAGAGTGGAAGATGCAAACTCGGTTTGAATGGTCCGTTGCAATTTTACATCCGTTTCGACATCAACACTACTTGTTGCTTCGTCCTGATATCCCTATCAGGTCAGAAATTCTCAACTGTCGTAGAGGCTCTGCAACCTACAAGGAAGATGATACGAGTATTCTTGACTAGCGCCCGACACAGCGCGAGAAGCTGCTTCTCTCCCGCACTGTAATTGGACCCTAGAATTAATAATCAACACACATTTGCTTCTGTCCAACGAAGGGGGAAAACCTTCATCTCCAACCTTCGAGTCCAAGCTAAATTTGCTTTCCGCGGCAGGATCAGTCACGCCTCCTTTTGGCAATAACCAGGCACGCTGAAGAATGGAGATCAACTCAACGTCCATGCGGAGGTGCTGGGGATCCCTGGAAGTTCAATGGAATCAGAATTTGAAAGTTCAAAAGGCTGTTTTCAAAAGCATACAGATTTTCCCGCAGCGTTCCGAGGAAGAGAGTGGTATCCTGTGGAACTAAAGCCAGGCGGTCCCGAAGGACCTTGAGCCCCATCTGGCTGATATCATGACCGTCGATTTCAATCTGGCCGCTTGACAGCTCGGCTGTCCTATAAGTAGAGAATAGGAATTTAAGCCGGAACTTTGACTAACATAGGTAAATGGTGCATACCGGAAAAGAGCATGCAACAATGAGCTCTTGCCTGCGAAAGTTAATTTGAAAAGGTGCTAAGGCTGCAATCCCAACATCGAAGCTCACCAGAGCCGGTGCGTCCGACAATGCCTATCTAATAGCTAGGCCATGAAAACAAAGGACGTGAAAAGAGGCAGGACTCACCTTCTCCCCAGGATGGACATCAAGATTAACATCCTTTAACACGAGTGGGAGGCCCTCTCTATAGGCAAACTCCACATGATGGAAATTAATCTGTCCCTGTTCAGGCCATGATGCCGGAGGATCGTCGGGAGTCTCATCGTCGGCCTCGGAAGGAAGTTGTGAAAAATGCAGGACGCGCTCAACCGCATTCATGTTCTGTTCGTTTAGAGCAAAATGAGCAATGCTGTCTGCTGTATTTTTCACCATGAACCTGGGAGTAATACCCGGACAAGATTGAAGCATACCAAAAACCTGCGTGACTGACAAAACCGTCAAAATGATTTCTCGGCCACAAAACGAAAAGTATTTACTGTTCAATGTATAGGACAAGACAACACCAACTTTGGCTGGGTTGATGCTGTGCCGCAAACCCGCAGCGAATAAGGCAATGCCAAGGATCAAGAGGTTCGCGAAGAAATCAAGCCTCACGGACAACCACCGTTGGATCGTGATGGTCATGTAATAAGCGCGGTTCTCTTTATCCAATCCTCGTTCAGCATTTCCGATAGATCGTGCCTAGTGAAATACTCATGAAAAAAAGGAAGGAGATTGAGGATGGAAATCACGACCGTACCTGCTCCCTGTAAGCTCGGATAGTCGAAAGCCCAGTCAATGTTTCTAATCCAGTCTCAGAAGTTTGCATCATTTCTGTTGGAGAAACCGCACCGGAGTAGGAAGCATAAAGAATGGAGCGTAAGATAGCTTCCAGGCGTTTTGTCTCCACGGAGGTCCTTCGGTAGTATAGAAAAGCAGAGCTATAAATGACAACCATCGGCGCAAAAATGGTACCAAGCAAAGGGAAGGTATAGAACACCAGTGCTATCGTCCCTACCACAGAAGCAGCTGTTGACAAGAACTGGAGATACAAATGTGAGCATATCTGTGAAAATTTGAAGCAAAAAAAAGAGAGACGAACCGACCAAAGCGCAGGCGCCATTTGATTATCAAGTGTATCCTGATCTTTAGAGAGCCGATTTAAGATCCGGCCTAAGCACAAAGCCTCAACAATCTACCTTCCAGAAGTTGAGATTGAGCTCACCCATCGGAGTCGTGTCGAAAAACGCCACGGGGGGTTTTAAAACACCGTTTAGAGCCGCTTTGAACATATTCAAGCTCGCATTCAAGCACATGAAACTATATTAGCGAAGTGGATTGTCAGTATTGCATCCCCGGTGACATGGACCAGTCCTACAAAAAAGCTAAGCTGAGCGCGAACAAGAAAAACGCCTGTGTGACACCTAAGCAAACCGGTATGAATCAAATTCGAAATTTCCAAATAAAAATTCCTACCAAGAGCAGCATAAAGTGCCATGTATTGCGTCTGCGAAAACCCTTTGATTGTATCGCCTGTCCAAAATCCCAGAGCCAGACTGTCCGCAACTTCAGATAAATCGTGAATTTTGCTTTTTGATTTCACCGTAAATGAGACACTTACTTTGCGAAGCCTGATTCAGAAACAAGAGCGTAATGATAATCGGCACCCAAATAACGCCACCAGCGAACTCGAGGTACTTCTTGTAGGTACCCCACGAAACCGCTCCCGTGTTTCGCTCCTCAGCTTGCATCAAATCATCACCCGTTGCTTTATTGCTGTCGGTAACGTTGTTCTCGGGAGCTCCTTTTCTAAAATCTTGAGCCTTCTCTCCTTTGCTTCCATATTCTTCTATCAGGCTGGAAAAGACTGTACGCCTATCAGTCAGACTCTGCGTTGGCAAGTATGAGATAAGATGGAACGGAAATAGATAGAATAACCTGACCTGGTAGGTTCCTTCCTCGATGATGGTGCCTTTATCCATGACATAGATGTAGTCTGTCTTGTCAAGGACATGTAGTGCGTGAGTGACAAGTATCCGAGTTCGATTCGCCAAGGGTCCCCTGAGCAGACATTCTTCTAAGATCGATTTGGCAACATAGGGATCAACAGCGGAAAGTGGGTCGTCCAGGAGGACAATATCAGATTGAGAGTAGGCGACGCGGGCCAGAGAAACTCGAGCCTTCGTCGATGATAGTCAGGTGAGATAGATGATGGTTAGAAGATTACGACGCAATAATCCGACCTTTTGGCCACCTACGATGAAATGGATATATCAATATTGGACATCAAGCACAGAAATTTCGTACTTACCACTAAGATTAATGCCTTTTTCCCCGATCTGCGTTTGTTCGCCGTGAGGAAGGACTCTGAGGTCAGGCTTAAGGCAACAGGCGTTGACTACATCTTGGAATCTAGCTTGTTCTAAGCCCCCACATTGCATCGGAAAAGGAGGATCAAATAATGGGATACCTTTTCTCGTCGTAATCTTGACCGAAGGTGATATTGTCCCGTAGGGTCGCGTTACAAATCCAGGGTGTCTGTGGGGCGTATGCGACGATGCCACCGAGCACTACCTACACTCCGTTGATAAACCAGTAAGGGTGAAATTCAAAGAAAAGATTCGCTCTCGATTCACCTCTCCACGTGTTTTCCGCATCTCCCCGACTAAAGATTGAAGGACAGAGCTCTGCAAAGAAAACCAACTATATACACCATCAATAATCGTAAAAAAAGGACTTGTCACTACCTTCCCAGACCCGACCCGGCCGACAATCGCCACGAAAGAGCCTTTCGCAATGTTGAGCTTCAAATTCTTCAGGTCAAACGGTTCCTGGTCTTCGTCCATATCGCTCGTGTGATGTTCTTCCCCTTCCTTCTCCGAAGCGACGCCAGGCAACATAGGCTCATGATCATTTCCGTCCTTATTATTATCTTTTCTCACTTTTTCGTCCTTCCACTTCCTGCCATCAACATCCGCGTTGAATTCGGAACCCTCGGGAAGCTTGCTTGCCACCTCCCAGGCGAAGTCCCCTTCCACTTGGACAGCGGCACCGAGGTTGGCATCAACGAGGTATGGTTCGGAGAGTTCCTCTTCTAAAAGGAAAGTCGAGATGCGATTGAGAGCGACGAGAGACGTAGAAAGGCTGCCCGAGACGAAAGGGAGAAGGATGAGCGGTGCGCGGATGATCTAGAAAACAGACTGATTAAGTTATTAGCTTACGCGACAGCAAAATACTTACATTGAAAAGCTGCAAAGCGCTGAAGATAACGCCGATATTCAGATCGTGTCCAGTGAGCTTGAATGTAATCTGATATCAAAGTCAAACATCATAACGCTTGCATCGAGAGAATCATAGAACTCACAAATGACATGATAGAAGCGACTACCGGTATAAACGTAATGGAAGCAATCAAGGCAGATTGGGCCACACTAAATCTCCATTAAATCATGATGACCCGCAATGCTGTTGACATACGCTGAGACACGGATTGTCTTGATTTCCGCCTCACGAAGACGGCCGATCCGGCGTGCATAGAACATTTCCCATGCGTATAGCTTGAGAAGCCGGATGCCTTGTAGGACCTACATCGTACATCATAGGCAAGCCTTTCCGTTATCATGATGAGGTTGGGAACAGTACCTCTGTCGTTAGTCTCACACGGGTATCAGTAATCTTGACACCTTTCTCGCGTTGTTTGAATAAGATGAAGACGAGCACGAATTGGATTGGAAAACCGAAAACAATAACCTGAATAGCTGGAGGTAATGTCAAGAACTGTTATGGAACTGCTCACCCCAAGCCCAACTAGAGCAGAATAACCAAGCTATGGAGAAGGAGATTAACGTAGAAATAAAAGGATATAGGTCCAAAACTGACTGTTCTAATGAGGAGACCAAATCCGAGAATAAGCTACCTAGGGATCAGTGGCCTTGGTCTCAATGTTACAATAAGTTATTCGGCCGACCTGAATTGGAGATACCCAGGCACTAGAAGAAACGATTCAAAGAGGATTTCCTGGAGTCAAAGTATCACACTGACTAATGGGCATAAATGCTAAAGTGCTCGAGCCCCGTCACATCAGTAGATATCATCGTTGTGATCTTCCCAATGCTGTGTTTCAGCCGTGCACGACCGGAGAGACGCAGAGATTTGCGGAAGATGCTGCCGGTGAGCTAAGGAAACAAATCCGTGAGCATTGTTGAAAAGTCCTATGATTGAAGTACAAACCCCCGATCTTATGTACATGCCGGTCGCGCTGGCAACTGGGTGGAAATTTTCTCTATATCAGACCCTCTTAAAATGATATTCAGAAAGAAAAAAAACAACTTTGGAGAAAGTGGCTAGTCATCTGAAATCACTATAAGCCATGGTCAAGACACGGAAGAGAGGGATCCATACCAAACTTGCGGACTCTGCGGGATAAAAAAAATGGGAAAACTATCAGGACAGAGGATGGATTTCGTACCTTGCATCACGAATAGCGCAATGGCCAAGCCAATCCCGTATTCGATTCCTTTAGGTCTCTGGAGAATACCGAGGGCCTTCTCTTCATCTGACAATCGGTAATACATGTACGACGTGGCAAGCCAATTCAATAAGACCTTGTTCAGCAACGGAGTCGTGGTTCTCAAGAGGTCTGTCCAAAGCGTTAGCGACGAGCAGAACGCCAAGGATAAGCCTCACCTGCACAAAAATTGAGCATTCCAGCAATCCAAATTCTTACGAAAAAAGCATTGTGAATAGCCCTGAACAAAGATTCATCGTAAAACGTGTTTTGACGCGCTTTAGATGTGTTGGAGTCCAATTGACATCGACGACTTCTTGAAGAGGCTGTTGCCGAGATTGTGTTCTCAAGATCCTTGGGGTCCCGCTGTTCGACGTCCGGAACCACCGAAATGCCAGCTGGGAGCCTCTCCCGCAAGATCCACGGTCGCTTCTTGGGGGGGCATCGGGAGTAAAACTTGACTTCGAGGACCTCGGTTAGTCGGTGCGTCAAATGGGAGTCGGGCATTTCCCATAGATCTGCCAAGTTCATAAAAGACGTCTCGCGAATCAGGAGATGACGGGTACCGTCTTCTTCCAGAGGTCTTGAGAAGCCGACGTTGAGCAATGGGTTGACCCAGGAGAAGGTGATCCTCGAGAGCCAGCTGTGGAAGCGTCGTGAATATGGGCCAAAAAGGCGGCCAAGACTGATCACAGACTTTGCACAGCACTCAGGAAGAATTTTTCCTGTACCGAATGCTCGTGGTGCCGGACGCACATGGAAGGGGTTCCAAAGGGGGGTCATGGTAAGAACCAGCTCTACTTATACTAAAAATAGAAAGCACGCAAACTGGCACAGCCACAATTACGAACGCGCGACCTCAATGACGTCAGTCAAGGGTCCGGCGTCCAGGCCGTCAGGGTTCGTGTCGGGGCTTAAGTCGCAAAAGTCAGGTAAAAATCAATATGACCCGTAGGAGTACCGTTTTTTCTCTTAATATTGTAGACTCCCAGGCGATGACCTCCGAGCAGCATTCAGAAGTGGGAGACGTTCACCTTTATACACGAGGGTATTGATAGTAGTGAGCATGTCCTGACGACGTCTAAGCACTGGTGAAAAATCACCAAACTCTCCGCTTCAAAGTCGTTACAATTAGATTAGGTCGAACGATTTGCACATCGAATGCGGCCGTGCCTATCATAGCTCCGGAGCCTGGTCGTTCAACGACAACCTTTGAAGATTGAACTGTCCTGAAAGAGTAACAGGCTATCCTGAGAACTCCAATGTGCCGGTTGGCCAGTGTAACACTCCCTTCCTGGACAACATTGGGAACATAACCTCCGGCCTCTCAGGGATTATGAAGGACGGTTCGCATCTACAATCGAATACTTGGATTCCGACCCAGTGCAAGAAGGGCAATGCCGCTACAGCCGCATCGAGACGCAACCATGGCATCCTGTCTGGGTTCAAGACACGGGAGGTGGTCGAAAAGCTAAAGCCAAGGGCAACGTGAGTGATTTCTACGGTATTCGCGACCTCGAAAAACTGCGCAACGCCAGATATTAGATTCCAGGTGGCATCTTCGACACCCGGAAGGACTGCGGTAAGCCCGAGGCGCCGCAAGGCAGAGAACTGGTCGAGAGAGACAATACCTGTAGATTAGGGACATGCGATGAGAGCCAACGAACTGCGAAAAGGGGTTATGAGCTAACCAGTGGGAGGGCCACCCGTAGACGCAATGTCGAACCACAGTTCCTCCAGCTTCGACGAAACAGACTCTCGAAAGAATAATCCCCACCACGGCAGCTCATCCGCCGGAGCCGAACCGAGTCCGCAACGGAGGATCACGAGTTTACGAAGCCATGCAAAGCTGAGATGAGGTCGGATATTGGATATCCAGGCAAAGAACATTTCTACATCATCAATCCACTCCAATTTGCACGCGGTGACGAGTAGGTGCGGCAGAGTCGCGTCCGTGGCGTCATCGCAAAGTGTTACGCTCGGAGAGGTAAGTTCGAAAGTAAGACTGGAATAGCCTGTGTTACGCAACCTTAAGAGTCTCAGAGAGGGAGAAACGACGGTTGTTGTATGAAGCAGGTCGGTCAGGTCAGCGAAATGAAGCGATAAGGCGGTCAACGAAGGACGGCGTATTGCGGCTTTGATCGTACCCTGCAATAGATGGGGCAATTCGTTCCAATGAGTCGGATGTGAGGAAACGGATGAGGATCTCCATGTCAAACGGTTTAGATTTGTGAGAGATTGGAGGATGTAGAGAAGAGCGGAATCGATCTGTATCCAAGTGCCACCGGAACCGAGGATGGAGAGAGATCGGATGACTGGGATGAGATGAGGGGATGACTGAAGCAGCTCCCGTGTTGCATAACTTGAGCGCTGGTGACGTTCAGAATTTCCATTCGGCGCTTTGGAGCAGGCGATGGTGAGATGCGAGAGGAGGTGTCGTTGGCAGAGAAAGGTAAGGGAAGAGCAGACGAGGGACAAGGATTTGATGTCCTTGTTGGCGAGGAATTCGTGAATAATAGCTTCGAAAATATCACTTGGTAAAGAAAGCATGGCGGAGAAACTTACTTGGAGGTCAAACACAAGTTCGTAAAGCTTATCACTAACTCACTTTGAAAAGGCCCATCTGGGAACGACACGAGGATAGATTACAATCGGGGGCTGACTTGGGGATATATCAACCACTTCTTCAAAGTGTTCGATTCCCCAGCATGGCCATATCCACTTTCCTCACTTTTGTTATCTCCATTTTCACTTTGTTCGTGGTTCGCTGCATCTTCGACCGGAAGACCTTGCGAAAGACTCCCACCATCTCCGACAAGGTATGGTCATTAGATTCAAGTTGATTGCTGCCTTAGATTTCTAGTATAAGCCCGTCATATCTGTTGGAGGAACAGGGCTCATTGGGACTTGGGTCGGAACCTTCCAACTTTTGCTCGGTACTCGCGATTTCATTCAAGACGGTTATGAGAAGGTAGGTTAATACGTCTGTGTCGTCTAATGACAACACACCCCTTTCAACTGGCAGCACTACGGCAAATTGTTCACGGTTCCGACCCCGTGGACCACAACCTTTGTGGTCACCGGCCCCAATTTGCTCGACGATGTCCGGAAAGCCAGAGATGATCAGTTATCTTTGTATGGTATGATTGCAGAGGTAGTGAACTTCTTTGCGCTCACAGATCAATCTCTGACTGGGAAACACTCAGGGCATGCAAACTGATTATACTATGGAACCTCATATACTCGACGACCCTTATCACTTTCGCTTCATCCACCTCTCTCTCACACGCGACCTTGGCGGTCGTTTCCCTGAATTGCAAGAAGAAGTAATAACCGCCTTCTCTCAACTCGTCCCTTCAACCGATAGTGAGTAACGATAACGCAGCAGAGTCATTTCTACCTTGTGTTCACGAGGCCACAAGATTGGACCCGGGTCTCGGCCTGGCTCACTGCGAAGGAGATCGCGCTCAGAGTTGTTAACAGACTCTTTGTCGGCCTTCCGCTTTGTGTGTTTAACGCTGATTTGAACATTCTTCCAACGGCTGAAGAGTTTTTAGGTCGTGACGCCGACTACAACGCAATCAATGACTACTATTCAGATGCACTCGTCAAGACGGCTCTCATCGTCGGCCTTACATCTGATCTCCTCAAACCGTGCGTCTTCTCGTTGAAGAACCATCTTCTTGCCTCATTTTTCTCCAGAATGGTTGCCAAGGCTCTCTACTCCTATATCCCTAGGACTGTGAAGCGTGCAATGAAACATATCGGTCCCCTTGTTGAGAAACGACTCGAAAAGGAGAAACAGCTCGGCAAAGACTGGCCTGGAAAACCTGTTGGTCTAGATCGCGACCTTGTTTGACGTTCCTACTTACTGAGTGTTACCCAGAACGACCTTCTTACTTGGTTGATTGAAAAAACACCAGCTAGCAACACATTCGTCCGGGCGATCACTATCCGGCTTTTAGCAACGATGTTCGCGGCGTCTCGTCCTGCGTCCATGGTGCGTACGCTATGATGTCCAACTCTCGGCTTCGTGTTGACGGCCTTCCCTCCTTCTCTCAGGCTCTCACACAGGCGCTATTTGACCTGGCGACACACCCATCCTACGTCCCAGAATTGCGAGCTGAAGTGGAACCCATCATTAACGAAGAAGGTCTAACGAAGGAGTCAATAAACAAGATGTATAAACTTGACAGTTTCTTAAAGGAATCGTTGCGCCTACGTGGCGGTGGAAAAGGTACGGTTACCCCTTTTCTCTACGCCAACTTCAAGATTTGAGGCCTTCCAGCGACCATGCCGCGCAAAGTCATGAAAGATTTCACGTTCTCCGACGGAACCACCATTCCCCCAGGAAGCAATATCATCGCTACCGCTCATGCGATACATCACGACGCTGTAAGTTTTACCATTTTGCTTTTGCCAACCGAAGAATGACATAAAATACACCAAAGAGACATTATCCTAATCCAGACGAATTTGACGGATTCAGGTTTTCTCGACTGCGAGAAACAGAGAATGACTCCGTCAAATACCAAATGGTCTCCGTTGGTCCCACTTTCTTGATGTTTGGAAACGGAAGGCACGCTTGGTTAGTAATTTCGTCCCGTCTCGATTCTAGGCTGATCAATCGCTTGTATAGTCCTGGTCGCTTCCTCGTCTCCGCCCTCCTAAAAACGATGCTCGTGCGTGTTTTGCTGACATACGATATAAAACTGGAAGATGAGGGAGTGCGACCACCGGATAAGTGGTTCACGTTTGCTCAAGCTCCCAACGAAACGGCTGGTCTGATGTTCCGCAAACGTGCTGTGACAACATGAGGATTCTTACATATCTGCAGGAGAATCTGTGACGGTGTGTTGGCTCGTCATGACATGGAACACCGAGTTATCTACTACTGTTTTTTTTTCCTATGGAGACATACATTGTATAGGCCCCGATTCCTGATTCTAGTCTTTGCCACAAACCTGGGTTTCGGCGCGTTGATATCATCGTATCGATAGTGTGCCTATGGAACTGCGGGGTTCGCGAATCCCCGACGTTATCGTTTAAGACTCGTGTCCACTTTCTTATCAACTCGGCTGGAAGATGTCCAGACTTCTGGATCGGTGCTCAATGATAACGGCAGTAGGGCGGGGACGGCGACTGGAAAACATATCATGGGAACTTCCTCTTTAATTGGCCTTAGGAATGGGGACCGAGGTTTGGATCACCTTGTGTAGATCTCAGGTTGAAAGAAGGCGACAGGGTCTGCATAAGGTGGCCTGCGGATCGAGTTACTGTCCCTGCTCTCAAAATAGGATGCTTTCGACAAACGCACCTCCAACACAAATATCGACACTCGAAACGGATTCGGATAAAATTTAGTGCATGCGCGTTTTGCAGGGCTAGAGAATTAAATGTAACCAATGTTCATTCGGTTCAAAACGCGGCGATGAAGATTCAGACATCATGGAAAGCAAGGGGATACAACAAAGTTTACAAAAACCTATGGTACAACTACAACTTCCCCAGTGTACATCCGTTTCTTCGGAAACACTGATTAGAGACTATATTCCTTCACCTTCAAGTCGGTGTCTGTCTCGAAGCTAACAGCACTGATCTTGTCGCCATCGAATTGATATTCTGCTTTGAACGGAACCTCTCTGAAGGACACATATATAAACGCCACCCATACAGATAACAAGAGAAACCCCACTTGTGAACATCGTGATTGAGCAGCGACTTGCCCTATTCAAATTCGATGAGACCAGTCCAATAGCAGGTGTTGGCATTGGCATTGAGTACGACATACCACAACCACAACTTTTCCATTGACCTCTTTGGCGTCGGTAATGATGGTCTAGAGGGGGAACGATGTGAGATAAATATCACAAGAGGGTAAGAGATGATGACCTCTTTGCGGGTATCTACGGTCTGCTCTTGACTCTGGAGGACCTCCGCCTTGGCCAGAGTCGTCCCGGCAGAGAAGCTTGCGACCACATTATCGGAGAGAATCTTGTGGGCATCCGCGAGCTTGCCTTCGTTGAGCAAGTCATGGTATTTACGAACAATGTTGATTTTGGTAGTGTCAGACATGGTGTTGCGGTTGTCTCAGTGGGTGGTGGAAGGTAAGCAGTGGGGTTTGGCCAAAGACGTTCCACGGTTGTCGATACATATGTGAGCGCTTGAGCCTCGAGGCTTAAAGGGAGCTTGACATGTGACTCACTTGATAGTTGTGGCCGGATCAAGATTCAAGTGTCCATTCGCGTGTCAAATTCTGGGGGAGTGATTCCCCATGTTCAGCAGAAGCTATACCGGCACCTACAACAGGTAAGGCCCGGGCCTCGGTTCCTCAGGGGCAGTGAGTAAGTTGACTGGAGTTCTAGTCCAACTGAGTCCGATTGTTCAGATGAGGTTATCATAAGTATCTTCCACGTCGAGAAACAACGGCTGATCAGCATACCGCCTCTGACTGAGTCGTCAAGCTTCAAGCTCGATGTGACTCGCTTGAATGAACCAATCGTACAAATGTCAGATCATGACAACTGGAGTGGTGCACGGCCGGTCCGAATTCAAATCTTTTGTCATATTTGTACTAGTACATACATCACCACCACTGCGCGTCTGCTGTCGAGGACCTGTAAATGGTTATTTAGTAGCAGGGGATGGAGAGAGTAAGAGGTGCGTACAGGTGGAAATAATGGATGGACGTCGGTGGGTGTATATCAATCCCAATTGGCGGTGAGGATTATTGAACGGAGAGACCATCCATATTGTCGACGCGTCACGACGGCCCATCAGCAAAAAGGTCAACCACTTACATTGCCAGGTTCTACCATGTATGGACATATTTGTGTGCAAATTTGCTGTTTTGGGGGAATATATGGTCACATTTTGACCCATACATGGTAGAGGTCCCATAAATATCTATATAAGTGACCTCCCTTTTTGTTGATACGCGTCCACCGAGTTGTTGATCAAAGAACCCACAAATTCCCGCTGCTTCCGATGATGTTTGAGTCGAATTTAGGTCATGTAGGGTCCACGGAATTGGATGCAAGGGCAAGTGGTCTACAGAATATGCCTATTGAATCGACGCAGGTAGAATTGTCCAACGACCGATGCCAGAAAGAGCATTGAGCAACGAGAGCTCTGCCGCGCGGCTTTCGCCGATGACTGATCGACTTTGTGAGGCAAACGTTGGCATGGAGCCAAAAAACGGGTTACACCAATACATATTTATAAGCTTTCAAATTTCATTTGAATTCGACATGTGTCGCGTGTCTACGTACTGCAGATCGTTGACTAAGTGTCCTGGTCCTGTGGTCACCAACGTGCCAAATTCTTCCCCCAGAAACTTTACAAGGGCACAGGGGGAGACACCATGTGAGTAATGTTGACACCTACAACAGGTATGGCCCTATCCTCAAGAACAGTGACCTGATTTAGCCCGAACTTGCGATTTGACCGGCAGCTCCTACTAGCTGTTCAGATGAAGTTATGATATCTTCCACGTCCTACAATGTCGATAACCAATGGCTGATCAGCATACTGCCTCTGACTGAAGAATAGCACTCAGGAGCCCAGGAGGGTTCACCAATGAGTGCGGGGCTTCCTAGGTCCTGATATGCCGACCGGGGTCCGGGAATCTGCACACCAAAAAATCATGGGAGTCTCCGCTTGTCCTCCCCGCCTAAAGCTTCCGATTTATGAATTGATAAGAGAACTTATCAGTTTCGTTCCTAGAGACGACCACATGTGTTCGAGAACGAAAAGTTGGAACATCATGTTACCGCTCACAAGACTCTTGTCGTTTCGAG
>Ga0307516_10004754_pt1 | contig 16580 bp, 10 predicted proteins | sample 19_EM_MG_FD_203310 | JGI IMG/M metagenome (GOLD analysis project Ga0307516, IMG submission 203310) | Populus trichocarpa ectomycorrhiza microbial communities from riparian zone in the Pacific Northwest, United States - 19_EM | ecosystem: Host-associated > Plants > Roots > Unclassified | place...
CACTCGACGGCGCCGAGCTACGGCTGCGCACGATGTGGATGTGGCATTGCTCCGAAGAGTCGGAGCACCGCAGCACCGCTTTCGACATCTACCAGGCGCTCGGTGGCAACCATGCCTGGCGGGTGAAGTGGTTCCGCCGCGTGACGATGCTGTTCCTGACCGACGTGATGCGCCAGACAGCACGCAACCTCTGGCACGACGGTGACCTGTTCCGCTTCAGCACCTGGCGGAGTGCGGCGCATCACCTCTTCGGCAAGCAGGGCCTGGTGCGTTGCGCCTACAAGCCGTGGCGTGCCTACTTCAAGGCCGAGTTCCACCCACGCCAGCAAGACGACGCGTTGTCGCGCGACTGGTTGCGCGACAACGCCGTGCAGTTCTCCGAAGTCGGGCGCTGACCGCGTTCACGCCACCGCAGTGACCTGAACCGCCACGCCGCCCAGCACGGCATTGCCCGACAGCGGATCGCGCAGGTCTTCGTCGAGCACATCGTTCAGATTGGCCCCCGGCCGCTCCGCCGCCACCGACAGGCGCGCGCCGGGCAATGCATGGCCCCAGCCATGCGGCAGGCTGATCACACCCTGCATGATCTCGTCGCTGATCTCCACCTGCGCTTCGATGTGCCGGCCGCTGCTGCCGCGTGCAATGCGCGCCAGTGCACCTTCGGTCAAGCCCAGGCGCTGAGCGTCTGCGGGGTTCACGAGCGCCGTGCAACGGAACGGGCCCTTTGCCAGCGTGGGCAGGTTGTGCATCCAGCTGTTGTTCGAGCGCACCTGGCGTCGCCCCACGATCACCATCTCGGGCGCCGGCTGCTGCAGCGCCGTGGCGGCACGCTTCACGTCGTCGATCAACGAAGGCGGAGCCAGCTCGATCTTGCCGGACGGTGTGCGCAGCATCTCGGGCACGCGTGGCTTCAATGGGCCGAGGTCGATGCCATCGGGCGAGTCCATCAGCTTGGCGAGCGTCAGGCCGCCGGGGTTCTTGCCGAACGCATCGCCGTAGGCGCCCATGCGCAGCGCGAGGTCGAGGCGGCGCTCCGGGCCGGTGTGGCGCGAGATGGCAGCCATCACCGCATCGGTCTGGTCACCGAACTGGCGTTGCAGATCGGCCCGCAGAAGCTCGGTGTCGAAGGTCTGCACGTCGATGCCGGCGCCTTTGCCCTGGGCGATCGCAATCAGGCGGACCATGCTTTCCCACTCGCGCGGGTGGCCGGCCGGCGGGGGCAGCGCCGCGGGGCTGTAGCGCGCGGCATTGCGGTAGGCGAGCTGCGGCAGCGCCACGTCGTAGTGCGTGTCTTCCAGTGGCGAGAGGCCGGGCAGGATCACGTCGGCATGTCGCGTCGTCTCGTTGAGGTAGATGTCCAGGCTCAGCATGAAGTCGAGCTGGTCGAGCGCCGCGGCGAGCCGCGCGCCGTTGGGCGACGACATCACCGGGTTGCTGGCGATCGTGATGAAGGCCTTGATCTGTCCTTCACCCGGGGTTTCGATCTCCTCGGCCAGGCAGCCGGTGGGCAACTCGCCGAAGACTTCGGGTGCGCCGCTCACCCGCGAGCGGTGCCGGCCGGTGACGACGCCGCGGCCGATGCCCGGTTTGCCCTCGGTGTTGACCGAGAAAGCCGGCGACTTGGGGAACATCGCGCAGCCGGGTTCGTCCAGGTGGCCGGTGAGCACGTTCAGCACGTCGATCAGCCAGCTGCTCAGCGAGCCATATTCCTGCGTGCAGGTGCCAAGGCGGCCGTACACCGCAGCGCGTTCCGCAGCGGCCAGTTCACGCGCCAGTCCGCGAATGGTCTGCGCGTCGATGCCGCAGCGCGCGGCCACGGCTTCCGGCGTGAACGGCTGCATGGCGGCCTGCACCTCCGCCACGCCGGCCACGTGCTCGCCGATGCGGCCCAGGCGCACCAGCCCTTCGGCGAACAGCGTGTTCACCATGCCGAGTAGCAGGAAGGCGTCGCCGCCGGGGCGGATGGGCACGTGGCGGTCGGCGATGTCGGCGGTCTCGTTGCGCCGCGGGTCGACCACGACGATCTTGCCACCGCGCTCGCGCATGGCCTTGGCCTTGCCACGAAAGTCGGGCACCGTCCACAAGCTGCCATTGCTGGCCATCGGGTTGGCACCGAGGATCAGCAGGTGGTCGCAGCGCTCGATGTCGGGCACCGGGATCGACAACCACGCGCCGAACATCAGCCCGCTGCTCAGCTGCTTGGGCATCTGGTCGAGCGTGGAGGCCGAGAACACGTTGCGCGAGCCGAGCGCCTTGAGCAGGCGGCCGAAATACAGGATCAAGCCGAACTTGTGCCCCGACGGGTTGCCGGCCGACACGGCCACCGCATTCGCGCCGTGCTGCGTGCGCACGGCGGTGAGCCGGCGCTCGATCTCGGCGAAGGCTTCATCCCAGCTGGCTTCGACGAACTCGCCGTTGCGCTTGATCAGCGGCGTGCGAAGGCGGTCGGGGTCTTCGTGCAGGTCTTTCAGCGCGACACCCTTGGGGCACAGATAGCCAGCGCTGAACACATCGGTCTTCTGGCCGCGGATGGCGATCACCTTGCCGCTCTCGATCTGCACGTCGAGTCCGCAGCATGCTTCGCACAATGGGCAGATCTTGTGGGCAATGGTGGTCATGCTCGTCTCCAGTGTTTGTGGCACCGGTTATGGCCGATGCGCGGGCACCTGTCCGTCACTCATGTGACGCAGCGCCTGCGCCGTGGCCGCATCGGCGGGAAAGAAGGTTTCGACGGCCAGCTCCGACAGGGTGATGTCGACCGGCGTGCCGAACACGGTGATGGTGCTGATGAACGACAGCACGCCGGCCGCCGTGCGCATCTGCAGCGGCACCGCCACGGCGCTCACATCAATGGCGTCGTGCGAATCTGCATCAGGCGGCGCCGGGTAGCCTTGCAGCTCTTCCAGCAGCTCGGCCAAGACCGGGTCGGCGCTGACGGCGATCTGGTGGCGCAGCCGCTCGAAGAGGTGGGTGCGCCAGGCCGTCAGGTTGACGATCTTTGGCGCCAGCCCCTGTGGATGCAGGCTCAGCCGCAACACGTTCAAGGGCGGCTGCAGCAGCTCGGGTGGAACGCCTTGCAGGAGCAGCAGCACCTGCTGGTTGTGCGAGATCATGTTCCAGTGCCGATCGACCGCCAGCGCCGGGTTGGGCTCGTGTGCGCGCAGCACCAGTTCCACAGCTTCGCGTGCGGCCTGGAGTGCAGGGTCGTCGAGGCTTCGCTCGCGGTAGATGGGCGCATAGCCGGCTGCCGCGAGCAGCGTGTTGCGCTCCCGCAAAGGCACCTCGAGCTGCTCGGCCAGGTGCAGCACCATGGCGCGGCTGGGCGTGGCACGCCCGGTCTCAACGTAGCTCAGGTGGCGCGTGGAGATGCTGGCATCGAGCGCCAGATCGAGCTGGCTCAGGCGGCGCCGCTGCCGCCATTCACGCAACAGGGTGCCCACGGGTCGGGCCGATGAAGCAGAGGCGATTTGCATGCTGCAACCATAGCGCAGCGCCGGCCGAAGTCACATGACCTTGCAGGTCATGGACGATGTGCAGGCCCGCGTCAGCCGCCGGCTTCCTTGGCGATCCGCGGGTGGTCGATGCACCACCGCCACGAGCCGTCAGGCTGCCGGCGTGCCACCTCGGCAGTCACCACGCCATTGGCCAGCCGAGACGACGTGAGCGCCAGGCCACCGTTCAGCAAGGTGGGCTGCTGCTCGTTCGGCTCCAGGTGAGGCCGCTTCTCCAGCAACGACGCATAGAAGCGCCTGATGGCCTCGGCGCCCCGCGCCACCTCGCCCTTGCCGGTGGAAAGTACGGCATCGGGTTCGTACAACGCGACCAGGCCGTCGACGTCGCCGTCGTTGGCCCGGCTCACAAAAAACTTCGCCAGGTCTTCGGGGGCCTGGGCGGGTTGATGGCGATTGCTCATGGCGACACCTCCAGTGTTCACATGACGTTCAAACGACCGTGTCCCACGGCGCGGACAAGCGCACCGCACCGTTGATCACGCCGACCATGGAATAGGTCTGCGGGAAATTGCCCCACAGCTCGCCGCTGCTGGTGTGCAGGTCTTCGGACAGCAAGCCAAGGTGGTTGCGGCTCGCGAGCAGCGCTTCGAAGATTTCGCGCGCCTGCGCCGTGCGGCCGATGCGCGCGAGGGCATCGATGCGCCAGAACGAGCAGACGTTGAATGCTGTCTCCGGCAGGCCAAAGTCATCGGGCGCTTCGTAGCGGCGCATGAAAGGGCCATCGCACAGCGAGGCTTCGAGTGCTTCGACGGTGCTGACGAAGCGCGGGTCGCGCGGGTCGATGAAGCCCACCTCGGCCATCAGCAGCACGCTCGCGTCGAGGTCCTTGCCGCCGAAGCTCTCGACGAAGGCCTTGCGCTCGTCGCTCCACGCGTTGGCGAGGATCGTGTCGCGGATGGTGGTCGCGCGCTGCCCCCAGAAGTCTGCGCGGTCCGCGCTGCCCAGCGTGCGTGCGATCTTGGCGAGCCGGTCGCAGGCGGCCCAGCACATCAGCGACGACGAGGTGTGGATGCGCGAGCGCGTGCGCAGCTCCCACATGCCGGCATCGGGCTGGTTGTGCAGCAGCCAGGCTTGCTCGCCCATGCTTTCGAGCAGCACGAAGTCGCTCGCATCGGCGCGCCTGAAGAGACGGTGGTCGTGGAAGGCCTGTGCAGCGCCGAGCACGATGTTGCCGTACACGTCGTGCTGGAAGTGCTCGGACGCCTGGTTGCCCACGCGCACCGGCCCCATGCCGCGGTAGCCTGCGAGATGCGTGAGCACGCTCTCGGGCAACTCGCGCTCGAGCCCGATGCCGTAGAGCGGCTGCACGTGGCCGCCGCCCGCACCACGCATCACATCGTTCAGCCAGCGCAGGTAGTCTTCCATCGTGCCCACTTCAGACAGGCTGTTGAGCGCACGCACGACGAAGAAGGCATCACGCAGCCAGCAGTAGCGGTAGTCCCAGTTGCGCTGGCTGTTCGGCGCCTCGGGGATGCTGGTGGTCATGGCGGCGATGATGGCGCCGGTGTCTTCGAACTGGCACAGCTTGAGCGTGATGGCCGCGCGGATCACCGCGTCTTGCCACTCGAGCGGCAATGCGAGGCGGCGCGTCCAGGTACGCCAATACAGCGAGGTCTGCTCCTCGAAATCGCGCGCGGTTTCTTCGATGCCGCCGCCCAGCGTTTCATCGGGGCCGAACAGCAGGCTGACGGGCGTGTGCAGCGCGAACCAGCTCTGCTTGTCGAGGTAGGTGATGGGCGCGTTGGTGGTCAGGCGAAAGGTCTGGTCGGGCCCGACGAAACGCACATGGTTGCTGCCATGCGTGAGCACGGGCGTGACCGTGCCCCAGCGCCCGAGCGGCTGAACGGCGACGCGAATGCGTGGGGTACCCTGCAGCACGCGAACGCGGCGTACGATCTGCGCAGGACGAAAGATGCGGTCGCGGTTGAAGAAGCGCGGCGCGAAGTCGGTAATCTCGATCGAGGTACCGTCGGTACTGAACAGCCGCGTTCGCAGAATGGCTGTACAAGGGTCGTAGGCTTGCTCGCTGTGCGAGAAGTTCTCGATCTCGATGGCGAAGCTGCCCGCGTCGGGCACGCCATCGGCCGAGTTGAGCAGGGCGTGGAATACCGGGTCACTGTCGAACCGGGGCATGCAACACCAGACGATGCGGCCGACTTTGTCGACCAGTGCGCTGATGCCGCAGTTGCCGATGGCGCCGAGTTCGAGCGATGCGGTTTTTTTCATGGGAATAGGAATTGCATTCCGTGGGCTGAGTTTCTGAACAAAATTGTGGAGGGCCGTTCTGCTGAGCGATTTATTCTCATTGAAAACGCTGCGTCTGCAGCTGCGATTTTTGGTACCGCTGCTGCTCACGCTGACCGCCGCCGCCTACATCGCGCTGCCCCTGATGGACCGGCTCACGCTGCGCTGGTTTGCGCGAGATCTCAACATGCGCGGCTCGCTCGTGGCCAACGCACTCACCGAGTCGATCGACGATGCCCTGCAACAAGGGCGTGACAACCGCATCCAGGCGCTGCTGAACCGCGCCGTGCAAGACGAGCGCCTTGTGGCCATCGGCCTGTGCAGTGAAGACGGCCGGCTGATGCAGCACACGACGGGCTTCCCCAAGACGCTGGAATGCAAGGAAGCCCAGCAGATTGCCGAGGCAAGAGACCCCTTGCTGCACGTCTCGGGCGGTGCCATTCAGGTGGGTCTCTATCCCGTGGACAGCCAGGGCCGGCACATCGGCAACCTGATCCTGCTGCACGACCTGAGCTTCATCGACCGGCGCAGCCAGGACACACGGCAGTACCTGATGATCCTCATCGGCGTGATCGGCCTCACGATGGCGCTCATCACGATGATCGTCGCGCAGGTGAGCTGGCACGGCTGGGTGAAGGGGGTGCGAGGCATCTTGCGTGGGGAAGGTCTGCTGCGGCCGATGGCCTATGAGGCACCGCCTGAATTGGCACCGCTGGCGGCCGATTTGCGATCACGCCTGCGCGATCTCGAAGACCAGTACCGCCGCGCACTGGGCTCCGAAGAAGAATGGAATCCTGACCGATTGCGGTCATTGTTGCAGTCGCAATTGCGGGGTGACCAAGTGATCGTGGTGTCCAACCGCGAGCCCTACATCCACAAGAACACACCCAACGGCGTGGTGGTCGAGCAGCCGGCGAGCGGCCTCGTGACGGCGGTGGAGCCGGTGATGCGCGCCTGCTCGGGCACCTGGATCGCCCACGGCAGCGGCGACGCCGACCGCAGCATGGTCGACGAGCACGACCGCGTCAGCGTGCCGCCAGGCCATGCCGAGTACCTGCTGCGCCGCATCTGGATCACGCCCGAAGAAGAGAAGGGCTACTACTACGGCTTTGCGAACGAAGGGCTCTGGCCGCTGTGCCACGTGGCCCACGTGCGCCCGGTGTTTCGCGAGTCAGACTGGAAGCGCTATCGCGAGATCAACCAGCGCTTCGCCGACGCGGTGGTGGCCGAAGCGCGTGGCGAAGACCCGATCGTGCTGGTGCAGGACTATCACTTCGCGCTGTTGCCAGCGATGGTCCGCGCGAAGCTGCCGCGCGCCACCATCATCACCTTCTGGCACATCCCCTGGCCGAACCCCGAGTCGTTCAGCATCTGCCCGTGGCGGCAAGAGCTTCTGCAGGGCATGTTGGGCAGCAACATCCTCGGCTTCCACACACGCTTTCACTGCAAGAACTTCATCGAGACGGTCGACCGCAATCTCGAGGCACGCATCGAGCACGAGCACTCGACCATCTCGTACCAGGCCGACGAAACGCTGATCGAGAGCTACCCGATCTCGATCGCGTGGCCGAGCCCGGAGGAAACGCGCAGCTGGCCGTCGGTGGCCGAGTGCCGCGAGCGCGCGTTCGGCAGGCTCGGTCTCACGCCGAAGATGAAGCTGGCCGTCGGCGTGGATCGTTTCGACTACACCAAGGGCATTCTCGAGCGCCTGCATGCGGTGGAGCACCTGCTCGATCGGCACCCCGATCTCGTGGGTTCGTTCTGCTTCGTGCAGATTGCGGCGCCCACGAGGTCGTCGCTCGACGAGTACCGCGTGTTCCAGGAGCGCATCCACCTCGTCACGCAGCGCATCAACGACCGCTTCGGCGGCGAGGGCTACCAGCCGGTGCACCTGCTGGCCAAGCACCACGACCACCATGCGCTGAACGAGCTGTACCGCGCGGCCGACGTGTGCGTGGTGACGAGCCTGCACGACGGCATGAACCTCGTCTGCAAGGAGTTCGTGGCTGCGCGCGACGACGAGCAGGGCGTGCTGGTGCTCAGCCGCTTTGCCGGTGCTGCACGAGAACTTGGCGAGGCGCTGATCGTCAACCCGTACCACGTGGAGGAGACGGCAGACGCGCTCTACCGCGGCATCACCATGCCGCCGGCCGAGCAGCGCGAACGCATGGCGAACTTGCGCATGACGGTGCGCGAGTTCAACGTGTTCCGCTGGGCCGGCCGCATGCTCGCGCATGCCGCCCGTTTGCGCTTGCGCAGACGCGTGGAAGCGCGCGTTCAACTACATCAGGCAGACTGGGATGAATGAGATAACGCCTCTCTTTTCCGCCGCAGGCCAGAGTGCGTTGGTCTCGGTGATGCAGCGCAAGCCGCTGCTGGCATTCGACTTCGACGGCACCCTGGCGCCGATCGTCGAACACCCCGACGACGCGCGCGTTCCCGCGCCGTGGGCGCCAGTGCTGAAGGAACTGGCGAGTCTGGTGCCGGTGGCCATCGTCACCGGCCGTTCGGTGGCCGACGTCACGGCGCGGCTGCCGTTCGAGCCGCGCTATATCCTCGGCAACCACGGCGCGGAAGACCCAGCCGGCGCCCTGCCTACCGGCTCGATCGACCGCCTGAACGAGATTCGCCGCAAGCTGTCGCGCAACAAGGGTGTGCTGTCGCTGCTGGGCATCGAACTGGAGGACAAGCGCTATTCGCTGGCCTTGCACTACCGGCTCGCGCCCGACATGCTGGCTGCGCAGCGCTGCATCGACGACATGCTGGCCGGCGAACAGGCGGGCCTGCACCTCTTCCAGGGCAAGTGCGTGATGAACATCGCGCCTGATGACGCTGCCGACAAGGCCGATGCGGTGATGTCTTTGGTGGGCCGTGCGGGTGCGGAGTCAGCGCTGTTCGCGGGCGACGACGTCAACGACGAGCCGGTGTTCGAGCGCGTGCCGGCCGACTGGCTCACGCTGAAGGTGGGCCGTGATGGGCCACCCAGCAGCGCGCGGTTCATCATCGATACCCACGAAGAAATCGGCAGCCTGCTGCAAGAACTGCTGCAGATGGCCAAGGGAACGGCCGGCAGGCCTTCTCAGTCTTCGTAGGCGGCCAGCGGCACGCAGCTGCAGAACAGGTTGCGGTCGCCATAGACGTTGTCCACCCGGCCTACTGGTGACCAGTATTTCTGCTGGCGCAGGCTCTTGAGCGGGTAGGCCGCTTCTTCGCGTGAATACGGGTGCGGCCAGTCGGCGGTGAGCAAGGCTGCGGTCGTGTGCGGCGCCGCTTTCAGTGGGTTGTCTTCGCGCGGCCAGGCACCTTGCTCCACTTTGCGGATCTCTTCTCGGATGGTGATCATCGCGTCGCAGAAGCGGTCGAGCTCACTCAGCGGCTCGCTCTCCGTCGGCTCCACCATCAGCGTGCCGGCCACCGGGAAGCTCAGCGTCGGCGCATGGAAGCCGTAGTCGATCAAGCGCTTGGCGACGTCTTCGGCGCTGATGCCGGAGCTGTCTTTCAGCGGCCGCAGGTCGAGGATGCACTCATGCGCCACGCCACCACCCTTCACGCCAGCGATGTTGCCGCTGTAGTGGATGTCGTAGTGATCGGCCAGCCGCGCGGCGATGTAGTTGGCGCTCAAGATCGCGGTTTCGGTCGCGGTCTTCAGGCCGTCGGAGCCCATCATGCGAACGTACATCCAGCTGATGGGCAGCACCGCGGCGTTGCCGAGCGGGGCTGCGCTGACGGCACCCACTTGCTGGGGAGTGCCGATACCTGCAGATCGGTGTGCCGGCAAGTAAGGCACGAGGTCGGCCACCACGCACACCGGCCCAACACCTGGGCCGCCGCCGCCGTGCGGGATGCAGAAGGTCTTGTGCAGGTTGAGGTGGCTCACGTCGCCGCCGAACTCGCCCGGCGCGGCCACGCCGACCAGTGCGTTCATGTTGGCCCCGTCGACGTAGACGCGCCCGCCATGCTGGTGAACCAGCGCGCACAGCTCTTTCACGCGCGTCTCGAACACGCCGTAGGTGGAGGGGTAGGTGATCATCACGCACGCGAGTTGCGCGCTGTGCTTTTCACATTTGGCCTTCAGGTCGGTGAGATCGACGTTGCCATCGGCATCGCACTTCGTCACCACCACCTGCAGGCCGGCCATCTGTGCGCTGGCCGGGTTGGTGCCGTGGGCCGACTCGGGGATCAGGCAGATGTTGCGGTGCCCTTCGCCGCGTGCCTCGTGGTACGCCTTGATGACCAGCAGGCCGGCGTATTCGCCCTGCGAGCCGGCATTGGGTTGCAGGCTGATGCCGGCATAGCCGGTGGCCTGGCACAGCCAGTCGCGCAGCTGCTGGTCGAGCTCGTCATAGCCCTTCAGCTGCTCGCGCGGCGCGAAGGGGTGCACGTTGGCGAATTCGTTCCAGGTGATGGGAATCATCTCGCTGGTGGCGTTGAGCTTCATCGTGCACGAGCCCAATGGGATCATGCTGCGGTCGAGCGCCAAGTCCTTGTCCGACAGGCTGCGGATGTAGCGCAGCATCTCGGTCTCGGAATGGTGGCTGTTGAAGACCGGATGCGTGAGGAACGCGCTGTTGCGCAGCAACCCATCGGGAATCAGCGGCGCGATGCCTTTCTCGTATTTCTCGAACGACGAGGCAGCCTTGCCGAACAGCTCCCACAGCGCGCGGATGTCATCGCGCGTGGTGGTCTCGTCGAGCGTGATGCCGACCGACTCGGCCGACGCGCGGCGCAGGTTGAAACCGGCCTTGCTTGCCGCGAGCAGCACCTGCTCGGTCTTGTCCCCGGTGCTCACCTCCAGCGTGTCGAATCGCCCGCCCTTGGCAAGCGGCGCGCCGATCTCTGCCAGCCCTGCAGCCAGCACCGCGGTGTAGCTTGCCATGCGCTGCGCGATGCGCTTGAGCCCCTGGGGGCCGTGGTACACGGCATACATGCTGGCGATCACCGCGGGCAGCACCTGCGCCGTGCAGATGTTGGAGGTGGCTTTCTCGCGGCGGATGTGCTGCTCGCGCGTCTGCAGCGCGAGGCGGTAGGCGGGGTTGCCGTGCACGTCGACGCTCACGCCGACCAGCCGGCCGGGCATGGAGCGCTTGAACTCGTCTTTCGTTGCCATGTAGGCCGCGTGCGGGCCGCCATTGCCCATGGGCATGCCGAAGCGCTGCGTGTTGCCGACGGCGATGTCGGCGCCCATCTCGCCGGGAGAAGTGAGCAGCGTCAGTGCCAGCAGGTCGGCGGCCACGATGGCGAGGCCACCAGCCGCGTGTACGGCAGCGATGACGGGCTCGAGGTTGCGCACCACGCCGCTCACGCCGGGGTACTGGAACAGCGCAGCGAAAGCCTGTGCCTCGGCGGCCGCATCGGCCGCCCCGGTGACGACGGTGATGCCGAGCGGACGAGCCCGCGTCTGCACCACCTCAAGCGTCTGCGGCAGCACGTCGTCGGCGACGAAGAAGGTGGTCGACTTGCTCTTGCCCACGCGCATCGCGAGCGTCATGGCCTCGGCGGCGGCAGTCGCTTCGTCCAACATCGACGAGCCGGCAATCGCCAAGCCGGTGAGGTCGCACACCATGGTCTGGAAGTTGATCAGCGCCTCCATGCGGCCCTGCGAGATCTCGGCCTGGTAAGGCGTGTAGGCGGTGTACCAGGCCGGGTTCTCGAGGATGTTGCGCAGGATGACGCCCGGCGTGTGCGTGCCGTGGTAACCCTGGCCGATGAAGCTCTTGAGCACCTTGTTCTTCGCGGCGATGGCCTTCAGCTCGGCCAGCGCCTGCGCTTCGGTCAGCGGCGCGGGCAGCGCCATCGGCACCGGCCGCGCGATGGTGCGCGGCACGATGGATTCGATCAGCGCACGTCGCGATGCGGCGCCGATGACCGACAGCATTTGTGTCTCATCGCTGGCCGCGATGCCGATGTGGCGCGCGACGAATTCAGACGGGTTCTCGAGTTCGCCGAGAGACTTGTGGGCGTGCATCAACATGACGGTTCCAGCGGAAAGAAAAGGCTCAGAGGTTCTTGACGAGTTGGTCGTAGGCAGGTGCGTCCATCAGGTGCTCGAACTCCGCCATGTCAGCGACGCGAACCTTGAAGAACCAACCGTTGCCGAGCGGATCGCTGTTGGCAAGCGACGGGTCGGCGCGCAAGGCTTCGTTCACCTCGACGATCTCGCCGCTGACCGGCATGTACAGGTCGGCGGCGGCTTTTACCGACTCCACCACCCCGGCAACTTCGCCCTTCTTGAACGTGCGGCCCAGCTCAGGCAGGTCGACGAAGACCACGTCGCCCAGCGCGTCTTGCGCATGCAGCGTGATGCCCACGGTCGCGGCTTCGTGGTCTTCGATGTTGATCCACTCGTGATCGGGGGTGTACATGGTCGTCATGAAAGGCTCCTGGTTTGTCTTGGGTTCGGAAAAAGGTCAGCCGCGGAAGTAGCGGTGCGGCGCAAAGGGCATCGGGGTCACACGCATCGGCTGGCGCTTGCCGCGTACTTCGGCATACACCTCGTGGTGCGGCTGCGCATGGTTGGTGGCCAGGTAGGCCATGGCGATGGGCTGGTTGACGGTGGGCGACAGCGTGCCGCTCGTCACATGGCCGAGCTTGTGGCCCTTGGCGTCGACGATGGTCGCGCCTTCACGCACTGGCACGCGCTCGAGCCCGAGCAGGCCCACGCGCTTGTTGCTGGCGCCGTGGGCGAGTTGCGACTCGATGGTGCTCGCGCCGGGATAACCGCCGGCACGCGCGCCGCCCGGGCGGCGCACCTTCTGGATGGCCCAGGTCAGGCCAGCCTCGACCGGCGTGGTCGCTTCGTTGATGTCATGGCCGTAGAGGCACAGGCCGGCTTCCAGGCGCAGGGTGTCGCGGGCGCCCAGGCCGGCAGGTTTGACCTCGGGCTGGGAGAGCAGGGCGCGAGCCAGGGCTTCGGCCTGTTCGGCCGGGACCGAGATCTCGAAGCCATCTTCGCCGGTGTAGCCCGAGCGGGTGATGAAGCAGTCGGCACCGGCAATGGCGGCGCTCATGCCGGTCATGAAGGTGAGCTTGGCGATGTCGGCATTCAAGGCGCGCAGCGCCTGAATGGCCTTCGGCCCCTGCAGCGCGAGCAGTGCGCGATCGGGCAGCGGTTGCACGGCGCAGCGGTGGCCGATGTGGGTGACGAGGTGCTTGATGTCGGCGTTCTTGCACGCGGCGTTGACGATCACGAAGAGATCGTTCTCCCGGCGCGTGATCATCAGGTCGTCGAGGATGCCGCCGCTGGTGTTGGTGAGCAGTGCGTAGCGCTGCTTGCCGACGGCCAGATCGACCACGTCGACCGGCACCAGCGACTCGAGCGCCTTGGCTGCATCGCCGCCGACCAGGCGCAGCTGGCCCATGTGGGAGACATCGAAGAGCGCCGCCGATTCGCGGCAGTGCCTGTGCTCCGCGATGATGCCGCTGGGGTAACTGACCGGCATCTCATAGCCGGCAAACGCGACCATCTTGGCGCCGAGTTCGAGGTGGAGTGCGTGCAGCGGTGTCTTGAGCAGGGGGTCGGTAGCGGACATGCATTTCTCCGAGGGCATTTGTGGGAGCAAGTATTCATCACCGAGGCGATGAATACTTGCAATGCCCTCTCTGTCCGCTCTACCTGAGAGATTGGCGGGGCCGGATCACGACACACGCTTGCCCCTTCGGTGGACCCACTCAAGGTGGGCCTCTCTCCAGCGAGGAACGCCTCATTTCTGAGACGCTTGCCAGTCCTTTTGCCTGAGCGTTCGAGCCTCACATTTCTGTGGGGTCCTGCGCCTTCGGCGGCTTCACGTGGAAGCTCTCTCCTGACCCGGCGGAGTTTAGCTGCCTTCGGAACCTGTCCTGAAATTAGTCTGAACGAAGAGGTTCGTGAACGTACTTGGGTCCAACGGATGAGACAAGTAAACGAGCGCCGACAGACTCACCCAATCGGCAACGCCGCCCGATTCCGCCCCACCCATTGCTCAAACGTCAACACCCCCGCGTGCAACCTGCGCGAATGCTCCACCGACCGGGCCTCACAGAAATCCGCATTGAAGTCGTGCTTGAACTGAAACATGTTCCCAAGATCCTCGGCCCCCGGAAACCCCAACCCGCGATAAACGTCAAACGGCACCGCCTCATACCGCACCGGCTCGCCCAAGGAACGTGACAGCACATCCGCCATCTCGACACCGGTGAGGTGCTGACCAGCAATCCCCACCGTCTTCCCGATGTAGTCAGCCCCATGCTGGAACACGCCGAGCGCGCACTGCCCGATGTCGGCTGCCGCGATGCCGGGCAGCTTCTTCATCCCCATCGGTAGCGCGAACACCAGTCCGCCATCAGCGCCGCGCCGAGGTCCCATGCCGAAGTGGATGAGGTTCTCCCAGAAGAAGGATGTGCGCAGCGCCGTCGTGGGCACACCGGAGGCGATGAACACCTCGTCGGCCCGGCCCTTGGCGTCCATATGAGGCACGTTGTACTTGCCCATCAGTACCGGCATGCGACCGCTGCCCACGAGCAGCCGCTGCCGCGTGTCTTCCAACGTCGACCAGACGAAGTGCTTGATGCCCGCCGCGGCGGCGGCAGCCGCCATCGCGTGGGCCTGGGCGAGTTCACGCTCGGGGGAGTGATGCTCCCAGTACGCCGTGACGCCGAACACGCCATGCGCGCCATCGAAGGCACGGCGCAGGCTTTCGGGGTCGTCGAGATTGGCTTCGACTGTTTCGACGCCCAGCGAACGCGCGGCTTCACTGGCCGGGTTTCGCGTGAGGGCGCGTGCGACGAAGCTGCGGCTCGGGTCGTTGCGGATCGCGCGGACGAGGCCGCCGCCTTGTGCGCCGGTGGCGCCGATCACGGCGATGATCTTTGGGGTGCTCATGACTTTCCTTTCCGCTTCAGAAGCGCTTGTTGCGAGCACCCTGCGCCGGTGCTTTGGCGGCGCCCACGCGGGTGCGCTGGATGGAAGGAGACGCAGCAGTGAAGCCGGGCGGTGCCGAGAGGATGTCGATCGCGAAGCCGCCGCTGGTTGCGCTGATGCGTGCCATCGGCTGGCCGTTGGCGCTGATCGTGACCGTGCCGCTGCCGCTGCTCAGTCGGCCCTGGGCGTCGAAGTCGAACTGCACGAAACCGTCGCTCATATACGCCACGCCGCCGCGCGTGAAGCTCAGCTGCGCGTACTCCTGGCGCGACAGCTGCGGGCGCAGGCCGGCGGCGGTCTCGACGGTCACGCTGTGCACGAGCACGTTGCCGCTGCTGAACACGGCCGCGGTGTTGCTGGCCACGTCGGTCAGTGACAAGCCAGCCGCAGGCGTGAAGCGCAGGCGCTGGGTTTCGGCGTTGCCGTTGATGCTGCCCTCGGCATCCACCTTGGCGCTGCCGTTCACGCGGGTCGATACGGGGTCGCCCTGGTCGTCGACGTCGCTGTAGACGAAGTTCGTGATCGTGGACTGCGCCGTGCCTGTCAGGTTCGACGGGTCGGTGAAGTTGTAGGCCACGCTGCTGCGGCCGTCGTAGCCGATGCCGAAGTCACCGGTGCAGGCCGCGAACTGCGCTGCGAGCGTGTGCTGCCCCAGCGGGAAGCTCTGGCCGACGGCTGGCGGAGCGGCGCCGTCCAGCGTGAGCGTGGCGTTTCCACCAAGGCAGACCTCGTTAATTGGCTTGACACGGAGGTCGTCGTCGGCGAATTGCAGTGGCGCGCTAGCGGCGGTGAGGCCGTCGCTCCACAGCAGCATGAGCTTGAGCGCCTGTGCTTGCTGGTCATCGTTGCCGCTGGCCACGATGAGCGTGGCGGCGTTGCTGGTCGTGCTGCCCTGGGCGTTGCTGACGACCACACGCAGCTGCGCATCGTTGTCGGCTTCGCTCACGGCGTTGAGCGTGATGGTGGCTGCGGTGGCGCCTGCGATGTTGGCGCCGTTGCGCTGCCATTGGTAGCTGAGGGTGCCGCTGCCGGTGGCCGCCACGGCGAAGCTCGCGCTGCTGCCGACGCTCGCCACCACGCTGCTGGGTTGGGTCGTGATCACCGGTGCCGCTTGCGGCGACACCACGGTGAGCGTGGCGGCCTGGCTCGTCACGCTGTCCACGGCGTTGCTCACACGCACGCTGTAGAGCGCGGCGTTGTCGGCCTGGGCCGCGATCAACTGGTAGATGGTCTCCGTGGCTCCCGTGATGGGCGTGCCGTTGCGCAGCCACTGGTAGGCGAGCGGGCCGCTGCCTTGCGCCGCCACCGCGAAGGTGGCGGTCTCGCCAGCTACTGCGGTAACGCTGATGGGCTGGGTGGCGATGGTCGGCGCCATCGGCGTGCTGGTCACGTTCAGCCGCGCGATGGCGCTGGTCACGCTGCCGGCGGCGTTGGTCGCCGTCATGGTGAAAGTAGCGCCATCGTCGGCGGGTGTGGTGTTGAAGACCCACAGCGCGCTGGTGTTGCTGTTGGCGATTACCTGGCCGTTGCGGCTCCAGCTGTAGGTCATGGGTTGCGTGCCCTCGGCCACGGTCTGCAGCAGCGCAGGCTGGCCGGCTTCGACCGTGGTGTTGCGCGGGTTCTGCATGATGCGCGGCGAGAGCTTGCCCGGGATGGGCGAGGTCGAGGCATCGAGCTTCATGCAGCTGCCGGCAATGCCACCACCCGTGTCGCCGACGGTCACCTCGGTGACGGGCGTGACCTGTGTGTCGGTCGCGGCCCAGATGCTCGTGACTGCGTTCTTGCGCACCGACATCACGAAGCGGCCTTCGTTGTTGGTGATGGCCGAGGTGCGGCCAGAGTAGTCGACGCCGCTGCCGCTCACGATCACGCCCGCCGCGGGCGAACCGTCGGCCTTGGAGACGCAGCCTTCCACCTCCACCGTCTCG
>Ga0307516_10004755_pt1 | contig 16578 bp, 16 predicted proteins | sample 19_EM_MG_FD_203310 | JGI IMG/M metagenome (GOLD analysis project Ga0307516, IMG submission 203310) | Populus trichocarpa ectomycorrhiza microbial communities from riparian zone in the Pacific Northwest, United States - 19_EM | ecosystem: Host-associated > Plants > Roots > Unclassified | place...
GCGAGAATTTCTGAGTACCCGGGAAGAAATTCATTTATTCCCTCTCTCCGGAAATAGATTTATATAAATAATACATGAAGCAATCTTACAAACGATGGTTCTTATTTCTTAAAAAGCCGGCAATTCCGGTTGTATATGATATAAAAGAAGATGAAAAACAACCAAACGCGATCGATATGAGTACAATTGAAACGAGCGACGCGAAGAAAGAAATCGCTATTCCCCTGGAGTTTAAGTACCTTCAGGACCTCATCGCTTACAGCCTGGGACACCAGGACAAACCCATATTCCCGGATATCAGCCAATGGACCCTTCCCCTGAAAGCATACGTTAAAAAATACCTTCCTGAGGTCGGGGACCAGGACGCTGCAACCCTGCTATTGATAGCCCTGGCGCCACATGCCGCTCCGCAGCTTTTCGACCAGGCGATACAGGAGAAGATCAAGACATCGGGTGATTTTCCCGAGATCGGCGGAGTACGGGGAAAGAACTTCAGGGGATTCCTGCCAACGGGGCAGACAGCCCTCTACTTATTAGCAGGGGATGACCGGAAGAAACGATCGAAGGTCGAACAATTGTTCTGGTCGAACCATGATTTTGCAGAAAAGAAGATCCTTTGGATCGAGGACCTGGAACAGGGAGAACCTGAGATGAGCGGGAAGATCATCATGGCCCAGGATTACGTCGATCAATTCCTTTTCGGCGTATCGGCGCCCCCTCATTTCAGCACCGGTTTCCCTGCAAAACAGATCGAAACGAAACTCACTTCGGATGATATCATGATGAACAAGGAGGTGAAGCGGCATTATAAGAACCTGAAAGAATGGATCGACTTTAATCCATCGCTGATGGGGGAATGGGGTATGGACAAATACCTTCGACCGGGTTTCCGCGTTTTGTTCTACGGCCCTCCGGGCACAGGGAAGACCCTGGTGGCCAATGTACTGGGGAATGAGACAGGCAAGAAGGTGTACAGGATCGACCTCTCGATGGTGGTGTCGAAATACATCGGCGAATCGGAGAAAAAACTGGCGCTGCTTTTTGCCCGGGCGGAAGATAAGGACTGGATCTTGTTCTTTGACGAGGCGGACGCCATATTCGGCAAGCGTACGAATGTGCGGGATGCCCATGATAAATATGCCAACCAGGAAGTGTCCTATTTGCTCCAACGGATCGAAGAGTACAAGGGTCTGGTGATCCTGGCCACGAATATGAAGAACAATATCGATGATGCCTTTATCCGCAGATTCAACGATATCGTCAAGTTCACGATCCCCACCGATGACGAGCGCAAAGAGATCTGGGAAAAATCATTCCCCGAGAATGCCGATTATGATGATATTCCGGACCAGGTCAAAAAATATGAATTGACAGGCGGCAATATTATTAATATCGTTCACTACGCAGGTATCCAGGCTGTCAAAAGAAGGGCCATCGCATTGAAAGAATTCAGGGCGAAGGCCAAGTCGATGATCGTCTATAACGATTGTCCTCCGGACCCGGAGGACCCCGATAAATTGCTGTTCTATTTCGAGGATGTTATCGAAGGGATCCGGAGGGAGATGATCAAAGAAGGGAAGCCCATTACGGTATAAAATCTCCCATAAGCTCCTTACTTTTGCAGGATGCTTCTCCTGCTCCTTTCTTTAAAACATCCCTGGCCCTGGTATGTGTCCGGCCCCCTGATCGGATTGATGGTGCCGGCCCTGTTGCTCTTGGGGAATAAGCCCTTTGGCATCAGTTCTTCGCTGCGGCATATCTGTGCCGCCTGTCTGCCGGCCCGGATCCCTTTCTTTCAATACGATTGGAAAAAGGAGGCATGGAACCTGTTCCTGGTCTCGGGGATCTTTTTGGGAGCGGTGATCGCTGTCCATTGGCTTTCCGATCCCTTGCCTGTCGCCGTTGATCCGCGATTGGTGAGTGAGTTATCCGGGTATGGCATTCACCCCACGCATGCGCTGGTGCCGGGAGAATTGTTCAACTGGCCGGCCCTATTAAGTCTTAGGGAATTCCTGTTGATGGGTGTCGGCGGCTTCCTGGTAGGATTCGGTACCCGGTATGCGGACGGGTGTACGAGCGGTCATGCGATCATGGGCTTGTCCAATCTGCAATGGCCGTCCCTGGTGGCTACCTGTTGTTTTATGACCGGAGGATTTGTCATGGCTAATTGGATCCTTCCTTTTATTCTGTCTTTATAAATTTATTGGTATGGGAAGTATACGGTATAGTAAGTATTTGATCATGGGGATCTTATTTGGCATCCTGCTTGTCAAATCCGAGGTGATCAGTTGGTGGCGGATCCAGGAGATGTTCCGGCTGCAGTCCTTCCATATGTATGGGATCATCGGCAGCGCTATTTTCGTTGGGATGATCTCGATCCAACTCCTGAAGAAGTTTAATGTTAAAACCTTTGGCGGCGAGCCCATTCGAATAGCTCCAAAATCTTTTCAGAAAGGGCAGATCTATGGCGGGCTGATCTTTGGATTTGGCTGGGCGATGACAGGGGCTTGCCCAGGACCTCTCTATGCGCAGATCGGCAGCGGCGCCACCGTGGTGATCAGTACCCTGCTAAGCGCTATCGCAGGTACCTGGGTCTATGGCAGGGTGCGCGGAAAATTGCCCCATTAGGTTTGGTTCGAAATATAGGTTGGTTATTCTTTGGGCGGGGACGGAGGGCTGTTCTGGGCCGGGTAGGAGCGGAATGTTTTATAACTATCGTTGACGAAGATAAGGATATCAACGGTAGCGGCCTTGCGGGTATAGTCGTAGCTGGGACGGAATTGTTCCATAAACTTTTGCAGGGAATCGCCTTTCAGGTGGGTGAGCCGGCTGACGTACTCCCGGGAATACCGGTAGTCGATATAATGTTCCTGTTCTTCGCGGATGAGCCTTTTCTTTAATTTTTCCCGGTCCATATCTTTCCTGGAGGCATTGCGGAAAAGATCCAGGCTGATCCCTACGCCATCCCCCTTCCGCTCTTTTTCCACCCGCTGAACATTTCCATGCTCATAGATCCATTTGTATTCTTCCCTTCGCGCCATGGAATCCAACTGGTAGTTGCTGAGGCTTCCTACCTGGAAGCTCCTGAGCGTCTCTACCCGGGGCTCCAGGAAAATGGGACAATCTCCTGCCAACATCACCGGGGTGACGATCAGGGTATCCGTACGATAACCTACGGAAGAGAAGGCCAGCTGATCCCCTTCTTTGGCCGGGATCTGGTAATTGCCCCGTTCGTCGGAAAGATCGTATTTACGCTGGGTGATATTTTGTATGCTAACGGAGACGAGGTACTCCGTACTTTCTTTTTTACGGACCTTTCCCGTGAGAAATGTCTGCGCCGATCCGCCATGAGAGATCAGCAGGAATAAAATAAACGTATAAGCGTAACGCATAGGTTTGTCAGGAGGCGACAAATTAGCCCTTTTGACCCGGATTTTGGTGAGGGCGTTTAAAATTTTTGTTAAAATGCGCTCCTTTGGCCTGTAGGACCCCGGCCGCTACCCAGTCTCCCCGGTGCTATCAGATCTCCGCCATAAGAGAATTACTTCTTTAATAGTTTTAAAGTGATGGGTTTAGCGATGCCGATACCCGTGACCCGCAGCATATAAACACCCGGCGCCAGGTGCTTACCGGAAAGATCCAGTCGCTGCTCCCAGTTGCCTTGCGGTATATTACTGAAGGACTGTGTATACAAGTTCCTTCCCGCCAGATCGGTCACGCTCACCAGGATTTTTGTTTGCGGTGTTGCAAACTTCGTTCTGTATAGGATAAAGTCGATGAACGGATTTGGAAAACCCTGTGCCCCGCCTTTCGACAGATCGTCTGTAAGCACAGCATCGCCGGCAGTCAGCAATAGGTTGGACTGGAGCGTATTCGGTCCCGCCTTACTGGAAGCGCCTCCGGTGCCCAATTCGGTGATCTGAAAGCCGTTGATATAATGGAAGTCTCCTTCCCTGTGCAGGGTGATGACGATCGTTCCGGTAGCGGAACTCAGACCCGTAAAGACAGCCGGGGTCGCATAGTTCGTATCGGTGGTAATGACCCGGGTCACGGCGCCGATGCTGACATCGGTAACATAATGCGAATTGTTCCGGGTATTATAGGTCTCGATATCATAGCTCCTGCCACTATCCAGTCCCGTGATGGTGAACACGGCGTCGATATCGGATGCATAACTCGCATATCGGCCCACTTCAGGCGGGCACATGGTGGTAAGGTAGCCCGTTCCATTGTCGACAACGGTGGTCAGGTAATTCGTGGTGACCGTAATGGTGGAACTATCTCCCGTAGAATATTTTAAAAGACCGCTGCTGGTGGTGGAGGTGATATTCCAGTTGTTCCAGCCCCCGGTGGTATAGGGGTTAGCGCCCCCATACAAATTTACCTTGACGTACTTGTTCGATGTGGCGGGGTTGACGGTCACCGTCGTTAGGGAGGTATCCACGCCGCCATTGATCACTAATTGAAAGATATAGCTGCCCTCGGTCAGTCCTGTCACCACCGTACTCACGGATGTCGGGCTCGTAATGGTGGGGGTACCGGGACCCGAGATCTTTGTCCAGCTATAGCTGGTGATCGTGCCCGAAGAGCCGCTGCCATTCAGGGTAACGGAAGAGGTAGGCAAGGTGATGGTCTGATTGGCGCCGGCATCGGCGTTTGGTGCGCTGCCGCTGCTGCCGACTTCCGTGATCTGAAAACCATTGATATAATGATAGTCCCCTTCTCGGTGCAGGGTGATGACGATCGTACCCGTGGAAGTTTGCAGCCCGCTGAAAGAGGCAGGATGGCTATAGTTCGTATCCGTGGTAATGACCCGGGTCACGGCGCCGATGCTGACATCGGTGACATAATGGGAGTTGTTCCGGGTATTATAAGTTTCGATGTCATAGGTTTTGGAACTGTCCAGTCCTGTGATCGTGAACAGCGCATCGATATCGGAGGCGAAACTCGCGTAACGGCCCACTTCAGGAGGGCACATCGTGGTGGGGTAGCCCGTTCCATTGTCGACGACGGAGGTCAGGTAATTAGTGGTAACGGTAATGACGGAACTATCTCCTGTCGAGTATTTTAGAAGACCGCTGCTGGTGGTGGAGGTGATATTCCAGTTATTCCAGCCCCCCGTGGTATAGGGATTGGATCCTCCGTATAAATTTACTTTGACGTATTTATTCGTTGTGGCAGCAAGGACGGTCACCGTCGTTCGTGAAGAATCGATACTCCCGTTGATCGCCAGTTGAAAGATATAGCTGCCCGCGGTCAGCCCTGTCACCGTCGTACTCACGGAGGTCGGGCTCGTAAGGGTGGGGGTGCCGGGACCGGAGATCTTTGTCCAGCTATAACTCGTGATCGTGCCCGTAGAGCCGCTGCCATTCAGGGTGACGGAAGAAGTAGGCAGGGTGATGGTCTGATTGGCGCCGGCATTGGCCGTAGGTGCGGGTGCGGCATTTACCGTGATGGTCACATTGGAAGTGGCCGTTGCGCTGGCATTATTGGTAACGGTCAGGCGGAAAACATATACGCCATGGACAAGGCCGGTAGCTCGGGTGCTGGCTGAGGAAGAAGACGTGAAGGTGGCGGTATTGGGTCCGCTGACCTGGCTCCATCCATAGGAAGTGATACTGTGTCCTGCTCCCGCAGTCCCTGATCCGCTGAGGGTGACGGAATCCACCGGCAGCGTAATGGTCTGATTCGTTCCGGCATTGGCCGTAGGAGTCGTGGAAAGGGACCTGGTTTTCGTCAGCATCCATTCATAAATATTCATGGACTTCCCATTGATCGTTTCCTTATAGGTAGGGACATAGAAAGTTCCCCAGCAACAATGCCCTCCACTGTAACTGGTAAACCTCCCAAAACCCGCAGCGGCCGTATTCATATGGCTGATCAAAGTCTCTGTATTCACGCCATGCGTATCCGTAGGACTGCCAAATCCCCATGCCCTTGTGCTATCTGCTACAATAACATTGCATTGCGCCTGGGTCTGTTCTCCAAAGGCTTCGCTCATGGGGACCATGGCGGCTATTTTATACCGGGGCGTATAGGGATTGCCATTGTCATCGGAGTGGATGGCGTATTGGACGACCCCCGCACCGCCGGCGGAAAGCCCTGTGATATAAATTCTGTTCGTATCGACCCGGTAATTGGCTACCATATACCGGATCATATAATCTAACTGAGGGCCGGTACTGGACCATCCGCTGCCCGCCGCCTGCGGAGAGACCACCAAAAATTTATAGGTCTGACTGTCGACGGGGTTGGTAAAGGAAGACGGCCATCCGGAATGTTCTATAAAATAAGCCGGACCCCCGGCGCTGGAACTATTATAAATGGCGGATAATCCCCCGGAGGCTTCTCCCGCGCCATGCAGGAACATAATGAGCGGATATTTCGCCGAGGTATTGGTGGCATAGTCATCGGGCTTGTAAAGCAAGGCCTGGTAGGTGTTATTGAATGCATCGATCGTGGGAGTGATCGTGGTCTCTACGGTCTGGGAATAGAGAGATTGCATGCCGATAAGCATGGCCAGGAAGGACAAGATCTTTTTCATAGTAAAGTTTAATTGTAGATACAGCAAGATAAATTAGTCGGATTAATATATGAAATATTTATCCGTTAACTAATTATTATCACTTATAGAACAGCGATGGAGACGACTTCATTTTTAGGTTGTATATGACTGGTATAGTCGATCCATTCGGCTTTTGTCAGGGTGGTGGCGCTGCCCTGGCCTTCGAAATAATAATGGGTGGCGATAAATTTTTTTACGTGGTTCCTGCTTTCTGCGGGGAGGTAAGACTGCAGTTGCCAGAAGTTGCGGCTGCCGGCCATTTGCATGGCGCGGTGAACGGGCCCGGGCCCGCCATTATAGGCAGCCAACACCAGTAACCAATCCCCGAATTCTGTGTAGAGGTCTTTGAGATAGATGGCAGCGGCCACCGTACTCTTATAATAAACGGTACGTTCGTCGCGGCCGGAGGACACTTTCAATCCCAATAATTGGGCTGTTTCAGGCATTAACTGCCAGGGACCTCTCGCGCCGACGGGTGAGAGCGCATTGGGATTCAGTTCGGACTCGATGACGGCCAGGTATTTTAATTCCACGGGTATACCGCGTTGTTTGAATACGGAATCGATCAGTTCGAAAGGGACCTTGCTTCTTTGACGGATCGCCGACAGCCCTTCCTGGTTGTTCTGAATATAGTTCTTTACATAGATCCTCGCCTGCCTGTTGAGCAGGATATTATTCCTTTCCGTTGCGTTCATGGCTGCGTTGGCGCTTGCGGACGGGTCGATCATCCTGCTATCTTTTGGGATCCCAAAGAGGATGAAGAAGATCAAAAGAGAAAAGCTTTTGAACGGATCATTAAAGGATGTAAATTTCAACATGGTTGTATTTTTCGTTCTTTTTGGCGTTCGACCCTAGTAGACAAGGGAGATGCCAGAACATAAAACATTGATTATATGATAGTTGTAAAATATTCGGGAGTGGCCTGTCTCCCTATGGGACGGGTGTTTCCCCGGCACGGAAAGGCCCTTTTGACCGGCATCCTGACGGGTATTTTGCTGCTTGCAGCGGGCGCTGTTCCATCCTTCAAGTCTGGAAGAACGGACAGAAGGTCAGCGATGGCCCCGTTCAGGGACCGCTTTAGCGGTCTTTACGCCTACTTTAGCCTTTGGCTGTCCTGTTTGAGCAAGATTGATTCCGGCGCAGTGGGATCAAATATGTAAATTAATAGAACTATTACTTTACTACACAAAACTAACAAGACATGTACGCAACTACTCCAAAGAGATCCGCCTGGATCTTCATCTTCGCCCTTCTTTCTATTACCGCAAGGCCACAGGCCATTACGACTCCCCGCACCCCGAGCCCGGCTGCTACGGCTACCCAGACCATCGGGATCTCCTCGGTGTCGGTCAATTATTCCAGGCCCTCGGTGAAAGGCCGTGTGATCTGGGGCGGACAGGTGCCGTATGGATGGAATAAACAGGGATTTGGCGCCGGGAATGATGCTCCCTGGAGGGCGGGCGCGAATGAAAATACCGTTCTCAAACTTTCGCATCCTGCCACGATCGAAGGCCATACCGTTCCCGCAGGCGCCTATGGATTATTTTTTGTTATCAATAAGGATAACACGGGGGAGGTGATCTTGTCAAAGGACAGCAGGTCCTGGGGAAGTTTCTGGTACAATCCCGCGCAGGATGAATTCCGGGCGAAGATCCAATTGCGCGCTATACCCTCTACAGAACTGCTCACCTACGACTTCGTTAATATCACAAAGAGTTCCGCGGAGCTGGTGCTCAACTGGGAAAAAATGCAATTCCCTGTGAAGATCGAATTTTCGGTCGACGAGATCGTTATGCAAAATGCGGAGGAAGAATTGAAGGGGCAGACGGGCTTTACCTGGCAAGGATATTCCAGTGCCGCTAATTATGCCTTGCAGAATAAGATCAATACCGATAAGGCCCTTGCCTGGATCGATCTTGCGATCGCGCAGAACAAAAGCTTTGCGACGCTGAATATAAAGGCAGGTCTGCTCAAACAGGCGGGTAAGATGGAGGAGGCCGATAAACTTGCGAAGGATGCGATGGCCATCGCCACGGAGGTGGAGCTGAATGCATACGGATACCAATTGATCGCGCAGGGTGAGCAGGATAAGGCCATCGGGATATTGACGCTCGTGACTACCCGATTCCCCAAGAGCCCCAACGCCTGGGATAGTCTTGGAGAAGCATATGCGACAAAGGGAGATAAAAAGAATGCGATCGTCAACTTTAAGAAGTCTTTGAGCATGAATCCGCCCGCGAATGTGAGGGCGAATTCCGAGAAATTCCTGGCCCAATTGGGCGCAAATTGAAAAGTATCGACCTCGGCGAGCCCGATGAAGCCAACAGGGGCACGCGGGTGATCCTGAGTTTTAATACGATCACCTCCTGACCGCGTAGCCCCCTGGCTCTATGGACTCAGCAATTTATAGAGCATTGCCAGGTATTGATCGGTGGTCTGGGCTCCCCCCTGGCCAAGGCTATCGTATTTTGCCAATGGTTTTTCAGTCTTCAACTGCTCTAATGTTTTGCCGTTGCGGAGTGCGGTCTGTACGATGGCGGTTGTTTCTTTCAGCATGGAGACATAACGCAGCAGGTCGGCCCTTGTGGCCAGATCGCCATGACCGGGAATGACTTTTGTATTTTCGGGCAGGATGGCCAATACTTTTTCGAGGTTGACGATCAGTTGCAGGATATCGCCTCCGCCTTCCTTGTAGACGGCAGGGAACATACCGTTAAAATAAGTATCGCCCATGTGGATCACCCCGGACAGAGGAAAATAAACGTACACGTCATTGTCCGTATGTCCATTGGGCAGGTGGAACAGGCGAATATCCTCCCCGTTGAAACGAAGGGTCATGCTATCGCGGAATACCAACTGGGGAAAGGCGTCCGGCGTAGCCCAGCCTTGTTTGGCCCTGAATCTTTTGAGGACATTCTCCTGCGCAATGATGATCGAAGACCGGGACATCACAAAATTGCCTTCGATATGATCAGCGTGGAAATGGGTATTGACGACGATCCGGACATCGGCATGAGAGGTCTTTTTCAATGCTTCGAGCAGCCGGGGCGTGATGGCTTTGTACATATCATCCACTAAAAGGATCCCATCCGGACCGATGGAAGCGGCTACATTCCCTCCGCCAAATCCATTCTCACAGTCCAGCATCGTGACGACGCCGCCTGCCGGTGTGGAGCGGATCGTGATCTTATCGGATTCGTTGGAGGCCTGGGAGTAACCGACTATCTGCCCGAGCAGGCATAGGAGGCTACAGGTTAGATACAGGGCCGGGATGCGGAAGACCTTTCTTTTCATTTGGATGCAGTTAGTGGTAGTGATTTTCTCACCGACAATTTAACCAGGCCCTGCCGTAGTGAAATGCCTGTAAAATAAAAACCCCCGGTTTCGGGGGATGGTAAATAGAAAAATCCCCCGGATTGGGGGAGGGTCCGGAGCGGGAAGGGCATCGGGGTCAGATGAATTTATTCTTCTTTGCTTCTTTTATCGCATCGGCCTTGGAATTCACTTTCAGCTTGGCATAGATGTTCTTGATATGCGATTTCACCGTTTCGGCATCGATAAATAATTCGCCGGCAATGCGGGTGCCGCTTTTCCCAACGGCAATATGTTCGAGGATCTCCGTCTCGCGTTTGGAGAGCGGGGAGTTCTTGTTCTTTTGAAAAGAGCTGATCACCAGCCTGGCCACATTGGGGCTCATGGGGCCGCCGCCTTTTAATACTTCGCGGATCGCCTCGATGGTCTTTTCGGTGGGATGATTTTTTGTAAGGTATCCCGAAGCGCCTTTTGACAGCGCCCTGAAGATCAGTTCGGGGTCTTCGTAAACGGTGAGCATGATGATATGAGCATCCGGGCTTCTTCGCTTTAGCTCGTCAATGGCGTCGATGCCGCTCATTCCCGCGAGTGAGATATCGAGGAGGAAGATGTCCGCCGCATCCTGTTCGATTTTTTTCAACGCGGATTCCGCCGAGGAATAACTGTTGACCACTTTAAATTCCGCCTGGTTGCCGAGCAGGTAGGCATACCCGTTCCGGATGGTCTCGTCGTCTTCGATCAGAACGATCTTTATGGGCTTTTGCATATGCATACGTTTGTTTTATTCCCCGCCGGGGGGGATGGTGAAGGTAAGGGATACGGAAGTGCCTTTCCCGGGGACCGATCGTATTTCCAGGTCTGCATGCAGGGTATTGGCCCTTTGCTGCATATTGACCAATCCGTTGCCGCCCGTACTGCCTTTCGTCTCAAAACCTTTCCCGTCATCGGCAATATCCAGCCTTATCGTATTTATATCCATGATGGCCGCGGAGGCTATTACTTTACTGCTTTGCGCGTGTTTGAAAATATTGGTAAATATTTCCTTGGAGATCATAATGACATTGCGGGCATGATCCATGGGCAGATGATAATTCCGGAACCCCTCATCGAGCCAGATCTCGAAAAATTCAATACCGGCGTCTGTGAACAGGTCCATACCCAGTTGGTTGATATGTTTCAGCAGGAAATACAGGTTATCATTGTCGGGATTTAAGGACCAGATGATATCTTTTGTACCCTGGTGAAGGGAGCTGACATTTTCCTGGATCTTGTTGGCGATCCCCAGCATTTCTTCGTTGGCGGGGACCTTGGCTTTCAGGATATCGCTGAGGATCGTTATCCGGGCGAGTTTGTTCCCCATTTCATCATGAAAATCCCGGGCCGTCTTTTTTCGGATCTTTCTTTGCTCTTCCGCCCGCACCGCCGCGATCAGTTGCTGCTGCCTTCTGCTGAATTTCCTCCGGATGCTGTAGATCATATAGATCATCCCGGAAGCCGCGAGTAAGAGCAGCAGCCGGAACCACAGGGTCTGATAAAATTCCGGCTCGACGGAAAAGGGGTAGGTAAGGAGCTCGCCTAGTTGTTTGCCGCCTTCGTCGGTGGCTTTCAGCTTAAAAACATATTTACCCGGGGGCAGGGAGGGATAAGCGACAAACTCTGTAAGCTCCGGCGCCGAATAAGCATTCTCCAATCCCTGTAGAAAATAACTGTAATGGATATTGCTGCGGGAATAGCTGATCGCGCGAAATTCGAAACTGATATGATTCTTTACGAGATTCACCGACCGCAGGGCGAGCCTTGGGGGAGTCGAATTCTCCCTGTCCTCTTCCGGGTGATAGCAATAAAGCCCTCTCGAAGTGCCAAACCATACCGTATTATCGGGTAGGACCGTGATGGCCTCCGAATTACATTCCATTCCTTTAAATCCTTGCTCCTTTCCATAATTCCGGACGATACGCGTATGGAACTCATCGGTCGAGGAGAGGCGGCTGACGCCCTTTCCCGAGCCCACCCAGAGCCGGTCGCTGTTATCGAATTTCAGGGAATAAATGATATTGGAAGCAAGCCCTTTGGCGGTAGTGATCTGTTCGAATTGGCCTGTCGCCAGGTCCCAGATAAAGATCCCGCTGCCAATGGTGCCAATGAACACTTTTGTTTTTCTTTTTTCAAAGCCCGAGACCGCTGTCTTTTGAAGGGCGGATGGGAAGGAGACTTTTATTCTCAGCGTGTCTTTCAGGAAGAGGAGCCCGTCATGCCGGGAGAAGAGCAGGGAGTCTTTTCCTATCGAGAGGACGCTGTAGGGAGCTTCTTTGATCCCGGGTCTTCTCACCGGTATCCCATTTTCGGCCACCATCAGCCCCTCTGAAGTGAAGAACAGGATCTTGTCCCCATCATCATAGATCCTGCTAACGGTGCCCCTGGTAAAGGCGCTGGGACTTGCCACTCCCTTTTCATATTTCCAGAGACCCCCTCCCGTAGTTCCGATCCATACGACGCCGTTGCGTTCGGCCAGTGCGCAGGTAATATCATAATCCTGCAAAGCCGTGTTTCGAAAAGGGTATTTTTTTACTTTACCGTCATAGATGCAAAAATCATTTCCTCTATTGCCAAACAAAAGATCACCCCGGCGATTGCTGGTAACAACCATGATCTCTGCGGAAGTGGTATTCCCTGCATTCTCAAAAGCAGTAAAAATGCCTCCGCCATATTTCATGAGCCCTTCCCCATTGGTACCCAACCAGATATTCCCTTCGGCATCTGTTATAATATCATTGACGAAGTAGTTTATAAATCCGTTGGACCCATCGAAATGCAGATAGGACCCGTCCGGCCTGATCTTATAGACCCCCTTCTTACTACCTACCCAGAAATTCCCGGACCTGTCTTTTGTCAGGCAATAGAAGATCACCTGCGGGTCCTTGAGTCTGAACAGGGATTGCATTTCGGAGGAAAGGGGATTTTTGAGTAGCAGCTCGTTCTGGGTTAGTACCCAGGTATGGTCGAGGCTGTCCACATAAATATTGAAGATCCTTTCCGTCGAATCGGGCAGATGGAGGGCTGCGAAGGGGCTCCATTCGCCGGACTGGTATCGGTAGAGGACCCTGTGGGGAGTCATCAGGTAAATGCGTTGTTTCTCTCCTTTTATCAGGGAGAGCAGGGCATGGTCCGGAATGCCTTTTATTTCTTTTTTTATGAACTGGTGATGGATGAAGGAATAAAGATCCCCGTTGATCAGGCACCAGAGGATATTATCTTCGGTGACGGCCAGTCTTGCCCTATTGCCTGTGACGGTTTGCGGCAGGGGGAAGGTGCTTATTTTATTTCCCTCGATGCTATTGAGCGCTGCGTTGGTGATGGCCCAGGCCGTTTGCTGATGATCGACGACAAAATGAAGTACGAAATTGGCGGCGAGCCCATCGGCGACGCTGTAGTTATAAAAGGTCTTACCGTCAAAGCGGGACATGCCTGTGAAGGTGGACATCCATAATTGCCGGTCCTCGGATTGCGTCAGGCTAAATACCTGGGATTGCGCCAGACCCTCATCCGTATTATAGGATATGAAATTATATTTTTGGGGAAATGCTTTTGAACAGATGACTGTACAGAAAAGAAAAAACAGTGCTCCCTTTCGTAAACGCATGATCAATAAATTACCTGTGAATTTAGGCAATTCTCCTGCATTTTCCCGGACCCGGCCAGGCATCCCCCGATTTGGGGGAGGACGATAAGGTCTTTATCCGCGCAGCAGCTCGCGCAATCTTTGATCTTTTAGGAACAGTCCTGTCCAGGCCAGTATGCCCATGAAAAAGGGAAAGAAATAAGGCGTGTTCGCCCGCATCATGATAGAGATCGCACCACCCAGGTAGCCGGTGAGGAGGATAGCGCCAATAAAAGCGGTACGGGGAATGGCATAGAGGGTCGTACAGATCAATAAGAAGATGCCAATGAGGGGCACCAGGTCTTCCGGCCATCCCAATTCAATACTTCCTTTCATGGAAGGTGCGGATTTCGCCACTTTCATGACGGCATCCAGGAGCATGAAGAGGATTACCAGGATACTGATGATCCGGCCGGTCCAAAGCGTCTTTTTCGAAGGAATTGCAAGCGTTGTCATTTTCCGTTTGTTTTTTTGGTGATGAAATGTTGAAACAAACTTACGGCCATTGGACTTTCAAATAGCTGTGTAAATACGACAATCCGAGGGGGAAATTGAGACATCGGCAGGCCGGGCTGATCAGCAGCCGGCACTATTTGGCACGCATCTTATTCCCTTTTGGATCGTGGGTGAGTTCGGCAAGACCCAGGGCTTCCATTAAAGGCGGAATATACATGCCAAACCGCCCGCGTAGCCCTTTCTTAAGTCCATACCAGCCGCCGACAGGGTTTTTTACGGAACGGCCCCATGCTTCGATCGTGCCTTCTTTTGCCGGCTTCTGTTCGTCCGCACTGCCCAATTCCATCCAATCACCATGTTTTTTAAGCATTGCCTGGAGGTCGGCAAGACAACGAAGTTCATAAAGGAGGACTGTTTTGCCGACCGTACACACCAGGACTTCCTTACCGTCTTTTTCATCGGTATGCATCGTGTATTCGGAGGTGCCAGGCGGGGTTTTCAGAAGGAGGGGCTTTTCCTTTGTGCCGATCTTATTTTTCATTTATTGATGGTTATAAAGTTGCGAAATGTTGTGCTATCCATTAAAAATACTACTGGACGAACCCACTAAGGTTAGCAGTTCTTGTTTGGGAGGAATTTCAAGTCCGCCGGATCTAAGCTGTTCCTGAAAATGTTTGAAAGAAGGTAATTCGTTTAGTAATTGCTGGTCTTCTTCCGATTTGAAAAATGCTGTATGGATGAATGTTTTGCCGTCAGCGCCCAGGCAGGCATTATAAGAGATGCCCGGATAACCTGCTTGCTGCAATTCATCCATGACGGTGCTTATATTGCCCTTATTTTGTTCTGAGAATTCAGGCTTTGTAGTATACGTTACTTTTACGATTTTCATGGTATTAGTAGTTAGCGTTTAAAATACTTTCGGCTTCCTTTTTCAGGTCGCCGGCAAATTGCTCAAATGCTTTGTCGAACGAAGGGATCATTTTAGCAAACAGGGGGAAGAGAGGGCCGCCTATTTTCTCTGTCATAGCAAACAGGGTATTCCCACCCGTGTTTTTAGTAAGTGTGTATCTTCTCTTGCCCATTGCGTCTCCCCAAACGAGTGTAGTTTCCGGGAGAAATTCTTTAACCTTTAACTTAAAGGTCCTCTTAGGGGCCAGGGTGGAGACCAGGGCGATCCCTTTTCCCGGCGCGATCGTTCCATCTATTGAAAGTACGGTTGAATTCCACCTTGGAAAGTCGGCGGCATTTGTTAATAGTGCCCAGATGATAGACGGATCTGCTTCAATTTCAATACCTACGGAAGTTTCCCGACTGAATGTTCGTCGTATAGTAGTGGCTTTACCGGTGGGAACCATAGCTTGGGTTGTTTGTTCTAACTTTGACGTTTCGGCGGGGCAAAACGATAGGCTAACCCGGGTCTTTTTCTAAATATTTTTCCATCACCTTCCTATTTTGCTCTAAATGATGGAGTTGTAATGCGGCTGCATTGGAAGTGAAGGGGTCTATCCCACGGATGACTTTCATCCGTAAGTCAAATAGATGTTCTTTCCCGGCCGTTGCCGCCTCTCTTGCCAGTTCGATCTTTACGATCTCTTCCTGGAATCGTTGCTTCGGATTAAATATTCCGTTTAGTTCGGAACATTGATGACAAATACCTTCTTTCTTTATCAAGGCACATCTGCCGTCAAAGATGCTGATCATTTTCGATCTGCCCGTATGCAGGTAGTATTTTATCATGGCTTCGGTGGAATCCAGGATCTGTGCGATCTCGCCGACCTTGAACTCATAGACCTCTTTGAGCAGGAGACTGACTTGTTGTTCGAGCGGCAGGGACTTGGCGATGCAGGTAAAGCAGAATGCGATATGCTCCTTTATCTCAAATTGGCCCTGTGGTGAGGTGGCATGGATCTGCATGGCTTCCCGGAAGAACCCCGGATCGGAAAGGGCCGCCTCTTTAGCAATGTCGGTAACATGGCTGACCCAACGCCGCCTCGCCCTCAAATTGTCTTTGGCAAGATTGGATGCAATGGCAAATAACCAGGTCCTGGCGGAAGATTGTTCACGGAAGCTATCGATCTTTTCCGTCGCCTTTAGCCAGGTGTCGTGGACGAGATCTTCCGTATCGGCGACACTGGCCGTTATCCGAAGGATATAGGATCTCAATTGCCCGCTGGCCTGTTCGAATTCTTTGGTCAGTTGTTCTATTGTCATTCGGGATCATCCTCCTATACGGGAGTACGAACAAATCTAATAAATAGTGATCAATATTCATCATTCCCAGGCATCAAAGACAATCCCTGTATATTTGCGCTTATGGAAAAATGTATCGGGATCATGGGCGCCATGCAGGAAGAGATCGATGGGATCGTCCAATTATTAGAGGCGCCTGTCCTTTATAGATCCGGAATGAGAACCTATTATTCCGGGAAAATAAATAATGTCCCAACGGTAATAGTCTTTTCAAGATGGGGTAAGGTGGCGGCTGCTGCGACGGTCTCCCATTTGATCCTGCATTTCGGGATAACGGAATTGTTGTTCACGGGGGTGGCCGGAGGTATTCGCGAGGATTGCCGGATCGGGGACATCA
>Ga0307516_10004756_pt1 | contig 16577 bp, 24 predicted proteins | sample 19_EM_MG_FD_203310 | JGI IMG/M metagenome (GOLD analysis project Ga0307516, IMG submission 203310) | Populus trichocarpa ectomycorrhiza microbial communities from riparian zone in the Pacific Northwest, United States - 19_EM | ecosystem: Host-associated > Plants > Roots > Unclassified | place...
CAACACCACAGGGACCACCCCTCGATTTTGTCAAGGCCGTGTTTCAGACCTGACTCCTGCGGGTGGGCGGTGCAGGAAACAAGAATTCTTACTCATCCTCCAACTCGTCATCTATCCTTCCCTTTTGTTTCTGCGTCTCCGTTACAACCCCCTTGATTTGACCTGATGGAAGAACAGCTCCCTGCCTGAACCTGTGCCCACGAAACGACCGTGAGGAAGTCACTTGCCATTTTTTGATTTACCACATGTGGCTCGTTAGCATTGATTGAACTTATAACTGTATGGACCATTCGAACAGCGTTGCCACTCCGCCAAATCCAAGCTTGTACGGACTTCCCACTGAAAGTCGGCGGTCTTGTCTCTGACATAAGTGCCTCTTTGTCTGGACTTTCCAATGATCCCACCTCTGGGGGAATTGTCAGGGGTCCTGACTGACAATACAGACTGCCTGTCCGCTGAGTCGGATAGATAATGCTCTTATAATTCCCGTTCTTCTTGGATCGATCGTAGTGCTGAAAGGTCCGGGGGTCCCGGTCCCCGGTGCCCGCAACTTGCAAGGCCCACTGTGATAAAATACATCCATCAACGCGGCGTCCCCTTGACGATTCGCATGGTGTAGCATGCCCCCTCGCAACAGCCGGCTAGATCCGAGCCAAACAAGCCCCGCCATATCCACAACTTTCTGCCTCACCTCACTTTGCACGCCGTCGTCGCCACTGACGACGACGACGACCACGGAACCTTCCGCAACGCTGCTCACGACTCTTCCGACGACTACAACATCCTCATAGATACCCCCCAGTCGCGTCGGCTACTGCACCCACCATCGTTCATCGCCAGCCATCGGCCCCAGCAGAGACTGTCGTCCTCGTCATCATCGATATGGCTTTTCACCAGGTGACTGCCACCAATTTGACACCATCCAGGCCTGCACCCCAAGCACCGCAACGACGGGCGGGGGATGCCAGTCCACAGCCCCCGTTCACCGGTGTCAACTCGAGCTATAACACATCGTTCGCGTTCAGCTCTTCCTCACCCTCCGCCTCGTCATACGTGCCTTCTTACACCGGCGTTGGCGGGACCCCACTGCCCAATCGGACCTTCGACTCGTCCAATCCACAGATAGTGAGAAGTGGGCCTGTCAGCGTGAAGGAAGACGGCACGTTTGCGAGTTGGATTTGGAAACTCAAGTGGTTGGTCCTGAAGGAGGAGACGCTGACGATCCACAAATCAGAGGTCAGCTTTGATTGTTTCCATTTGATATTAACCATCTTGATCCCCGACCCCATTTCATTTGTGTTTGTAGAATTCACCATCCCAAACTGTCATATTTCTTCGCGACATCTCCAATGTTGAGCGGACGGACTTGAAACCGTACTGCCTCTTGCTAGAAGCAAAGGACAAGCGGTACTATTTCTCCCTCAAGAACGACGAGGAAGTGTATGGTTGGCAGGACGACGTGTATTCGAGGAGCCCGTTGATGGGTGTGAGCAACCCAACGAATTTTGTGCACAAAGTCCACGTCGGGTTTGATCCTGTATCCGGTGCATTCACTGTAGGTGCCTTTACAATATGTTATTCGCTGCACAGTAAACTTATGAGCAACGATGAACAGGGCATGCCCGACCAATGGAGCAAGCTTCTAACTAAATCTGCAATCACGAGGGAAGACTACGCGAAAGATCCCCAGGCGGTGCTCGATGTCCTCGAGTTTTACACAGACCACCAAAAACGGGAGCTAGAAGACCTCAGTACGTCGCTCCACCACCCCCTTCCGGAAAACATTTCACTCAACCCTCTTCTCTCTCCAACAGGCGCCCCAGCCCGCTTCAACGCTGGCACCGGCCTCGGTGGGCTCGGCAAGCTCACCCCCTCCATGTCCTCGAGCACCTCCACTATCTCCACTACATCTACCAACAATACTGTTTCCTCCACCAGCACGCTCGTCCCACCTCAGCGTCCGCCCGTCAAGCGGCAGGAGTCTGCCCCCGCAGGGCCTACCACGTCTGAGGGTGGGGAGAGCGTCTCGTCTGCGGCCGCAACAGCGGTGGAGGTCGTGAACGGGTACGCGGGTGGCGTGGCTGGCCCACGGGCGCCGCCAACGGGTACAACAACGGGGATCCCGTCTGCGACGAGACCTGCGCCTGCGCGGCCTCTGTTAGCGGGACGGCCGGCGCCGCAGCCGCCGGGTGGGAGCAAGGGGGCCTCGGACGTGTTGCCCTCGAGCGCGGAGCTGGGGGCGAGGAAGCCTGCACATGGGCCTGCTGGGACTGGGGCTGGAGCTGGTGCGGGCGGGAACGGGAATGGAAATGGAAATGGGAGGAACGAGGCGCTTGCACAGAGGCTGCAGCAGCAGAGGGAAGAGAAGCGAGAGCAGCAGCAGAAATTACAACAACAAGGGAGGGACGACCTGCCTCGTCCGCCTGGGCCGTTGATCCCTGCCAAGTCGTCCCCTGCAAGCTCGACCCCTGCGACGAACCCTGCTCCGGGCCCTGCTGGAGCTACTGTTGGTCCACCTCCTGTGAAGCCTCTGCAGCCTGCGAAGAAGGTGCAGATCCAGGTTGATGATCGGGAGAAGGAGAAGGCTGCGAAGCAAGGGGGTGGGACTCCAACCGGGAGTGTGGCTGCTGCTGCTGCCGCGCTGGAGAAGCCGAAGGAGAAGAGGATAAGTACGATGACGGAGGTGCAGATTATGGAGAAGCTGAGGCAGGTTGTGTGCGATGATGATCCGAAGTTGATTTATAGCAAGATCAAGAAGGTTGGGCAAGGGTGAGCGGTTCCTTTTTTTTATGGGCTTTACGTTCCTTGTTGAGGCTTCGTTTCTAGTGCTTCTGGGCATGTGTACGTGGCCAAGACGCTGGCGACGGGGAAGAAGGTGGCGATCAAGGAGATGGATCTGTCGCATCAGCCGAGGAAAGAATTGATTGTGAACGAGATTCTGGTGATGAAAGAGTCGCAGCATCCGAACATTGTCAATTTCCTCGAGTCGTATCTGGTGAAGAATAACGAGCTGTGGGTCGTGATGGAGTATATGGAGGGAGGGGCGTTGACGGATATTATCGACAATAATACGTTGGAGGAGGATCAGATCTCGAGTATCTGCTTGGAGGTGTGTGCTCGATCCTCTTTCTGGGGTAACTGTCGACTGAAGTCGCTGTTTTTGCAGACGTGCAAGGGTTTAGGCCATTTGCACAGTCAGAGCATTATTCATCGTGACATCAAATCTGACAATGTGCTCTTGGATGCCCAAGGTCGCGTCAAAATCAGTGAGTTCTGCTCCTCCCCTTCCCCTTGATCTGTACGTTGTTCATGCTTGTTCTTCAGCCGACTTTGGGTTCTGCGCCAAACTGACAGATCAGAAATCCAAACGGGCGACGATGGTGGGTACGCCTTACTGGATGGCCCCGGAAGTTGTCAAGCAGAAGGAGTATGGTGCCAAGGTCGACATCTGGTCGTTGGGGATCATGGCGATTGAGATGATTGAGAACGAGCCGCCGTACTTGGATGAGGAGCCTTTGAAGGCGCTGTATCTGATCGCGACGAATGGGACGCCGACGCTGAAGAAGCCGGAGGCGCTGAGTCGGGAGTTGAAGGGCTTCTTGGCGGTGTGCTTGTGTGTGGATGTCAGCAGCCGGGCGACGGCTGGGGAGCTGTTGGAGGTATGTCGGTTTCTTGTGGGTTCTCTTTGTGGTCGGTTGGCTTATGCGTTTGTTTTAGCATGAGTTTTTGAAGAAGGCTTGTGCGCTGTCGGGGTTGGCGCCATTGTTGAGGTTCAGGACCAAGCAAGGGTCGTGAGGTTGGACTCTTTTTTTCTTTCTTGTCTTTTTGTTCCCCATCTCTGTAATGTTTACGACTTCTTCCTGACCTTTTAACAGCTCAATTTCCTTCTACATACATAGTTTCTTTCCCCCCTTTTGCGGAAGACTACACATTCCTCTTTTTCCCAAATCCAAAATTCCCAAAGAAACAAAAGATATTTGTTGCGTGACGATGATGTAATTACTAAATTAGTAATATATCGATCATCATCGCGCAAGTCCCTTTGAGCTGGCTCTCATCCCAGCCAAATGCAGGCCTTTGATGATCCTCCACCGTCGTCTCCTGCTCCCCCGAGCAGCCTGATATCGCCCCAGGATCCCGTTCGGACGTCGGTCGGTCTGTTGTTGAACAAAGCGTACTCGCTGCCTTGCTCGGCGGCCGCACAGGCATACACCCAGATTGTCCAGCCCACGTCGCGCTTTCAGCTGGCCCTTGATGCGTTATTGCCTCTCTTGGATCCTCATCCCCCCGCCGAGGTCGGTGCGGCTGTCCGATAGACGTGGTTTTTGGAAATCTTATATTGATTTACCGACTTTTTTTCTTTTCTTTGTCGGGCAGCTCTCCCAGCGGATCCTCGTCGCGTTCCTTCTGTACGCCTTGTATGCGCCTCATCCGATTGCGATCAACCCGTTCAAGTCCGTGTTGTTCGTGACGTTTGTGAAGGAGAGGGAGAAGGCGGTGGATGCGGCGCAGGGAGGGGAGGTCAGTCCTAATGAACAGTTTGTGTGGGTTTTATGGAAGATTTTGAAGGGCGATGGAAATGATGTGTGTGGCTTTCTTAATTTCTTTCATGTTTTTGGTGTTGATGGATCTAGATTGGACCGTACTCTCCCAGCACCTTGGCGCGCTCGCCATTGCCGCCCAAGCTTAGAGCGACTAATTTAACCTTTGATGATGAAATGTACAGTAATGTTTTCGAGTTGTGAGTTCTCGCTGGTTCACTTTCACTCTTCCTACTCATTTGACCGTTGCAGAGACGACGTGACATATTCGTATTCTTATTCTCAACGACAAAATAAACAAGATGAAAATGACAATGACGGGAATACCTACTGGCAATCGTCGGCTTCCCATGATGCATCCTTTTCCGCTGCTCAGAATCCCCCACGCACCTTAATTACGAATGAAGAAGATCGACAGAACGAGCGGATCGCTCAGGCTATGAAACTTTTGCTGACGGCACGAGAGCGCACGCTGAGTCTCTCGGAACAGAGGGTACGTCAGGTATCCCTCCCACCAGCTATAGAGGCCCTTATATTTACCAACACAGCAACTCACGCCCGTTATCCCCGACCTTGCATCCTCGCAAATGATTATCTCGTTAGACCTTGCCGCAATCGCATCTACCAACCCTACGCTTGCCCACCCGCTGTTAGTTGCGCTCCTCGCACATTCCAACTCGGACTATGACGATCGACGGTCGTCGTATCACCTCCCTTCGCCCTTCCTTGATGTTTTGCCGTACCTGCCCCCAACTCTGGCAACGTTTGACCTCCTGGGTCGGCTGTTGCGTGACCAGACGCCGGCGGGAGGGACAGACGGGCTGTTCACTGTGGCGAATGTAGTGAGGGTCGAAGTCCTTGGGAGGTTCGTACATGAGAGTATTGGGTGGTTGGAGATGGCGGAGAGGGAGGAGCGGGAGGGAGGGAGGAGTGATGATCGGTTTGCGAAGGGTGTCCAGAATGTGGGTTGACGCTTTCATCGTGCTTTACGTGGATTTATTGACGATCTTGTGTGTAGCTTTGCAGGTTCTACCACTCGCTCATCAAGCTTGGCATTGTCGACCCGGCATCGGATGCCGACTCGGCTGAGATGGCACATTTCAGTCTGAGGAATGCCAGATTTGAAGATGCTAATGCGCTGTACCGGGCTCTGGCTACTGGCAAATTTTGACCTCTTACGCGTTACGACTCTCGATCGATCTGATATGCATTCATGCACGCTTTTTCCAGCTTTTGTAATACCATATGGACCAGAACGACTTTAAAGCACTCTATGCGTTATGTGAAATTATGATTCCATGCCTGGTCAACCTGTTTATGTGCGAAAAGCTCCTCGATTGCGCAGTGTTGAGCTTGACTCTTGTTACTTGCTATGTGTATTTCTTCCCCGGTCTGGACAGTTTTTCTTTCTTAAGGCTTTAGATCTTCGATAATGGGACGATTCTGTGACTTGTCGTTGGTGTTGTTTGAGGACGCGTCGCGTGTCACCCAGGCTTGTCTCACCCTTGCTATGTCAGACACCAATCTGGCAGACATAACTGCATGGCTTTCCTTCGTAATTCTAGGAATCATGAGGGGTTCCTGGACAGGCCGTTTGTTCACTCGGCTCCGCCTCACCCCTCCACTGGTTAGGACGAAACCTACCTGTTGGTCGAGCTTCAACCAATATGAAGGCCCTGGATACACTGACGACCAGGGTGGCTTCATGCTTTCTGTAGTCTTGGATGCCGAGGCGTGGAAGCTGTTCTCCTCCATCAGAATCGTGATGGTTTACAGAGAAAGCGAACGTCTCAGAAATGTGGTACGCCTTTCTGTTAACCTTGTTTCTTGACTCGCTCACGTTTTTAAAGATTGTCCGCGATTGCCCCGACGCATCCAGGGAATACAGCTTCCCCGAAACTCGGTCATGGGCCGAAAACCAAGACGCTGTGCTTTACAGGGACGCACTCTCGCGAGGGAACACTGTCAAGCTTCAATTGATAGAAGAGGGTCTTCAAGCCGGCGGGGCTGACATCCAAAGGCGGGAGGACCTGCCTGTCTGCTTTGTGTGCTTCGAGATCGTCTTTGCCGCAGACCCAGATGAACCCGGCTTGATGACCCATGCTACGCTCCTTCCATCACGCGGGAACTTGATCAATGACAGAAGGGCTCGTGTCGTGTTCAATCGTGCATACCCGTGCACAAATACATCTCGCTCCATCCTCGCCTTTTTGGAGTCGAACCACACTTTTCACCCCGTTCGACGCGGAAATGAAACTTGGTCTGGATACACCTGTTGTAGTCGTTCAGAGGGTATACACGCACTCGGTTTGAGGATCCTTCCTGTCCGTGGAACCCGTCCTCTATGAGCCCACCTCACCCCAGAGGCCGTGCGGCGGGTCGTGTTGCACGTCATCGCCCTGAAAATGATGAGACCTGGCGCGCTCAACTGCTTCGCTACGCCATGTTATCGAAGAATTGGCTTCCAGCACTCGATCTGTTTTTCGCTCTCCATGGCCAGGATAACGTTATCACTTCAGGCATAACAGTCGTCTCTGTCGCCCGATATCTCTCAGCAAGTCGGGGAAGAGGGACTCAGGCTTTCTTGCGCCATTTTAAACCGGAAAAGTATTGCGATACAAACGAGGACCGGATAGAGTTGAAAGTGCCCGATGCTCATGAATACTTGGAGAGGTCCAGAGCGTTTCTGACGATCGCCCGACTGGCGACCTCGATTCAGGATATATCGATATATACAGTGCACAAATCGCTTGGCGAGGAATAGCTGGATGCTCTGGCCCAGCTGCGAGACGTTGAGAGGTGCGAGGTTTGTGGAGAATATGACAACGAACCGATGATTCGACGCACTCCACCCGCTCGTGGCTTGATGAGGTATCCCCTGAGCACGGATGATGTACAGCTGTTCATTGAAAGTGGTCGAGGCTTTCACATTTGATGATTTTGTGTTGTGGTCCGAAGGATACCAGGTATTGGACATCCCTAGTAGCATCACGGGTTTAACGTACCTTCGTTCTTACCCTCTAGCAGGGACACGAACACCGGAACCAGAATACCCGCTTACAATCTGCGGGAACTAAGGTTGCAGATGAGCCATGTCACCCCACGGCAACTCCATGGATTCGTGCAATGGTCGAATCTTTCACTGAAGAATATGCATTAGATGCGGCCATGCCCATCCTCTCCAAACATGCACTGAAGTACGTTTCCGTTTACGCTGGCCAATGCATCAGCGCATCCGGTATTGCGCGAATAGAGAGTCGTGGAGGCACGGAATCCTATTTCTCGTTGTTCCTGATGGAGGTGCCAGGGATCGATTTTGAGAGTTTCATGGGCGCCCTGGAGGTTACTGCTTGCACGAACCTAGTTCTCCGTGATTACGGATTGTTGAAGGTGAGTGCCTCACTACAGAGGAGAGCGATCGACATTGCAGCTGCCAGGGGGATCAGTTTGAGGTCGAGAGATGACTGATATAGTTGATGTGGAGGGCTCTGGATTAAGGTGCGCCAACTACAGACAAAAATTAGCTTTTGTTTCCAAGTTGAATCTGTCTCGTTCTTCCTCGAATCCTTTACGCCTGAGGAAAAAGATATTTTAATTTCCTGTTCAACGAGTCGCGACAGAAATGAGGAGTCACTGCCTGTTGGGGCACATCAGAGTTTACGTGATCGTGATCGCTGCGGCCACTGGCCGCTGCCAGACCAACTTGAAATGAGCGCCCTGGGCTGCCACCTTCAGCACATTGACCATCCAACGGCATGGATCTGTCAACTACCATAAGATTAGCTCGGCTCGCCTTGGATGATCTTGCTGAAAGTCGTCGCTACAACTCGAAAGGAAAAGGCACCATCTACCCTGAAGAGGAAGTCGCTTTCCGAATGCAAGTTGAATACGTTGAGCAAGCGATCCAAGCGATCGAGGACGCAGAATTGGCCCGAACCTTTGACGTTGGCGCGGAGGCCAATCACCCTTCATTGAGTGCAGTGGGGGATTGGCAGCTTGCAGATCTTCGAGCAGCCCTTGCGTTGTTGACTGCTGTAGGCGCTTCTGACAAGGAGGCTAGCTCTGGATCTTCAACTGGGATTGGGTCTTCTACAGTCAAGTGCGTATCCAATCTTCAAGTTGCATGAATGATCTTCGTCTAACTCGTCGCCCAGTGCCAACAATATACCGAAAGCTACTGGCAGGAGCAAATCAACAATAGCATCTGCTATCCCTCTTGAAACAGTACCTACGTCCAGGTTCGCCCTTGGCACTCCATGATCACGTCCTTCCTTGCTAAAACGTTCTTAGCGCTTCAACATATCATTTGACGGATGGTGGATCATCCCTTGGAAATACGTCCACAACGTAGGTTCGGCCGGTATTCTCTAAAAGCTTCCTCCCAAATTGTTGGTCTAGGAGGAATGCAATCACAAAAGAAATTCCGACCCTGAGCCGCTCATGCGATATTTCGAGAGGCTCTAAACTGTTGTCTTCTGACGGCTGGATGTTTAGGGCCATATATTTGGACAGGGAAACTTCAATTCCAGGTAGCTCCCGGAAAGGGAAAGAGGTAATGCGTGCATGTAGTCCATCCATGTGAGTCCTACATACTACTCTTCCTCGCTCTCTTATTAATCAGGCCTCCTGAAGTTATACTCTCTCCGACGCCGAATTATCTAGAACTTATCCTGTGAGGACTGAAGAGGGTCGTCCTTCGAGTTCGTCGAGAGCTGAAGCCCGCATACCCGCGGCCGAATCATGTACGCCGTAGGTCAATATCCTTCATCAGACTGTTCGATTTTACATGTCGCCTCAGTCATGAGCGTCATTCCATAGCACAATCAGGAGTCTTTATTACCAACCAGGAACGCGCTGCCGGGGGGTGTATCCCACATGCCAAGTCGTCGTTAGTCCTATTATCGTTCTTTGATCGTGATAGTGTTTGATGCTAGACTGCAGTAGCCATCCGCGTGATTCCAACCCCGAATCCGTTTCCATCGAGGTAAGCATCGCGAGCGAGTGTATTATCGATTCAAGGGCCTCGTTAGTTCTATCCACCCTTCTTTTTGATCGCATTTGACCCTCCGGCTAGTCATCTGCGGAAAATTCCAACGGAATCCATCAAGGAATGGATCGCGAGCTACTTTATTCCCGATTCAGGACAGCCGTCAGTCTTTTTACCGCTCTTTTATAATCGCATTCAAGTTGAATGGTTTATACAAGTCGTCAGCGCGATTCAATTGCAGAATCCGTGACCATGGAGGAGCGCGCCCCGAGCGAGTATATCCTCAACTCATCGCCCGCTGACGATTCAATTGCAGAATCCGTGACCATGGAGGAGCGCGCCCCGAGCGAGTATATCCTTAACTCATCACCCTCGTGAGCTCTTTCATTGCTCTGTAAGCCAAAATCTGACCCAATCTTCACCGATATATAGGCTCTTTGAAGTTCGTGCTCGTGGATCAAGCGATGTTGTGTAAGTTATATTGCCGGTCCACACCACCCGCCCTCACATCTTTCTCGAAAAAAGGCCCTCACAGCCTCTGGGTTCCCGTTCTGAGCCCAATCTCGCTGAGTAAGCTTGTCACCCACCCTCATGCAACTCAACCAATTATCGAAAATCTAGGAAGCGCCCATACGAGCAATGCGCTGCATGCCTCGACTTCTTCTCCGGGGAGATCCACACACTGCGAGCTCCCTGCGGCGACCATTTTTGTAGGCCCTGTATCATACAGTTTGTCGAGGCCTGCACGCGGGATGAATCCGTATTTCCCATCAGGTGTTGCAACCGGGATATCCCGTACAACTCCGTTTTTCCTGTCCTTCCTCCAAACCTACAAGTATTCCTTCGCTCGAAGCGCATCGAGTCAGGCATACCAGCCATCTATCGCGTATACTGTTCAAATTCTACCTGCTCCTCGTTTCTTGGCTCTTCTGAAGGTGCCAAGGGAGAGATAACTTGCTCCCAATGCAGTTCCACAACATGCGCGTCGTGCAAGGAACCGTCACACCGTGGAGAATCCTGTGCAGACAACGCGGCCATTCAGGAAGTTAGGTCACTCGCGCGGACGGAAAAGTGGCAGACCTGTCCGGGCTGCAACGCTATCATCGAGCTTGCGCAAGGGTGTCATCATATTACCTGTCTCTGCCGTGCGCAATTCTGTTACCTCTGTGCGGTGCCATGGAAACAATGCCCTTGCCCACAATGGGACGAGGACTTCATCATTCGGGGCGGTGGGGCTGTTGAGGGATATGAGGCGCGTCATGCTGTCGCTGAGGAAATGCCTAGACCTCACCACGTCGCTAACGACGAGCCTTTTGAAGCTGTTGCAGAAGCAGTTAACAGACCACGGCCTATCGATCGAGCTCGCTTCCTAGATCTCGAACTGGGTGACGAAGATGACAGTGATGGCGATCTGGACTTGGGCGACGATCAACCCGGATTCTACGAATTTCTCGCCCGAGCTCGTGAAATGGTCGCGGCTGGTGACTTTACAGACGACGAAGAAATTGATCCAAACGACATCTATGATCTTCCAGATCGCGTCGAGGAGTACAATGAGGTGGACTTTGAAGAAGGTGCTGAGCAGGACGAGGAAATCATGTCAGAACGCGCTGGCTACTCGGATTCGGAAGGTGATGAAGAATCTGGAGATATCGGCGTGGAATATGGCGAAGAAGTCCAACTCGAAGAGATTCGTAATAATCTGGATGAAGATGAGGAAGGTTCCTCGCACAACCTATACGACAATGAAGACTTAGAGAACCATGAATTTGCCTGCTCGGACGATCCAGAGGACGATGCTGTCGTCTGTGAGGGGTTTTCCGAACAGCAGGGTTTTGCAGAGGTGGAGCCAGAGGAAGAGGAAGAGATGGAGGAAGAGATGGAGGAAGAGATGGAGGAAGAGGAAGAGGAAGAGGAAGAGGAAGAGGTGGAGCCAGAGGAAGAGATGGAGATGGAGGAAGAGCAAGAGGAGGTAGAGCCAGAGGAATTGGAAGTGGAAGAAGAAGAGGTGGAAACGGGTTACTGTGAAGTTGAGGAAAATGAAGATTACAAAGAGCAAGATATTCACGGGGATGCCGACCGCGAGCATAATGATTGCGAGGAACTGGACGGCAACGAGCCAGATGGCTACCTCGAGTCAAATGACCATGACTCTGATATACTAAATTACTATGACGAGCCGGACCACTACGAGCCAGATTATGATGATGGCGTCGATGGACTCCCGGACCTCTATGAACCAGACTACGACGATGGACCGGACGACTACGACGAGCCAGATCACTACGACGACGAGCCGGATATCGATCACTATGACGACGAGCAAGATTACTACTACGACAACGAACCAGATAATTATGACGAGTATGATTGAACTCGGGAAAGGAAAGACTTGCTGGACTCGGGAACGTCTTTGATATCGTGCACAAGCTCCAAGTAATTGTTTCGGTCTGTTAATGTTGACGGTCCAATGTTAAACCGGTAACGCGCTAGGCCTACTTGATGATATATATATATCTGTGAACGTCGTCCGTGGATACTCTCCAAACGCTGCGAAAACTGCTGAATGACGGAAGCGCAAGGTGCAGGCGCTGACAAGAGCATCTATGACTCACTCAGAACCTCCCCGCGGCACGGTTTCAAACATATCTTGTACTATTTTCGCGACCGGGGATAAAGTTTGCGGAATACATGTGTTCGGGGTCGATCCCTTATGGATGATTGGCTTGATGCGGAAAGCTACCAATTATGTAGCAAATAACTTTTTCCACAATCGCCTGCGTTGGGTCTAATCATATTTTGATAATTCTTGAGATCCTAACAACGGAAATGTGAAGCAACAAGTTTGCAGGTGAGGATGCAATACGCTGATTGGGTGGAATATTAATGAGAAAGGCATACAATATTCGTTCAGTACACCAAAGGAATCAAGGCATATGGCACCCGTCGTGCCCAATGTTCCCAATCCTGTTTGAACTGATTCTTCAGAACCTCATCCTCCACGGGAACCCTTTGACATAATGAGACGGTGGTGGTTAATCGAGTTGCCAAGACCCCAAAGGCGATCGTGCTCCCAGGAAGGGTATCAAGTACCCCCGATTCCCTGACCCACGCGCCGCTGGATGTGAACCAAAGGATCATCCCGAAGTGCATAAGTAAGATGGCGGTGTAACTCGGGTGGCGTACGATGCTGTAAGGTCCGGTTGTCACCAATTGGTGTCCCTTGCGAATGCTGACCTCGAATGTAAAAAGACGACCCAAGGTGCGGTAGCATTGAAGGCGAAGAAGCGCTCCGCTAATGATGAAGACCATCCCAATCGTAGATTGAAGTGTCAGATGAACGCCAGCTGATTCATTTCGAATCAAGAAAGCGGCGGGCATGAGTGACAAAAGGGACAGCTCCTGTGCAACGATGACTGCGATTTCGGAGGCGGCGGCTAACCATAAGCAGATCTGCGAACTATATGTCAGTCCTTCATCTCGTACTACGATGACTCTAAGATCCTCACCATGATTGCCGGTGTTAAGTACAGGACTGTGAGAGCTAGGTAACGGCTGGACATCATAGCCTTAACCTTCGTAGCCTGTTCACTTTCCGGGGGCGCAGGATGTGGAGGGGTGTAACCGACATGGAAAGCGAGCGTAGTCGCTAGGATAAACGGGTTCTTGAGGATAGCAAGCATCCTTGGAAGTCGGAAATGCCAAGGCGCACATACTTATCTAATCATTTTTCTATCAGTTTTCCCATCAAAAGCCATCTCTTGAATCAAATGTACTACCTGCTAATAGCTATTACCCGTGGCCGAAGAGAGAGCAGGGACAGAGGCAGGGTTCCCGTGGCGTCGATACCGGAAAAATGAGGCTGGGTTGTGGGGTGTCGACACATCTGGGGAACGGAGTGCCAGTGGCGGTCAGGGGTTCTTGGTCAGTGGTCACTGGAAGGGACGTGGGGTGATGCCATGGCGCGAGTCGGGGTGGAACCTCATCCCAGGGTTGATGCCAACGTAACCTCAAGGCCTCATGCCTCATGGTCGGCGTAGGGCTGTGTGGTTAACGCGTCGGTGGGTGCTGGAGCCTGGCAGTTGGTTGGGTCATTTTGGGCGCTTGGGACCTCCTGTGTGGCAATCACGTGGGCCGAGTCTCATCGAGATCTCATCACTCGACAATGCAAACTAAGTCTTGAGATCTTATGAACGATTATACGAAATAACACCTAAAGCCGGCAGGTGAGGACGCGATACTCTTGATTCAATGGAATGAGAAAGACATACACTATTCGTCTAGTACACCAATGGAATCAAGGCATATGGAACCCGTCGTGCCCAATGTTCCCAATCCTGTTTGAACTGATTCTTCAGGAGTTTGTCCTCCAGCGGAACCCTTCGACATAATGAGACAGCGATGCCCGATGCAACTGCCACGACCCCAACGGCGACCATGCTCCCTGGAAAGGTATTCAGTATCCCTGATTCCCTGACCCACGCACCGCCAGACATGAACCAAAGGATCGTCCCTATGTACATGAGTAAGATGGCGGTGTAACTCGGATGGCGCACAACGCTATAAGGTCCGGTAGTCACCAATTGGTGTCCCTTGCGAATGCTGACCTCGAATGTGAAATAGCGGCCCAAGGTACGGTAGCACTGAAGGCGAAGAAGCCCTGCGCTAATGATGAAGACCATCCCAATCGTAGATTGAAGTGTCAGATGAACCCCAATTGAACCATTTCGAATCAAGAAAGCGGTGGGCACGAGTGACAAAAGGGATAGCTCCTTTGCAACGATGACTGCGATTTCGGAGGTGGCGGCTGACCAGAAGGAGACCTGCAAATTCGAACTATATGTCAGACCTTCACCTCGTACTACGATGAAGATAAGTTTTTCACCTTGACTGCCGGACAAAAGTACAGGATTGCGAAACCCAGGAAGCGGTCGGACATCATGGTCTTAGTAACCTCCATAGGACGTTCACTTTCAGGGGTGGAGGATTTGGAGGGGTGTAACCGACATGCAACGAGAGCGTAGTAGCTAGGATAAACGGGATCCTGAGGATAGGAAACATCCTTGGAAGTTGAAAAAAGCACAATCGGAACGGCACAAATGTTCTATGTCGCTGTCAGGGTATCAAAAACCCCAAGCTGTTCGGGCCTCTGAAAAACGGCCCGAAAAACATACTTGAAATGGTAGGGTCCATGCGGATGTCATGATGGCCATCACGAGGATTTTCGAGTTGCCCAAGAGCGAATTTTGGGTAATGAGCTTGGTATGAGTCATCGCGGGTACTGTAAGCTTGACTGTACGTAGATTGAACTCAAACTTTGAAGCAGACTAACGTGACGAATTGAAGCTTCATGGAACATGAGCCATCAGCTGAAGCGCTCGCAATTCAGTTGCGTTGACATGGTATCAATTAGAGCGGTTGTGATTTCCCGGTTAAACCTGAAAGCTGACAGCCGGCTCAAGCTTTTCAAGATGCCGGAGGGGGACAGGGTTGGACATCGGTTAGCATGGGACGGGATGGGCACCCGGTGAATGTGACGTGGTAGCGCGTGAACAGCCGCGGCGGGGTCACTCTGGGGTGGTCGATTTGACGACAGTAGGATGGGGAGAGACGGGAGAGTGGGTTGTGACGGAAGAGACGTGTGGGTGATGCCATGGCGCGGGGAGGCATGGACAGCACATTGACGGCAGCGGCGGCGCTCAGGGTGATTGTGGGCGGCTCTGGGTTGGTGCTCTCCTACTCCATGTTGCTAGCTCCTAGCGAACGAGGGTGATGTGTGGGCCGACGACGTGGAGAGAGCCAAGGAAAAGTGATAATGGTCCGCTGCTTAGGCTTGGTCCGGGGGTGGTTCAAGTTGCGCAATGCGTTTGATGACCGAGATCCCGGTTGCTGGTGGGTCGGTGACAGGCGGCCGTCAAGATGTCCCTGGTGGAATCACCCACCAGGGACATCTCCTAGCATCATGATCACTGATTATGATGCTAGGTAGGTCAGCTATAGGGGCCGGGGTTCGTCGTTGCTGGTGGCACTGGTTCGGCCGCAATCGGCTGCTGACGTGTCCCGTAGTTGCTAGCAGTTATAATTACACCGCTGGCAGGAGACGTTACAAGACGGACTTGTAGCCTAAACCATAGCCAAACACATGATCAGATCGTGTGATTTTTGGCGGTGTATCCATGACGACCGCAGGTGATTAGATTATGGTTATCTATACAGGTATGTGTACAAGTCTGACTTGTAATGTTTCCTGCCAGCGGTGTTAGTTGCGTTGTTTCGCATCCGAAAGTTCAAACAACTCGTGGTGATCGATTGCATTCGTCGCGTCCCGCGTTGTGCCATAGCGCGTAAAACATCGACCAAGGGTCTCAATGCAAGAAAGGATCGGTCGGGGCCGGGTAAGTCAATCACCGCCAAGAAGAGCAATTTCACTTCTCTCCCATCCAGACTGCTTGTTACCCGTGTCGAGTTGATACGGCGCACCGTACGTTGGGTTCATCTGATGGGATCGACAGCGGAGTGGCGATTGATCCTTTTCCACACCTCGAAACCTTGCCAGATCGGCTGCTATTGCCAATAATGCAGAGACAAATGACTTTCAACCGCAGCCTGTCCCTGCAATTCCGAATGCATCCAGCCCCTTGGCAACCTTATCCAAGAACTGAAACTGTCAATCTAGAGGTTTGTACCCGAAAACCTGCTGTGACTCCAGCTAGGGGGACTTTCTTTTCCTTGGCCATTTCGGCCCTCTTTTCATGGACTTCCCGAGCGGAGTGGCGTCGGGTGTTTGACGGCGGCAGCGCCTCCGAGTCGACGCGTCGCGACCTCTCGTCTTTGTAATGTCATTCCGATCTAGCGGTACATAAGTTGTGACGAAAATCATCGTGGAAGATCTGTTTGTGATTTGTGATTTACTTAACGCCCGTTTTTGGTGCAAGACCCTCACACGGATGGGACTAGCGACACTGGTACGACTCAAATCACGATACCTTTCTTTGATCTAAGTACCTGTGTGAGAGACGACCTGTTCCGATTCTTCGCCGTCTATCAGC
>Ga0307516_10004757_pt1 | contig 16576 bp, 16 predicted proteins | sample 19_EM_MG_FD_203310 | JGI IMG/M metagenome (GOLD analysis project Ga0307516, IMG submission 203310) | Populus trichocarpa ectomycorrhiza microbial communities from riparian zone in the Pacific Northwest, United States - 19_EM | ecosystem: Host-associated > Plants > Roots > Unclassified | place...
AGTAAGTGTGTCATATAAGATGAGTCAAGAGCGATCGGGTCGGAGCGATGAGTAAAAGAGATGTGGTCATGGTTCAGAGTAAGTAAAATTGTAACAATTTGGTTTATTCAATATCTTATTTAGGTTTACATTCATTTGTGTATAAAAGGCTTCCAAGGGCGTAGTTTAGAACCAGTTAGACTCGCCCCAATTGACTAGTGTTTTGTGGACACTGAGTGCATACTAATAGTTTCTATCTCATTGGGATCAGAGGCTGATCGCCATCTTGAATTGTACTTTGTGTCATTTGTGTGTTTTGGATTTGTTCTTGAAGTCCAAGGGACTATTGCGACTGTATTGTTGAAGTACACTGTGTAGATCTATATGATCTGAATTCACCTTGAACCCCAATACCCTTGAATCGTGCAAGTTCATCACCCCCTAGGCTTCTCTAACTTGCGAACTATCGAGTACTTCTGGAGAAGAAGACTTCTAAGTCTTCGTCACCTCGAACCCGCCTATTGTTGGAGATATACTGAACAGTAGTTTGGTGTATTTAGTGTTGGTTGTTGTGTGTGTTGGTGTGATTCATCGTGCTTTTGTGCTCTTCACTGACTCCAGCAGTGCGTATCAGCGGGCCACTGCGTGGGTGTGAGGCTGAAGGTTTGCTAATACACCCATGCTGCTGGTAGTGCAAGCAACCCGGCCATACCAATATACACTTCTACATCCCAGTAGTCGTGTTAATATCACACAACCAAGTCAATTGCAGCTTGTAATTGTGACTCTCTAGCCTCCCCTTCTCATTGAGTTGGACGTAACATGGGTAAGTGAATACCCTACTTCCATTGCTGGGGCAACAATGTGTACCTTCACCCTCCGTTATTATGTAGGCATTGTAGTGTAAGTTAATAGATCTGTATCTCACATGGCCCATGGACTGCCTCACGAGCACCGCACTATAAATTGTTGATTTTAAAAATTAAATTAAATTAAAATTAAAATTAAATAAAAAAGGACAATTGTTGTCATAATGTGGCAAAAGTGGCAGATACCCTGCTTGTCGCTGTAATGGGGCAAAAAGAGTGAGGAGAGAAGGGGAGTGGCTGCACATCTTGTTGTCCTGACATGACAAAAGTAGTGGGTGCCCTGCTTGTTGCCATGATGTGGTGAAAGCAGGGAGTACCATCTTCTCATTGTTGGAGACCAGTGCTGTTGTCTCATTGTTAGAGAGGCATGACAGTGAGGAGTAGCTGTGGAGCATGGGCCCTGGTGTTAGAAGTCACATGACTGTGTGAACAAGTGTGGCAGCAACTTGACACAATCAAATGACCTCGGCAATAGAAGAGGGAAAATGTTGACACAAGCTGGAATTGAACCAGCAACACTCAGTTCTCTAGACTGGTGCTCTAACCAACTAAGCTATTGTGCCGTTGGCAGAGTATGAGTTGTTAAGTCATATCACTATGAGGATGGTTAGTCACTCAACTGGTGCAACTTCATATTGTACTGAAGATGATTAGTCTTAGTACTAGAAGTGTATAACCAGGATTCAATTGCTTATGCAACACCTGGCAGAGGATGGCAGTTAGAAGGAGGAGAGGAATGTGACTTGTGAAGGGATGTGACATGTCAATGATTGACGATTGCCAGGCTTTGGCATCTGCCTCTTGTTCAATATTGAACAGAGTGATTCATGACATGGCTCTTCACTCCCTCCTCTCACCTCTCCTCCATGCAGTTCTCTCATACATCACTCCTCTCATACATCTCTACTCTCCCCATAAGCCCAACTGCATATACAAGAAGGCAAGTCCTCCTTCCTATGCTAATATCATGCTAACAAAAGTCTCAAATGCACAGGAGCTAATGCATGAGCATGAAACAGCAGCAGGGCATGCTGATGCCACTTCAAGTATTGTTACTCTTCGCAGAGGTGAGACAATCTCTCCTCTATCCCATCCTCCACTGATGAATCCTTCAGGGATGTGCCATCAGATATGAGCAGATAAGAACATGGAAAAGATGGCATGGAGGAGGACCAGACATGGTCATGCTGATATAATGTTACACAGAGGTGAGACAACCCCTGCTTTCTTCTACCTCCCACTAATGAATGCTGCAGGGACATGTAATCAGACACAACCTTGAGGATGCGGTAAAGATGGTGGGGGGAAGAAGATGGTGGAGAAGAGAGAATGGTGGAGAGGAAGAGAACTGCAAGGTGGAAGACAATAGAGAGGATGAGAATGGTGGGGAGGAGATGGTGCGTGACAGTGAGGTGACACCAAATTTGATGGCTTCTACCCTCAAGCAACCCAGTTGTAGCACCAGCCTGCATGTTGTTAAATACCTGGCAATAAAAATGATATGCATTTTCTTTCATTGTTGTTTGAAGAAAATGAATATAGTGCTAATTTGTTTGACTTTTTCATCCTTGCTACAAGATGCTATGGAGTGCTCTGTAGCATGGGCTGTGACTCTGTCTGTAGTGCTGTGTAGTGAATAGGTGGGGCTGTATAGCAAATGGGGTACTATGTAGCACTATAAATCAAATACCCTTTGCTACAGCGCTACATTGCTATGGAGCAATACAAAGCACTTCAAAGTGTACCCAGGATTTGCTGATGGCTATCGATGTGAATCACCCCATCCACCCCACATACAAACGTCCAGTACACCTACTGACCAACCGACTCCCAGCCTCCCAACATCCTGCCAGTCCCCATTTCAATAGGTGTCAATGCTCAATGTTCTCACTTCCTTGAATCCCTTTCTCCCATGCCCTCTCCTGTAAGATTCTAGACACAAAAGACTCAGTGTTTGGATGTGAGAGCAGGATCAAACAACTATGTATTCTCCTAGACACAAAAGACTAGATAATGATATAATTAATTCACAGTAACTGAATGGAATCAGTAAGTGTTCTTACCTCAGTGTTTGGACATGAGAGCAGGGTCAAACAACTGAGGTGAGACATTGAAAGGTGTCCATTTATAAGTAACTATAAGACTGTTTACTACCAAGAGTAGTAGGTAACAATAATCTAAGATAAAATAGGGAGAACATGCAAGAACAATGTCAAACATGTAACAGGGACAAAAGAAAAGTTATATGTAGTTAGTACAAGACGAGAAGAACAAAGGATGTACCGAAAATGGTTGGTACACAGAATTAGGCACAGCAGGCTCGCGGAATCTTGCCAGATTCCAACACTCCCACGCTCTGCCCCTAGTTTACTGATTAAAATATATGCTATGGCATGCTGTGGGAAAAATCAGGGTTTGCTGATGTTCAATGGTGAAGCTTTGGTGGATGAATCCCAGTCGGGGGTCTCAGGGTCGAGAATTCTCCTTTGCTAGAATGATTAATGCGGTCAGGCGAAGAGAAGACAGTGAGTTCATACAGATCTCGGGAGCAGTTGGGTGCAGGGTGTCTGTCAGAGTCGAATTGATCTCGCGAGGATCAGGTCTGATGGTGGGCTGGGAGAAGAGACGAGAAGGTGATGGAAGAGGTGATTACATCAGCGTTGCGATTGTTTTGTTTTGTACCAAACAGAGCGAGTGCTACTCTTTTGACCACGACGATGCTCGTCGACAGCCAGACGACGTTCTTCAACGACATCTTCAACGCGGACCTCTTCGCAACCGACCCCTTTAACTCCAACGACCCCTTCCACTCCACCTCCCCCAACGACCCCTCCTCTTCCCGCGAGTCGTCCCCCCACTCCCCCGGTCTCTCCTTCCTGCTCACCCCCCCTCAACCCTCCCCGCCCCCCGTCTTTCCCGACCTCTCACCCTCATCCTTCTTCAACTTTATCGATGAGGACCATACCTCTAAGGCCCTCGATCCCATGATCAGCATCGTCTCCATGCCAGGCGGTTCCTACGACTTTATGTCTGCATTTGGCGCCGGCGCCGGCATTGATCCCACGATGGACATGGCTGTGTTTGATTCCATGGGTAGACTCGCAGGCAACTCTGCCGATCCAATCGGTATAGATCCCCAGCTTGTCGGTACCCCGGCTACCTCCCCTGAGGGCGATGACGAGGACCCAGACCAGGGTGATATCTCCACATCACACTCGCCATCACACTCGGGTTCTCCGACTTCCTCGGGGAACAAGGCCAACGACAATCCAGAAAAGCTCACGCTCCTCATTCCCTCCGTCAAGGTCGGTGGCAAAGGCAAGGCCCGCAAGGGCACCATCCAGACCGGCGGCATCGTCAAAAAGTCACCCGCTCTCGTCCTCGTTCCACAAGACAAGGAAAACATTAACTTCACCAGTCCCGCTAGTAGTAGCGTTCCCACCGTTCCCGAATATCGACTCCCTGCATCGGCCTTTATCCCCACGAACATCTATCCCGTGAAACAGCCTGGCTCAGCCAACGAAAAGGATGACGACGATGATTTGCCTCATGATTGGCGCCCTCCTCCCGAGGTCTTTCAGAAAATGTCCAGCAAGGAAAAGAGACAGCTCCGCAACAAGATCAGTGCCAGGAATTTCAGGGTTAGGAGGAAAGGTGGGCGTCATCTCTTTTTTTGTTACCAATTGCTGAACAGTACTCCAGAATACATTTCTACTCTCGAAGGCGATATTGCAGAGCGCGACAAGCTTCTCGATGCCATCCGCTCCGAGCTTGGATCTACACAGTCCGAAAACTATGCACTCCGTCAAGAAATCGCCACACTCAAGCGGGTCCTCCTTGACGGACGTGGATCTGTCGATTCTCCGGCGCTCTCTTCAACCCCCTCGGATGTCTTGGTGGGTCTCAACCTCCCACCGCCGGCACCGCTACCTGCCCAGAGTGCTGCGGAAACTATTCTGGCCCAGGCACAAGCGCAGCCTCAGGCCCCGACACCGACCCATGCGGCTGTCGCTGTGTCAACTCCTCCGTCCTTGTTGATACCAAACATCCACAAGGACGTCTCGTCTTCATCCCACTTCTGGGGTGGTGCGTCGATGAAGGGCGGCATGAGGTTGGGCCTAGGCGGGGTAACGCCCGTTCATCGCGTCGTGATGCCTGAGATGACGGGTGGCGTGATGGAGGTGTTGGCGCAGCTGAATGGGGCGGGTGGTGAAAAGTTGCAGGAGAATATGAACCCAATGTTGAATCAGCCAAGAGTGCAGGATGCGAATGCGAACGTGAATGTGAATGCAAAGGCGGGAGGAGGAGGGTTCGATGGGTATGCGGATGGGAATGTGTTTACGATGAAGACGATGGACGCGTATCGGATGCATTTGTGGGGGAAGATGGCGACGATGCGGAGTCAGCAGGAGCGTCAGCATCCACAGCAGCAGCCGCAACAGCAACAGTACCAACAGCAGCAGCTGGCACCGCAGAATTCCCAGCAGAACCTCACGGGATTGGCGTCTTGGATGCGACCCGCGTACTTTTCTGCGCCGATGTTGGGAGGGAAGCTACCTGCGTACCCTCATCCGTCCCCGTCGTCGCCTCCTCCGCCGTACCAGGCCATTCCGCCTTTACCGCCTGTGTTGTTTTCGAAATATGGGGGGGCGGAGAAGGAGAGAGAGCGGGAGAAGGAGAGAGAGGTGGCGATGGCGGCTGCGTTGGCGAGCCAGACGTTGTTCAAGAAGCTTGGAGGCGCGTTTTGGGATGCGTTTGTGGCTGGTGGGGCGTCGTCTGCTGTTTCGCCCATCGCTTCTTCATCGTCTTCGTCTTTGGGTGGTGCGCGGTTATGGGATGCGGACAAGGTGAGGAAGGTGTTGGAGGGTAAAGCTGTGGTGAGGGTTGTGGATGTGGATGACAGGGAGGGAGGTGGTGCGAGAGAGGTGGGGTTGGGTGTGGAGTTGGTGAGGAAGGATAGGGTGGTGTGTCCGGAGAAGGGGAAAGAGAAGGAAACGGAGAAGGAGAATTGTTGTTTGACGAGAAAGGCGTGTGTGGATATTTTGGAAGAGAGTATGAGGAGTTTGAGTGTTGGGAAGAAGCCGTAGAGGGTGGCTTTTTTTTCTCTCTTTGTGAGATCGTTCTTTTTATGTTGGGTTTTTGGAGACCTGACGTTTTTTGTACAGGAATTCCTCTGGTTTCGTAGAACGAAAAGAAATTGCAATCGATTTTTTTCTTTTCTGTACAGATACTTCTTTTTCGTCTTTGGCCTTTTTTTCGATACACTAATCCTCGCGTGCCTTTTACTGTCAATGACGCTCTTTTGTCTTTAGGCCTTGGGACTCGGACCTGGTGTCATACATGTCGGGTATCGAGTTTTTACTCTTGCTGCCCACTCATTGTAGGTCTCGTCGTCATTTCCCTCTCTTTGTATATCCCCTACCACCACTCCTCGATAGCGTGTATTTATTGGAGAGAAAATTACGTAGTAGTTAGAATAGCTTCTTTTCGAATTCGAAGAACGTATACTGTATATAATGTGTTCAATGTTATGCAGTGGTTTGAATTTGTTGTAGATCTGGTCGGGGGTGGTGTCAGGCTGGCATCGGTAACCGTATTGCGCAGAGTACTCGATCTTGATGTGTTCTCCTGATTATCATGACCTTTGTCACTCGTGGTGGTAGGTTGCGAGTACCGGCAGAGAGCAACGATCATCCGACGATTAGCTTCTGCGATTAGAACAAACAAAGTCGTGGGGGTAGTCGATACGCATGCATACATACACTCTACAAAGTTGATACGTAGATTACAGGAAAAGCAACGCAGCCTACCGATCGACTGCTTAATCCCTCGACTTTTCATTGGTATATATCAGTCCCAAAATCCCGCCTGGTGGAGGCACAACCGCTCGCCACACTGCCTCATCGGAGTATGCTGCTGCAGGGAAAGGGATCCAACTACGCAGGTTTCCGTTGGGGAAATAGAAAAATTTGAACCCTCCCTCCCGAACAAGGCCTGTCCAAATGTGGCTCGGCAACATAGACATGTGGCACTCAGAGACGACGGTCACTCACTTTTGCCAAGCCCAGGCTTGTGTATCACGCGTTCGACTGCACTCTAGATGTATATGTATCAGTCACGGAGAACTGGATATACATCGACACTCACGGCATAACTTTCGGGTCGGTCGATGAACGGTTCGGTAAATTTGCTATCAAGAGCGGCCCACTTCGCACTAGCATGGCGATTGTCCAAGCTACCCTGAATCCAGTATGTGAAATGTAATTCGCCGCGCAGAAATGTGTCGACTGGTCCCTGGACGCTGACCGGCACCTCCTTCTTCTCCAGAAAAATGCCCACTTCAAGCGGGTGACTCTCCACCATGATGGACCAATGTTCAGGACGTATGTCCGCCCAGATCCATTCCCCCACTTTGTTGAGCTTGGAGCAACGCAGGATGATATCCTTTCCCTCGCGATCGATCATGTAGCGCCCAAGAGATGTCGTAGCTGCCTCGATGGCGCCCTTGTGTGTCATATTAATAGTTGTCCGGGATGGGAGGTGATCCTTACTTCGTAAGTTTCAGAAGGGGGAAGGAGGGCATAGTGATCCTTTTTGCCTGGCTTAGAAGCGACTAGGACGAAGGTTAGAAGTGGTACGGTAGACCTCGGGGGCGGCATTTGAGTCAAGGTAGGGTCGTAACTGCGCAGATCTTAACTTATCAGATGGCTCATAATATTAAGCGCCTTAATCAGAACCTCCGCGAACTCTAATTCGGAACACGGGGTGACTGGCAATCCGCATCGCGAGTCTAGCACGTCTACAGGTCTGTAATACACACCCTTGAATCGACGATCTGTGCTGGCGGCTGCGCTTCCACAGGGCCTCTAGTCCTCCCGCCGTCGTGCCGACTCGTGGCATTCATAAGAAATCTGATTATAAACCTCCAGAGTCCAGCACAATATACGGCGTACTTCCGTTCACCACTTGAGTACAGTGTTAATCTCGACGTTTCCTTTGCCTGGCGAATCTCCCCGTCGAGCATATGTCCCCTTCACATCCAGGCCTCCGTGGCCAAATTGTATAATGGCCACTTGGCCTGCGTGTTCGTAGTTGGCGTAATCCCCAGGGGATACGATGAAGTATTCTCCTTCATCAGAGTAGAGTTTTGATTTCCCTGGAGCGAGAGTGACGTTATGTCCTCCTCCACTGGGTCCGACGATGATGCGGTGGGGCCGGCCATTGTGGATCCTAAGGTGGAGGAAGTTGGCTCCTAATATGGGTGTCTGTGAGAGGATGTCAGTCTGTCGGTCTCGGGAGGGATTTGGAAGGTGGTTTGGGTTGGGAGATGTGAACTTACTGCTGTGAGGGCAAAGGTGATCGCAGTAACTAGAATGGTTGAAGGTTTCATATTTGAGGATGGTAAGGATGAGGTGTTATCGATTTCTGTGGTACAGTGAGGGGGCCAGTGGTGCTGGGCAATGGGAGAGAGAAAGAGGCTGCGGTAGGCTTACTTGTGTGGCCCTCTAGTATCAAGATGGACAGCGCGCATTCTGCCCTCCCTTTTGAATTAGCATATTTGCCTGGTAGACTGAGATTGGATTGAGAAATATGTAGACTAGTTCGGACTTTGGAGGGCAGCCGAATACGTATTCGGTTCCATAGTTTTCGATCGGGTCACGGTCCACAAGTACCAGTACCAAGGAGGGAGGATCACATCGAGACTAGGACTATCCATCAGCAAACCCTGATTTTTCCCACAGCATCCCATAGCAACGTCACCCGAGCCTGAGTGAGCGAATGCTGAGGAAGATCCGGAGTTGCAGCCTCAGGGAGGAGTATACGATGGGAAGAAGAAGCCGTGGAGAAACTTGTTGCCTGGCGGCTGTCGCAAGCACTGACCACTATGACAAGTTCGGTAACCGGTTGACAGGTGAAATGGAAGTCGAGTGAACTGAGATTTTCCATCAATTAAATCTTGTCAATCGCTCTTCGCGTCCGTTCAGCAAAGTTTATTGCACATGGCGGCCTGGGGGTGGCGTTTGTGGGCGATCAAATGAGGGCGCTCGTGGATCTTCGAGCAAGCAGGGGGTAACTTAAGGAAATCGCGCCTTGACGAAGAAGTGTTGCGAGTCACTTGCGACGAGCAGGTGTTGTGGATTCTGGAAGCTTCTAGCGATGCGCATGCGTATACGTAGATACTCGAGTCAATCTGGATTAATAGGCCACTCTATTACATCCTCGTACATCGCGTTGCTTCGAGACTCGTTACTGTGGTTGGCGGCTTCGAATGAAGCTACGACTATGAGTGTATTACCGGTGACCAACAATATACTGCCACAGCGGCCCCAAACTTGGAGGCGCCTGGCCTTTAATCGTACAGTTCTATGGCTTCTAGGGCCGTCAGCACCGCTCCAATCCCAGGGCGAGCAGCGGGATCGCGAGCCCAACACTTCCGGATAATGTTCCACAGGTTATCACTGATGACTTCGGTCGGAGGCTTTGGAATGCGCATGTGCCCATGATGGACGATCTCTAGGAAAGCATGTTCGAGCCTGTCAATCATTCCCTGAAATGGGGCGGTCCCGGTGAAAACCTTGGGATCGGAGAGGTGAACGTCAAACTTCGAGTTAATTAATAGGAAAGCTCACTGCATAAATGGTTGATCCGAAAGCATATACGTCCATCGGCTTTGTTGGAACGATTAAGGCGTCGGTGCCGGAGTGGAGGTGCTCCCGCGCTTGATACAGGGAGGAGTGCTGGATCGGAATCGTCGCGTGGGGGTGAAGGATCCATCTGCATGCCTTACTATAGACCGAGATATCAGTGAGGGAGACGTTCTCGTCGTCCGTAATGAGAATATTGCCCTTGTGTCTCGTGAGAAAAAGAGAGGGGCGGCCGTCGAGCAGAAGATACGAACGGGATGCACATGGCCATGAATTACATCGTGCAAATGCAGATGCTTGATAGCCATTGCAGTTTGGATGATCTATGACCGATTGAAACAGCTAGAAGCGGGGTATAGAAACCGAAGCTTACCCATGACAGACGAGGGGCATACGAACACCGGTTGACACATTTCAGTATGTCACCATTCGGGTATCGAGGGGTTACCAAGGCTTGTATTGGCTGATCATCATCCCCAAAAATCATACCAATGTCATGGACCCCAAAAGGGGAGATATATATATGCTCAAAGGCGACTAGAGCGGCCGCACGTTCATTTGAAAGGGCTGCGAGCATCTAGGAAATTCTTGGACATCAAGGGCTACCGAAGGCTTGAGACTGAGGTACGAACATTCCTGAATCCACGTTCTTGATCGAGGGAGAAGTCAAGTCGATGCACCTTGGAGACGCACTATCAACGTATTGAGTGGTAATGTAATTGTGGGAGGAGGCCGAACTTACAGTATCTGAGAGGGCTTGCGGGCCAGCAGGTAGTTCGAAAGTGTAAGAATAAACACCTCTGCAGACGCATGCACCCAGCGGTGTGCACCTGGGGGCAAGGGTGGGTACAACCTTTACAACCACATGAAAGAGTCAATGAAACTGATGAGCTTTCGAAAGAGAGGACACTGTACTGAATTGGATGTCATTGGAACTTTGAGTCTTCTTGCGTGAGGTGGAGGGGGATGGGTACCGTAGGGAAATCTCGTAGAACACATTTTGTTACTTATATATAGCATGGGCCGCAGTCGCCGTCGGTGAGACTCGAACCACCGTTCCAGCCGGAAGGATCCCATGCGAATTCCAGACGAGTAGGAATCAATAATAGGAACTTTCCCGAGAAGGCTGTCTATTTCACTATTGCAGCGTAACGTCAACTCTGGCGCGGGGTAAAAAAAAAAGGACGAGAAGCCACACTTAGAGACCATTCAACACGGAGGGGTACCGTTTCCATCGTGGTATAGAAATATTTTCCCAGAGAAATGTAGCGGCGATATCAAACCGAAAGACAGAAGCGAGGACTTACGGGGATGATCCCTGAAACGTTCCCCAACCAAAATGGATTGACATTTCCTGTCATGATCGAGTATCAACATAAAACCACCGACAGGACATGAGTATCGACAGTCAGTCAATCATTCTGTCTTCCCAGGTCATCTCGGAGATGACATACATATTGGGATGGATGTAACTTCCATTCCACGGTTCAACCTGCAGCCGCCGAAGCGAGGTTGCCAATTGAGTCGGCGCTATTCTGGAGGCGTTTATCCTCCGGGATCGGTACCCTGAAAGAAGTAATGGGCAAGGGTCACTGAATTGAATCACAGCACAACGTGGTAGACTCGTGGTGATATGTAGCGGAGATCCCCTAGCAATGTTGCCACGATTGACAAGTTTCTGCACTGGGTCGCGGACTTGTGGGTACTGGGCTGAATTGCCGCATTCTTTCCAGTGGGACGTCAGTCCTCTGACCACAGTGAGCTTAATCAACACGAGGGAATGAAACAAGAGGACAACCTAGATCAACGAACCGCTTACCACTAGTAGTAATTAGTAAACTTTTCCACCACGCTTTACAAATATACAGACCTAGGGTCGCAGGGCTATCCTGTAAATGGCCAAAATGATGAATCAGGAGAGACAACGTTTTAGCGGTGCGATCCAGAACCTGAAGCCCAGGGTGTTGGGTTATGACACTATGTCGTAATGGCCACTGCCTGCCCAAAAGGAGGATCGCCAGTGCTGCCATGAATACAACGGAAACCTAGCGGAATAATGAACTAGATACGAACTGGGAGATCTGATAAGGCTATGAAATGAAACTGGGCACTTACAAGTTACTCGAATATTCGGCCGGGACCCAATCGGGCGAATATATCTTTGGAGCAAGTCTATGCGAAAAGATTTACGAGAGCAAGCCGTGGATCATGAAAAAAACCTGACATCTGACAGCCAGAACATAGAACACTTAAGTGGCCAGCTGACACGACAATGACGTTAGTCAGGGTTAGCCTCGAATTAAGCCGTCGACTGTTGCCTCCGTAGACAATAATACAACACACACAAAAAAGCCAGGGGAAATGGACCTTCAACACAAAAAGAAAATTTATCAATGGGAGATACATATTGACACCTAGTAGCTGAGAGAAGATCGAGCCGAGTGAATCGGAGGGATGTACGTACCTTTCACCACTCAATGGGACCCGAAATGAAAACTCACCCACGACACGGTTGCGATTGGCTCAGCTGACAACCGATTTTACAAATAAAATAAAAATGCTTTCCGCATGAGGCTTGTGCGGCTTCGGACCAATCAAAACGGTTTTGCCAGGCCTGAATTTTGGGGGGCTGGTAGTAGGAGATGTGCGCAGATCACACATCCATGCCTCTCCCAGATCGTAAAGAGGGTCTCTCCTTCGCCGCTGGAATCAGCCTCGTCACCACGCAACCCTAATACACCCACCGTAAGCATATGCGAACCAAGTATAAGACTGATATCGATACGAACGATGGCAACTCTGGGGATTCTAAAATCCTCGCGTGGTGGGCCTTGGGGGGGGGGGGGGGGGGGGGGGGGGGGCCCCCGCGATCTCACGCCATCTTCTCTGTTCGAAGAAGATGCGGCCCGGGTCCATTTCCATTCCACCCTCAAGACTTGCGACGTGCATGGACCTCTGCTTTACCCTACGTTCAAGAAATGGTGTGACGAGTATTTCTTTGTCCCTCATCGGAATGAGACCCGCCCGATTGGCGGGCTCTTTCGTCACCCAGTTACTTGGCCCCCTCCCCCGGCGATCCCGCGGACGGCCTTTCACCCAGGATGAGATTTTCGCATTCGTCAAAGGAATATAGGTGCGATGTTGGAGAGCAGGAGGGAACGGAGGAGGCGAAGCTGGTGGAAGTTTTGACAAAGCCAAGAGAACGGCCCGGTGTCACAGCTGAACTCCGCCGCTTTTAATCCTTGGACCCCAGCTCTAGAGCAAGCGCTGACGACTCAGACGAGCCGTTGGGTTAGTCTCTGCTAAGCAGATACTTGGCAGTGGCTGAACGAAATATCTTATAGCTGAGGGTTGGACGATTTCTTGAAACAGTGAACAAATTCGTGTAATCCAAAGCATTTTACATTTGGAAATTTGAACTAGTTCGTTCTTTACTTTGTAAGGTAGATCTTTTGGATTCATGAAGTCAAGGATCGAAAAGGGGAGGAACGTCAAAGTGAAGAACGAAAAGTCCTGACGTTCTAATATCTAAGAACTAAAGATGAGTGTTGCGGTAGGATGAGATAACGCGATAAGTCGAGTAGTAATGTCGTGATGATTTCGAACCCTAGTAGATGCCGATAAGAATCCAGAAGCATGAAGAGAAGACGCGTCGGAGGAAAGGAGTCCCTTGGCTTTCCTAGAAAAGGTGCACCAGTGATCCAAGGGCCCAGATCCAAGGTTTAGGAGCCTCCACCTCCAATAAAGGCCCAGGGTCCGGGTAATCCAGACCTTGTCTTCCCGCCCGTACTCCTTCCACTCCCAACCATCCCCCTCTCGTCCCTCCCACCCGACAACAACCCTACTGCATAGCTCGCCTCATCATCATCATCCACCGAATCCACTCGCCTCATACCTCTCCGCACCCATCCTCGCCCCCACTCCTCCTCCTCATTCCCAAACCAGTCTTCGCCCTCCAGCGCGCTCTGCCGAGGGTTCCGGCGTTCCCGCCCGACAGCAGCAGCAGTAGGACGATTGCCGACCGATACACCCCTCACCCTGCTCGACAACTGAGTCACCATTCCCCCGATCAGTGGACCCTCATGTACCACGGCAGTCAGATGCTTCCTCAGACTCTTGATCGAGTTCTGCCTCTTTGGCGGCACAAGCATCCGCGCAAGATCCAGTTCCCCCTCCTCTTCCTCACTCGAGCTCTCCTCGCTCGACTGCACGTCAGCACCCCAACCGGTCAGGTACCGGTTCTTCCCCGGCCGCTCAACACCCTTCCCTCTCGCTCTATTTTTATCCCTGTCCCTATCCCACGCATCACCCTCCACATTCGTATTCGCCAAAATCGGCATCCTATCCTTCTCCTCCTGTCTCCCGCCTTTCTTGCTCCGGCCCTTCGCCTGCTGCTCCCGTCCCCTCCCCTTCTTATGCCCTTGGCCTTTCCTTCTTTCCTTTCCTCCCTCACCCCCAGGCGACGACGCCCGGCTCACAGGCGCACTCCGGCACACCACCCGCGTGTGGGTGACCTCTCCCACACTCATCACCGCCCGCCCCCTCTCAAGCTTCACAAACAGCTCCGGCGGCGCCAAGGTCAAGCCCTTTTCACCACCCTGCCTCTTCCTCCCACCTTCATCCGCATTCGTCCGATCCATAAGGCCCGGACGGTATGGATGTTGCCCCGCCACCGTCACCTGCGAGATGGAGCTCCGAGACGGACGCAACGTTCTCTGATCCTTCCTGAATGGAGACACACCACTCAGCGGGGATGCTGACACCGACGTAGGGCCAGTGGTGACCATGGCGTTGGAGGTTGGGGGAGAAGAAGGCCCGCCTATGTACGCCCCCGCACCACCAAAAAGCACCGCACGCGCGACGGTTTCCAGCCACGTGCGAGGCAAGGGCGGCTCAGGCGTGCTCGTGCGGTTCTCGTTTTGGGAACGGCGCTGTGGGACCGCTGTCGATTCTGTGTCGCTGTCACTGGGGATGGGCGGCTTGTGAGGCCGTTGGTGGGGGTGGAGGTGGACGGGGGAGGACCTGGGGCGTTTGGGCATGCTGGGTGCTGATGCCATGTGGCGAAGATAGGCACCCGCATGAGAGGGTCGTGGGTGTGTGATAGGTATTTGTGTTTGAGTTGGGCCGGACGACTGTGGTAGTGGCGGGGGTGTAACGTAGATCCCGGGCTGGCGGCGAGGGGACTGAGACGGGTTTTGTGGATTTTGGGGTGGGCGAGTAGAGGAATAGGGGGAGCGGTCTGATACACGGTGAACAAGGTGATGTCGAGGGCGGTGCAGATCTTGAGTTGACGACGATGGTGAATAAGTGTAAACAGAGTTGGGGTGTATAGGGGTCGTGGGACGGGAAGAACTTGTTTGGTATCGAGAGGGTCGAGGTGTGGGTTCCAAACTTTCGCTGGACGAGGTCCTGAAGGATGGGGAATGAAGGTCGCTGGAGGACGACGTTCCTTGCCTCTGTGCTTGTCGTTTTGCAAGCGGTGATACGGACGGGGAATACGTATGAGCTGGCTTCACCGATTCGTGACGCTGGTCCTCCTGACTCGCATGAAGCAAGGTCCGACTGGACATGGCGCTAGGCACGAGACCGGCCAAGTACCCCACGATAGCACCTACACCACCCCGTACACTCCTCTGGACAGTTCTGTCGCTGTCATCTCGCTCGTTTGCGTCACTCCGGTCCGTTTCAGGCGTAAAAACACGTGTTTCCTTGTACCCTGCCTCCCGCAGCAAATCCTCGAGGCGTTCATATGTTTGGGAAGTCCCTCTCCGATGTAATGGGACCCGACCCAAGTCAGGATACCGGCTTCGTGAGCGACTTGAATGTGGCGGGGTGACGGGTTGAGGGGGAGAAGTGGATGCGGTGGAGACGGAGTTTGAGTTGGATGCGGACTGCGTGATGGTTGAACATGTATTGGTTGGAGATGACGGCGTTGTATTTAGATGGTCGTTTGTCTATTAAGAAGCCGCAGTGAGTTTTTGTTACGGTTTGAAAAACGAGAAAAAAAAGATAATGAAAATGAGCAAATTCGCTGCCCCTCGCACCGGGAAACAAAGCCATTCACTGGACCTGCCTCACATCAGGCTCCAACCTTCCAAAAGACACGATGGCCATGATCCGGCAGGGCTCCAAACCGATACTCTAGAATGACTAGGAGGCACTCGTACCTTGTTGGGTAGCTTTGTTGTCCTCTTCCTATGAATGGCTGTCCTCGAGTCCATTGCGATTATTTCGTGGATGATATTGAGTCAAAAGTGGGTCGTTCACGTCGTTTATTCGGTTTGGTGGTGGCTTCGTTGTTTGTTGGCGTAAACTCGGGAATTCTTCAGGAATATTTTGATTATCGAAATCAGCTGGAGGATTTTCGCCGACACGAAGTCGCCTAGCTGGGCTTGAAGATGAGAAATGGAGATTACGGGTGGTATGGAGACATTCGGATTAGCTGAGACGGGAGGTCTCAGAGTCATTGAAGCATTTCCCCACAATTGTCCGTCACGTGTCCGTTTCCATTCCCAGACGACTCGTGGACTATTAGCCACCCGTGCCCTCCCGTACCCAGGAGTGACTCGCTGACTCCCACCTAGCACGGCTGCCCGTCAAATCGACATGTGAACAATACTCGTGTGTGTCCGACCATCGCGAGGCGATGCCGCATCAACCAAGGCATCACTGACGTTAACCTTTGTACATCTAATATCCGCTACCTGGTCTGCCTTTTACCTTCAGATGGTTTTTGAATGAGAACTTGGCCCCTCATGCCTAATTTTCCTTCGTAGAAGAGAATACTGAAATGCCTACCACCGGATAATTCTATTTGTGAACCCCCCTTATTCGTGAACCCCCCATGAACCCCCCTTATCTGATGACAAATTCGATATTTGGTGCTGACAGCGTGACAAAAATCAAGTTAAGTCCTCCCCCAAGTCCTCCCACTGCAGTAAGACGAATTGACTCTCCCGCAGTGGATTCTACCTCGTCGCTTAAGGACGCGAACTTAACTGTCTAACGAGGCCTCGCGGGTTGGTTCAAGGTCGGTTTCTCTTGTCCCAAAGCTGTGAGCGAACCCGGCTTGCGCTGACCAAC
>Ga0307516_10004758_pt1 | contig 16571 bp, 19 predicted proteins | sample 19_EM_MG_FD_203310 | JGI IMG/M metagenome (GOLD analysis project Ga0307516, IMG submission 203310) | Populus trichocarpa ectomycorrhiza microbial communities from riparian zone in the Pacific Northwest, United States - 19_EM | ecosystem: Host-associated > Plants > Roots > Unclassified | place...
AAAGCTGAGTAATCATGAGAAGAATAATCTAAAAGGAGAATGAGCTGACTGAGCTCCGCAGTAAAGCGCAGTAAAGCTGACTGAGCTTGGAGTAAGTGTGTCATAGGTAATGAGTCAGAGCGATTGAGTCAGAGTCATGAGTAAAAGGTATGTAGTAATAGTTCAGAAGAAAAGTTGTAACACCGGGCACCTCCCTGAAAGGGCAAGACCAAGAGTTCAGGACCCACCTCCCATGTTCAAAAGGGGACACTTCCCCAACATAAGATAGTAACATGCTTTATCTTATTATTTAATTTCTGAAGATGACCTGTATCATTAAAAAGATTGATCTAACCAATGATTCTGTGTGTAGAATCAAATTTCCTCATTCAGCAAATAACTAAGTCCTAAAACATTACATAGCATGATGACTATGAAAGCGATGAGCCACAGGATTTCTCAGAGGAGATAAAAGTTTCATTCACATTTCCTGATATCCTAATATGCATCTCAACTTCCTGCTAGAAAGTGAAAGGTCCAACTCCAGCATATTTTTGCATTCCGGGTGAAGACTCGATGTATGAGTATATCCCGGCTTTTCATGTAAGTTCGTTTATAGATGACTGGGCTTCTCTACATCAATACTTATTTACTGCAGTTTGTGGAAGATTTAGAATGCTTTTACAACATTTATGCCTCTATGGAGAAGGGTTACAAAGACGGAAAGCCTCCCTCTGCACTTGGGCCCAATCACTCCTGTGCTCGAATCCTCAAGCATGAGGAGTTTTGCAAGATGTTGCATGATAACATTCAGAATATCATGAGGACGCACCATATCATTGTTACTGGTGCACGGGCCACAAGTTTGAGTTCGATGATGCCACTTTCAGCAGCCTTAACCCAGGTGAGTCACTGAATAGAATCGTTACCATACACGGTGAGTAATAGTAAGCTGCACCCAGCTGCTCTCGAGTAATCTGAATGTATTGCAGATCTTTCCATACCTGTTAAGAGCGACCCAGATGTGCGCCATACACTGGGAACTGTGGCCGAACTCATCAAGGCATCGCGCCTTGATGATGGCAAGTCCCTCAATGCTCTCGATCTTCCGATTTCCATTCCCAATCAGACATTTTCTGTTGCAAGCAAGTCTATCGCTTGGAATGCAATGAATGGCTTGGCCTGGTGCAAGAATCTGGATCCATACTTCACATCTGATCTGACCTGAGCTATCGCGGCAACAGCAGGGTGTATGCACAAGTGGCATATTTATGCCGATGGATTCAGTACAGTCATCGAACCATTGACGGGTTGCAAGATATGGATTGTCGCCCGCTCTAAAGAGCTGCACACCTACAATGCCTTCAGGAGTGCAGAACTATTCGGTCCATTGTTCGATGTCAAGAAGCCCAATACTCACTTATGGAAGGTTGAAGCATTCGTTCTGCGGCCGGGGATGCAATTGTGAGTCACAAAGTACTGAGTATCATCATCATGGCTTACTGTCAACTAGCTTCATGTGGCCTAATACACTCTATTTTGTTGTCATGCCAGAACATTCTATTTGTCAGGGAGGCCATTTTTATGGATCCTCTACAATTCAGGATGCGTGCTATGGGGTGTTCCATTCCTTTGTCTCTGGAATGCTGGTTACGAACACCGAGCATACCATCGCCTCTCGCCAACTCTTGTGTAGAATGCTTGCATTCTATGAGAGGTATCTGATTCCTTCTCCTGGCACTATCTGTCCCCCTCCAATCGATGGTTCATTAATTGATTCTATTCCATAATTTCGATGTTAATAGATATCATTTTTCTCCAGCCCCCCAGAAGGCTCATCCCCCCAATCTGGAGACCTTTGATGGTCTCAAGGATGTCATGGCACTCTGCAGCATCATCAAACTTGGCAGTGCGATGAGCCCGTGGTTCTATCAGTCGACAGTCACTCACCAGTGAGAGAGAGAGGATGATCTTTGCTCGTAGGAGAAGTCGCTGGCTTATTACTTGGATTTTCTACCTCTTTGAGGTGTTGGATCAAGATGGTAGGATTATTGCCGATGGGGAACGAGACCTTTATTGGCCATATGTGGAGCAGCAGGCATGCGTCTTGTGTCATTATAAGAGGTGGACATGGAAGGAATCCTTGGTTCCAACATGATTGAATGCAAACCAGCCGACCTTGAGAAGATCATCTTCAACTGCTTTTCCCATGACCTCAACGTTTTGTCCCATTTCCATGGCCAGTTTGGTGAAGATGAAAAGATGTTTGTGTGGATGGGACCCACATATAGGATGCGGCGAAGACTGGAGACTGAGCTATCTGGAATTCCCCCGCCACCTGGTAAGTACTCTATCCATGCTATCATGCAATGCAGCTGAGTGAATCTGCTCTGCAGAAATTTACGATGGTCATACCTTCGATGACCTCATATACAAGAGCCTGCGAAAGTGTCGCCAGGTCTCTCCACCAACTTCCCCAGTCAGCGGCAGGCCATTGAAGAAGAAGTCAAAGATGGCCTGATATATGGAGTATAACTGCTGGCTAGGGTAACCTGGTTGGATACTGCTGGGCACCCCTCAGAAGCGTCACCACCCTGTTACACCATTAGCCGGTTGGGTAGCATGGTTTGGTCTGGTACCCACCAAATCCAGCAAGTGCCATCACCAATCAGAAATCTCTGGTTCGTCGCCGTGCCCATGCATTTGATGTTCATGCGTTCGCTATTCCTCGACAAGCTCAATTCCCCTGTGTCCCCTCCGTCTTTTTTGTTACTTTTTTTGCACATCGTGTACTTTACATAGAATCTGATCTATTTTATGGGGAAAACCCATACCATGAGCCAGAAAAGCACCCAGGAATAAAAATTTTCAATGTGCACAGAGGAAAAGATTCTTCATCTCAAAGGGGTGCGTTTTTAGCAGTTTTTTTGGAGGGGCCCTTGCCACATTGCTCCCAAACTCTGGGGAGGCAGCCTGGGGACCTCATTTTTTCAGGTAGGGAATGCCTAAAAAGGAAATATATTATCAAAAGAAAAAATGTAGAGCCCAAGAAAGAGGTCAACAACAAAAAACCACGGAGGGGCGGAACCCATGCGGCCATCGAAGGTCTTGACAAACCCTCCTGTGTGGAGAAGCTGATGTAATAATGCCATAAACGGTCGGCCCACTGCCATAACTCCAGCCTAGCCCTGTAACAGCCCTGCCAAACAGGTTTCCCACCGCGCCAAAATGGCTGAGTCAGCCACTGACCAAGCGAGTGACGATGGCACCTATAATACAATACCAATTACAAGATTCCTTCTTCCTCATCCTCATCTTCAAGAACTCAATATTCGTAGAGTCTCCAGGTGAGATTTTCTTTTCAACACTTCCCTCCTATTTTCAGCAGGAAATCTTTTGAGATTAGACTTTGGTCATCTCGCCGATGTTACTTGCCTCAACACTTGACAGACATCTTTACAGAACAATTATTATGGCAAGACATCTCTCCCAAAATCCAGCCCCATCTCGTTCTCAGCCATACAGTATGCATTCACACCTCCCTCCTCCTGTGCTGGTAATAGTGCAGCAGCCGGTCTACATTATGAATGTTAAGTGGTCTCATTTTGGCCTAGCCAGGTCCTGGCTGACTCCCTCTACTGTTATTCCACATTTCTCTCCATATTGCATTGTCTCATCCATTTGCAGATTCTCTTCGTGTCTTCGATGCCAAAGCGCTCTGTCAATGGAGGCATTGGGCTATCAGCACACCAAATCAGGACAGCATCCCCACTCCACCTTGGGGAGACCGCAGCATCTGTCTCCGGGCGGATCTAAGATTGTTAAGACACACTAAACCTATCACTAGGCTTTCGGGGGAAGTTTATATTGACCAGAAGTCCTCACACTAGGTTATAGTGGAGTTCTTAAGAGAATACATCTAGAGTTACAGGTTTTAGGCTACTCTATATATACTATACTAACCAAGACTTATCAACCAATAGGATATGGTCCAGATATCCTCCAATAGGATATGAGCCAGAGATAAGGAGATAAGGAGATAAGAGATAACAAGATAAGGAGATAAGAGATAAGAGATAAGCCAAACAAGGACAAACAAAGATAAAATAAAATAAAGTCAGATTCATGTTGTTGACCTTTTATAATATCATCCACAAAGACAAACAAGAACAAAATAAAAAATAGTTGTTAAATGGCTGTTCCATAAAACTATCCCCTCTTTAGGTCTCGACTTCCAGGCGAGAGACTGCACTGTTCTTCGGCTCAGTTAAATTATTGTATGGACGAAATACAAGTCCAGCAAAGTCTTGTGCACGGAGTTTTCAGGGGGCAGAGGGGTTTGACTTGTAGAATTCCTTAATGATATCATGAGAGTTTGCACAGTTGGCTTCTGGTTCCCAGGTGTTGTAGTCATCAGTGTAACTGGACCACTTGACCAAAAACTTGAGCTTTCCATGCTTAAGTCATGAATCCATACTTCTTCTACTTCATACTCAGGGGTTCCTTCAATAGTGACAGGTTCGGGAGGGATTATAGATTGGCCAGCAACTGGTGAATGGTAGGGGCGGATACAGGACATATTGACAACATTGTGGATTTTGAATGAAATAGGCAGCTTCAATTTTACAGCATTTGAGGAGATAATCTTAACGATTTCATAGGGTCCAAGTTGACATTCTGTAAGCTTGCGTGATGGTCAGTCTACGTTGAGGTTCTTGGTGGATAACCAGACCTTGTCACCAACTTTGTACTCTGGAACTTGTCCTCTATAGAAATCTGCATAGCGTGTCATGTCATCACATGCTTTAGATAATGCCGCCTGGGCTTCTTCGTGAATAAGCTTCATTTGCTCAGCAAATTTTTTTGCTGGTTCTGACTTTCCAGCTCTCCGAGGTTCTATTCCCATCCTTGGATTCATCCCATAGTTGGCAAAGAAATGTGAGATGTATGTTGCAGTATGGATTTTGTTGTTGTATGCAAATTCAGCACACACGATCCATTCTGGCCAATCATTCTGCCTGTGACTGACAAACATTCTTAAATACTGCTCAATCTCTTGATTAACCCGTTCTGTCTGTCCATCGGTCTGAGGATGATATGCTGTAGATAATTTTGTTTTGATCCCCAGAATCTCATTCAGTTCCTTCATGAACTCTGCTGCGAATTGTGGTCCTCTATCCGATAAAGCAGTTTCTGGCAAACCATGTAGTTTCCAAACATGGTCTCTGAAGAGTGTGGCTAGACCTCTGGCCGAAGTGGTTGTAGACGTAGGAATAATATGTGCCTGTTTTGTATGATGGCAACATGTGACAAATAACGCATCATATCCTTGTGCTTCTGGGAGACCTGTGATGAAATCTGTGGTAATATCCTTCCAAGGTTGTGAGGTAGCTTCATTGGGCTTCAGCTTTCCTGCTGGCTTTTCTGGAAAAGACTTCATTCATTGACAACGATCACATCCTGATATATAGTTCTTGACCTGCATGGTAATGCCAGGCCACCAATAATTATGTGTGATCAATTCAAGTGTCTTCCATTGTCCTGGATGACCTGCAACTGGTGTATTATGATGTAGCTTGATGATTTCCAATCGAAGTTTGATGTCCTTTGAGACGTAGACCTTGCCTCTGAATAACACAAGTCCCTGCTCTTCAGACCATTCCTCTGATCGCAACTGCTTGATTGACGATTTCTTCAACTCTTCCACTGCTTTCACAACTGACTCATCAAGATCCTTGAATTTTCTGATTTTTGTCAAGATTGATTCTTCATGTCCTTCAATAAGTAAATAGCCTTGGCATAATGTGCGGACCTTGAAGAACTCAGGTTTTAAGAGGACAATATTTTCGTTATCATGTTCTATCCCCTTTTTATGATCTGCACATCTCGACAAGGCGTTGGCTTTCCCTATAGTTGGTCCCGGTTTGTGTACCAAATTGAAATCAAATCTTGATAAATACAGTGCCCATCGTGCCTGTCGTCGGTTAAGCTTTTTGGCTTCCATAAAATATTGCAAGTTTCAATGATCAGTCCAGATCTCAAGCTGCAGTTTCGCTCCTTCCAAATAATGACGCCATGATTCAAGTGCACGCATAATTCCAAGCATCTCCTTGTCATGAATGTCATAGTTTCATTCAATGTCATTGAGACCCTTTGATAAATAAGCACATGGGTGCCATTTTCCATCATCACACTTCATAGATAATACTGCTCCGGTAGCAAAATCAGAAGCATCTGATTCAACACGTAACTCCTTCATAGTATCAACCATTGTCAAGACAGGTTTCTTGGTAAACCGTGCCTTCAATTCATCAAAGGCCTTTTGATGCACTGCATTCCATTCCCATTTCTGATCCTTCCTTGTCAACTTATGCAAAGGTACTGCTATCTTGGAGAAGTCCTTTACAAATCGGCGATAAAAGTTCGCAAGTCCTAGGAATGATTGGACTTCTTTTACTTTTGTTGGTGTTGGCCAGTTTGTAATTCCTTCAACCTTTGAAGAGTCCATTTCTACACCATTGGGTCCAATGATTAGACCGAGAAACTCAATTTCTCGTTGCTTAAAGAAGCATTTCTCTGGTTTCAAGAATAGATCGTTGGCATGTAACCTGCGCAAGACTTTTTCAACAATTTCATCATGTCCTTCCTCGGTCTTTGTGAAAATAAGAATATTGTCAATGTAGACCATGACAACAACTGCCATATCGTGGAAAATCTCGTTCATCATTGTCTGGAACATTCCAGGCGAGTTGCATAGTCCAAAGGACGTAAGTAAAGGTTCAAATGCACCATCTTGGCAAGCGAATGCAGCTTTCCATTAATCTCCTTCCTTGATCCATACATTATTATAGCCCCATCGAAGATCCAGCTTTGTGAATACTTTTGCATCTCCAATACGATCAATGAGCTCCGGAATGAGTGGTAGCGGATAGTTATTTTTGGTCGTTCCTTTGTTCAGGTAACGATAATCCTGTACCATTCGTTTTTTTCCATCCTTTTTGGGAATGAAAAACACCGGGGATGTCTGCGGTGATTTTGTAGGTTGAATGTATCCTTTCTTCAGTTTATCGTCAACGAAGTCCCTGACTTCCTGTTGTTCCATCGGAGACATTGGGTATAATTTAGACTTTCGAGGTATGAAGTTGGGATTCAGATCTATCGCATGATTCCATGGTTTGTGCAAGGGTAAACGCTCAGACGGAGCCTTTTTGAAAACATCTAGGTATACATGGAACTTTGGCGGTACCATCTCTTCGTCCGTTTTCTTTTTGTCCTTTGTGTCGACTTCTTGAATGTACTCCACTACTCGTAGATAGATATCATCTTCCATCTCTTCATCATCTTCACATTCCATTTCTTCTTCTTCTGCGTCATCGTCAACTTCTTCAACGGATGCCTTATACTTGAAAGCCGATGCTTTCTTTTGTTTGGGCTTCTTGGTTGCGACATTACATTCTCATGGACATCTTGTGAATTTGATGTCACTGGTCTTCCAGTCAATCGTTGGGTTATGCTTTTGTAACCAAGTGTACCCAATGATTACTGTGGACTTTCCGAGGTCGCACACTTCAAATACCGCTTTTTCCTTATGCCCTTTGTGTGACAGCATTAAGGTGTCCTCATGTGTGATTGAGCCACCTTGGTTGAGCGTGCCATCTACATTATGGACACGGATCGGCTTGTCCAATAATCTCATTACGATTCCGTTGCCTTCAGCAAACTTCTTATCAATAAACATGCCTGTGGTGCCGCTATTCAATAACACTTTCACGTCAACCATGCAATGCATATCCATGGTGCACAGTCCGATGCTGATCATCAACTCTTGCTTTGGGCGTAATGTTCGAACAAAGCTCCTTTCTATTGCATCCTGAAACTCTATAGCTTCCTCTTCTTCGCTTTTCTCCAACTTAGGAGGTGTCTTAACAGGCATAGTATCTACCACCTGCTCCGGTTTCAATCTTCTCGACTGGTAACCCCTCATATTTGTTCCTTTTCTGCACCAGCAGATTCTTTCCTGACCGTGCTTTCTCTTCACGCTTCTTTGCGCTATCAGTATCCTTCCATCGAGCTCGTTGTTGCTCAAAATGATCATACATCTCTTCATACGTCATTCGTTGGACGTCCAGTCCTACACGACAGTTCCTCTTGATGTGCCCTAATCTGTGACACTTGTAGCATGATGGGGGGTTCTTCCTCACCCATGTCCTGGCCTGTTGTTGTGGGTGCTTCCTCACAATGCCGTTATTCCTTATCTGATGACCCATGTTGGCATCATCCTTCTCTTTCAAATCTTGATCCAAATCCTGGATCCATTTCCAATAATCCGTATCTGTCTCTTCATCTCATGAAGAAGAGCAAGACGTCATAGGTGGTGGTGTCTGAATAAATACTGGAGAGTATATGGGTCCTGTGGCATGGACCGATCGTGGCGAGGTTGGAATAGATAATGGGGGTGTGGAAATAGATAGGGATATGTGGTCCTGGGCCATCACATTTGATAAAGATAAACAGGACTGGTAAAGGGTAGTGGTTGAAGGAGGAGAGGGTGGAGTGGATGGGGATGAGAGAGCCTGCTTGGCCTGCAAGGAGGAGAGGGTTTGGGCAAGAGTAGCGACTTGAAAGAGGAGTTTGGCATATTCCCCTGCGATCACTGGAACGGTTGCAATGATTTGTTGTATCACTGCTTCCTTATCCATGGCATAGGGACGATGTACTGGTAGAGGTCAGGGATGGGTGTCGAGGGAAGATTCAAAGATTCAGGATGGAAGTGAAGAACAATAGCGCCTTGGCCCGGGCACACAACCCTGTTCTGGACCTTAGATGTGAAAACCTGTAAAGAAAAACCAAAGAACGGTTGGTCTTGCTTGGCAGTCGGGTAACCTTACAGAAAGAAGACCTAGGAAAGATGAATACTCCGTGGTCTAGCCTACACGTGCGAGTACTGTTGATTGTTGGAGTCGGGGGTGTTGCCTGATAGCTTCTTGTGTGCCTCTCTCTGTTGCTAGTAGAAACTGTCTGGTCTGCTCTGTCCAACCCAGTATAGTCGCCAGTATCTTTTCCGAAGATCAGATACATCGGCCTATGTGTCCACCCTGTGCATCAGACTCAACGTTACGCATGGGGGTAAAGGACGTCTACTTGATATGAGATAGGTTTGTCGAGCTGTCTCTTTAGCCCTAGAGTCCAGGTGTGGGGTAAAAACGTACAAACATGAGAGGAGTCAATGATAATGGTTGTAGAGCTATAAGCGGGCAAGATGGGGAAGTTGTCTTCTTCTGTTAAGACACACTAAACCTATCACTAGGCTTTCGGGGGCTTACAAGAATCAAACAACAGAAATGTGAAGGGGAAAGTTTATATTGACCAGAAGTCCTCACACTAGGTTATAGTGGAGTTCTTAAGAGAATACAACTAGAGTTACAGGTTTTGGGCTACTCTATATATACTATACTAGCCAAGACTTATCAATCAATAGGATATGGTCCAGATATCCTCCAATAGGATATGAGCCGGAGATAAGAAGATAAGGAGATAAGAGATAGGAGATAAGAGATAAGAGATAAGAGATAAGAGATAGAAGATAAGAGATAGCCAAACAAGGACAAACAAAGATAAAATGAAATGAAATCAGATTCATGTTGTTGACCTTTTATAATATTATCCACAAAGCCAAACAATAACAAACAAGGACAAAATAAAGAATAGTTGTTAAATAGCTGTTCCATAACAAGGGCCAACTGGTGGTCTGCCTCTGCCTCTCCTGGAAAATACAGGTACAGGTGGCACTACAGGAATGGCATTCTGTAATGGAGCATTCCAATTGGCAGGTAACTGCATCTGAGGTATGCTATTGACAGGTACTACAGGTACAGGATTTTGCAGCAGCGCATTCCAGCCTGGTGGTAGCAGCACCTGAGGTATACTACTTCCAGACAGAAACTGAACATTTACTCCAGAGGACACAATAGATAGGATCCGAAATGGATCATTCAACAGAGGTGGCCCAGCCACAGAAGACGCAGCAACAGGGGGCTGCCCAGCAGATCTAGCGGGTAGTCTATGTATTTCAGGTATATGGACCTGTGGAATATCAGCAACTCTTACAAACCAAAAGTTGGGCTGAGGTGGAGGTGGGGATGGGGATGGAGCAGAAGGAATAGACTGTCTGTTACCTCTGACCTGGCTGCGATGATGGTCAGGATCAGTCATCTGGTCACAACGATCTTGATCTGCTGCTCATGCACTGTGGTGTACACTCTCAGGAGTCATGGGAGAAGTTGGATGATGGGGAGTGTGTTGGAATACGGGACGTATGCGAGCATGCGCGATGCACTGCCTGCACCTTTCCTTATTTAGGTTCTCCCTTTGTTGTTCTTACCTTTGCGTTCTAGATACACGTTTCATGTCTCTATTGTTTTTGTACATATATAACTAGTCTAGCTACATCATTGTACCTCATCTGTTTGCCTCTCAAGCTCACCGAGGCCAAAAGATAATCTCATCCTTTGTTTCTGTTGTCCTCCATTGGATTGCATCGCTTATCTCAACAGAGTGGTGGGTGAAGTGGTAGAGGAAGGCCTGAAACAGTCAAATACACTTACAAATACAGAAAATATAAAAAACTCACATGTTTAGACCAACTCATCTTGATTTCTGCAAAGGAATGATGTCCAGAGGCTTATCTGTAGATAAGAAAAATAAAATTCACCTTGAAATGACAAAACCTGTCTCAGAAATTTCTATAACACCAAAAATCAGTCAATTAGCATCAATATACCTATTACAGTTCAAAAACCTGCTAAACCACTGCCAAAAAGGTGTTCAGATGCTCTTCAGTAAAGAAAGAGAGCTACTCACCTTGAAAATACAGATTCCCTCTCTCAGAAAGCTCTATAAGACAAAGGATCAGTACATCAGATAAGATATTAACAGAGATCAGTGTATTACAGTGACAAAACCTGGTTAAATGACAGGCAAAAGTCAGCCAAATAGCTAAATGCATCATCCAGAGCAGCACTTACAATGTTTCCAGTCCAATACTGAAGGGAGGGGAGGCAATGAGTGAGGCAGGAAGTGGGGAATCATAGAAAAGAGAGTGTGGGAATGGTGCGCTTTTTTGAAGATTAGATCTGTGGCCAAATTGGGACAGGGATCAATGTCAAGCTAAATTGTGACAGATGTCAATCTCAGGTCCAAAGGAACAGACTTTAGACAGTGATGCGCTTCAAGTTTTTGATGCACTTTTTTGCTTAAGTAAATTTCTTTGCTAGCTTATATAAGTCTTGGTCAGTCTTAGTCAGTCTTTAAAGTTCTGACCAATCTTAGTCAGGCTTAGTCAATTTTGAGTCATCATCCAATTTCCCGTGCCTACTCCTACTTATTATAGATTCTACTCCTCTGTCAATCAAAGTATCTGGAAACAAGTCGGCAACAACCTGCCAATTTTTTTCATATTTTTCAATGTGTTCTTTCTGGATAGCTATCTTATTATGTTCATCCTCTCTCATTCTTTTGCAATTTTACCCCTCAACCCACCTCGATATCTTCACCCTCTCTGCCCAATGTCCGCAGTGACACCTCTGGGCCTCTATTTGTCTGACTTCTGCAGCCGGAACGACGCTTGGCAGCTTCCTCTCACAATGTTCTTCAATCCTGTCCTCAACCGCATCAAATGGCCCAGGCTCAAGAGGCAGCAAAACGAGTCATCCAATCTGGTTTCATACTGGCATTTCCCCACTTCCCACCTGGCCGACATTCCATAGTGAGTTTTTGCCAACATTTGTCAAGACTAGCTAACAATCATTCACCTCATCAATCCATGTCTCAAGACGGGCGACCTTGTTCCCCCATCACTTCTCTGGAAGTGGCATCAAGACCACAATTTCGAGCCTCCAAGATGCTTCCACAACATTCTGGCATTCACCTGGAAGGCAACTGGTACCGACAGATTTTATGTGGTCTGCAGCATGAAGGACAAAGCTATGCATTGTCCTTACTTCGGTGAGTCTCTCTCTCTCTTGTCAACAAAAGCCCGAGCTCACCTTTTGACATCAGTATTCTTTAATGACATTCATGGAATGGGATTAACTCATAGTAATATTCTGATCAAAATCTACCCTGAGCGTACCCCTGGTTTGTTTAACATCTTGCTTGCATTATCTTGCAGCTCACATTGGATGTCCTGTAGCTCTAAGTGGCCCGTTCACGCTCCCGGAGAGTCCAGAAGCCAAAGATGAGAAGAAAATGGCTCTTGGTGAGTGGATAGGCAAGAATATCTTCAAAATCATTGGTGATTGCTGACTTGCTCTTTCCAGAATATTTCACCAGTTTATCATCCCCTCATGGCACCCCCACTTCTTCACCCACATGCCATCACCCTATACAAAGGCCCCACCCCAGAATGCAAGAGTGCTGAGATGTATCCAAATGCCCACTGTCACCTGGATTGGCACGTACTCAGGTCACCTGCAAAAAATATTGCAAAATCAGGGATTTGCCACCATCCTCGCCATCAAGTTTGCAGGCTGGATTATCGACCTTGCATATACAAGTATATGCCAGGCCAACAACCTCAGCCATTTCTGGGTTGTTGACTTCCTCAGTTCCTCAATTGTCGACATTGGCTCCTTCTGGTTTGTTTCCTGCTTCTGGATCAAAGGTGGGTGTGGGTGGCCTCTTTTCCTGCCCTGGGTGTAGGTGGATAGTCGAGCCAGATTTTTATTATCATCATGTATGTGAGTTATTGGACTCAGATTAGTACTTGATTTTGCTCATTGTACTACATTTTGGTGGGGCTGTATCTGCAATTTTGAAGTTAGGACTTGCAATGTACTACTGTATTTGTACCATGTTCATTGTTTTCTTGTAATCCGCCCTCGTCAAATTCTTGTTCGCAATGAAATATTGAGATTAGTACAACTCACATGTGAGTGTCTCATGCTTAAGTGATTCAATGGGACAGTGACTAATGATGGTGCAACATAAATGATGTGCTACATGAGTACACAGCCTCTATGGCTAATTAGCATTTCATCTGCCTATAGATATCAAAGAATTCCATAAGACTTCTTTTGGCATTGCTTTGACTCTGGAGATGGTGGGAGTAACGGTTTTTGGCCAGTACTACCAGTACTGTGATTGTGACTCGGAGTTGTTCCAAACTTTACAATTGGCCATGGCTCCGGGCATGTGCTCAATGTGGTTTGTAGGGTAAGAGGAGGGTTAGATAGATGTGAATACAATGAAAAGATGGTGCTTCGGAATTCTTTGATGTCTTCAGTGTCAGGGAGTGCATGCTCTCGACGATCATCAAGAATTGCCTTGATTCTGTGCAGAAGGGGAAGTGTTTTTTTGAGTCCTTGTTCCAGCCTCTGATCTTCTTGTAGCGAGATAGCCCATTCATTCATGCTTGCCTGTAAGTGTGAATTGAGTTAGTCAACCAACTTTTACGATGTGAAATTAGTAGAACTCACAATGCTCTGGGTAGGCTTGATGTGATCAATATCCGATTCGGAGTCTGACAAAACCGAATCGCCGTTGCCTTGTGACTCACATTCAAGAGTGTCGCCATTGTCCTGGTTGATTGTGATTTTGTCACCCACATATGCTTGAAAGAGGACATGGTTGTTGATGGCATGATTGATCGGTGAATTTTCCAGAGACATTGGCAGGGGATCCAAAGGACATTCTGTTATTTGCAAAGTCAAGTTGCCCACTGAGCCACCAGGTGCCAGCTGAGGTGGATTCTTCATATTAGAGTATGTCATCACAGAGTTCAAGTAGTGTGGATCATACCATGTCCTATTTTGAGTTTTGATATCTTGAGCATCTGAAAGTGACTCCGGGAAATGGTAGATATGATGAGTAGCAAGGGCACCAGTCTGGATCCAATGCAGAATAATTTGCTGTAATGCTCGAAGATATTTGCAGGCTCTGCCTCTCTTGAGCCAGTCAGGGCATGAGCAGGTAGCCACTCCAGATGGATGCACAGTCAACTAATATCGAGCATGATGAGGATTTGTCAAATCAGCATTTGATGAAGTGCAGGTTGCCCAGATTTTGTATAGCCGACCTGGAGCCATAATAGCCACCCCATTCTGGCACTGTAAAATCACTTGTGCCAATGCATTGCATTGTGGATCAGGTTCAAACCAGGTAACCAGAGTGAATGGCACATTGGTCAAGTTTTTTTGAGCCTCACTTCCCTTGTTCTTTAGGGTATGCAAGGCCTTGCCACCTGCTGTGTCGCGGAACCACTTGTCAACCCATTGCCTATATTGGGATAGCAGCCAGTGTCATGCAAAGATCTGGGGTAATATTTTGGAGATAAAGTGATGAATGAAGATATCAAACCATAACTGGTTGCCCACTTTTTGCCATTGCGCTACAGATTTTCATTTCAGGATGCCATTAAAGGATTCAAGATGATTTGTCATTGGGATAATTCCCTCAACTGGTTGTTTCAGATGAGTAGCTGCAAGGTTACGACCATACTGAGACCACGAGGACCAGAGGGCTTCGTTGAGCCAGGTTTTACATAGGTACTTGAGAAAATCGACACCAGCATTCGCAAACTTTTTGGCCTCAGGTTGAGTGTTCACAAGATTCAGAAGATATTGTTGCACATTAACCATCAAGTCTCCAGCATCAGAAAGTTTTGTCGTCTCCAAGAGTCTTTGAAAGAAAACATTACACCCATAAACTGTCATAAATTGTCACAGAAAATATTTTATATGCACTTGCTTTCTAATTCTTGCAGTCGATTAATGACATGATCTTTCCAACTGCTTTTGGCTTCATCCTTCTTTCCTACCCTCTTCCCAAATAGAGATTTTCGTTTGTCCATCCAACATTGCCACACATGAAAGTGGCAGAGTAGCAAAATAATAGACCTCCATGTCTTTGCAAGTGCGGCCCACTCCTTTGGATCTGTGTCTGTTATCGCAACAGATGGTGTGAATGGCTCCTTTGTAGGTTCAGAATGGATGTAAAAGAGTAATGTAATGGCTTTACTATTCCCTAGTCACGTCTTCTGTTCTGTCTTCATAGGCGTGCAAACTGGTTGCCTAAATCACAAGAGCCCCGCTATATGGTTGGTCACTTGTTCTGCTTGAGCCCTGCTATATGGTTGGTTGCAAGTATCTTCAGAGCAATGCTATATGGTAGTCACTGATATTGGTTCAGCTGAGCTAAGTCTCTCACAAGAGCACTTAGTTAGAGAGTGGATCAATGGGCAAAGAATAGGTTATTAGCCTAGGTCAAAGCTAAAGAATACAGTTTGTACAAAGAGTTTATATACTAATGGGTCTGGCATACAGACCAAGTCAATCTGAGATAAGATGTCATAGGAAATGAGTCAGGATGAGTAATCGTGAGAGAAATAGTCTATAAGGGGAAAGTCTGCAGTCGAGCTTAGTGTTGCTGTTGGCTTGGCTCGAACTCGGCTCGAGCTGCAGCCGAGCCTTTGTTGAACCAAGCTGAGCCAGGGCCAATCCCCAATGATTGATTGGGTCGGCTTCTTTAGCCGAGCTGATGATTTTGGCTCATGAGCCGGTTTAGCCAAAGCTTTACAAACAGTTACAGCTGGTACGAGACACAGTGTACTACATATACATTGCAGCTTATTCGATGATAGACCCTTATTCTGACGAGTACTATGAAGGCACCCTTGGCTTGCGAAACCCAAAATCTGCTCAACATACCCATGCTGCTTACCTTTTAGGAATGGGATCTATGCCACCAATATATCCTCGAGATCAACCACTTGCATATCTCAATAGCAGTGCCTTTGCACCAGCTGGAAACTCGGCTTATGATTGTGAGCTTCATTCACATTACTACTATTACAGTATTGCAAATTGTATTACTAAAATATATGTAGCTCCTGACACTATGACTCAGGATTCCACGGACCCCAACAGACTCAATGTCCATGTCCCAGTGCCAGCAAAAGAGAAAGATGGCCAGCCAACTATGGCAACCATCCACTTTCTATTCGACATTCCCCCTAAAGCCTTTCTTTCGCACATCATTGCTATGATGGGCCTCAATCCCGAGACAGCTGAATTGGAGTGGAGGTTATGTGATGACAGTCAACAAACACCACCACGACAGTTGACAGAAGAAGATGTCATATGCGTCTTTCAAGAGATGGCTGGCTTGAGGACTGCCTTGAGGAAGCATCGCCGTGTCAAGCCAATTTATCTGGAAATTGTCAGCTTGGTGAGGCACCTCTGTATCGGTGTCTGAACACTCACTCTGACAGCTTGGCAGAAGAAGCCTCAGGCTGCAACAGCCTCCAAGCCATCTCTTGAGCTTGGTATGCTACTTGGACTGCTTCATTTGCCTCATGAATGACATGGCTCGCCTATTAATGTTTCATTAGCATCTTGCTTTGAATGACACTCAAACTACTCACTGTTTTCGTTGTATAACCACAAAACAATAATCCACAGCGAATCGTATTCTCGCTGACATTGAAGTGCACGACAGAGCTCAAACAGTTTTTAGAACCAAAAAGATAGTTATCATATTGCTATGTAAAAATGCAACAGGTATCTAGCTATCATCATCTATAGAAATGGCTGCGA
>Ga0307516_10004759_pt1 | contig 16563 bp, 16 predicted proteins | sample 19_EM_MG_FD_203310 | JGI IMG/M metagenome (GOLD analysis project Ga0307516, IMG submission 203310) | Populus trichocarpa ectomycorrhiza microbial communities from riparian zone in the Pacific Northwest, United States - 19_EM | ecosystem: Host-associated > Plants > Roots > Unclassified | place...
GTAAAAAATTTCACCCTAATCGGAAATTTTTCACGCTAGTGGGGTGCCCTGCCGGGCCCCAGCGGGCCCGGCAGTCTTTGGCAGTCCGTCCAAATCCTATCCCAGGACGGACTAGGGCAGCGGGGACACTGCCCGGGACGGGACCGTCCTAAAAGACTGCCGGGCCCGGCCGGGCAGGACGGACTATTGCGAGGCCTGCTTGCCTCCTCGCATCCGTAAGTGGAGAGGAAGTCTAGTACCGCCCGGCTGCACCCCACACCGGCGAAGAGGTCCCGGACCTTTGGACCGTCTCCTCACCCTTCCGCTTTCCTGCCGCAATCGGTCTGACTGATGCGGTCGGAAATCTGTCGAAAATTTTCACTGGGTTCTCCAATCGCCCGCCGGTTGTGTCAAGTCACCCACCGAGTCAAGCATGGATAGGACCGGAATGTTAGCCACATGTTTCCATATGGCGGCTGCAGGTGAGGCTTGGTGTGGTGTTGTCGATTTAGGCTCATCGACATTTGTGCCGTCGACCTTCAACATCGACATTTGTGGCGTCGACCTTCAACCATGCAATCGGTGCGCGTGTTCGGGTAGGGGTTAGTTAGGCAGCGCTAGAAGTATGATACCAGGCTGGGTATCAGTGTGGCGCAGGTATCTAGCAAAAGTACTTATGAACGTGCATAGCGCCAGTGACCAGTTATGGTGGAGTAACTAAGGGATCTTCACCCGTGACTGGCTACTGCACGCCAACAGCCGACGCCGCTGAGCAGCGAGATGAAGAGCGAGTCTGGGGGAGAGCGCGAGTGGTGCTGGCCGTGGCGTAGAGTGCAGCAGCAGTGGTACGGGAGGTGGCGGGCATTGTAATAGTAGTGAGTATCGGTTGTCCATAGGTTATATAAAACTAGCAGTTTCCCAGTTTTTTATTCGGTGATGCGCCACGGCACCATTCAGTCCCTTCAGACCTAGACGTTAGTGGACTCCTCCGTCGCGTCCTTGGGTTTTCTGGGCAGAAGTATCCGGTCCCGTCCCGTCCTGGCCTCCGGGCGTGCGCGACAGAACGTTTCCAATTCTAATCACTGATCCGGAGGCTGGCATGCAATCATCTCGACAGCCAGATTAGTCAGCATCGCCATAAACTTTTGGCTCGGAACAAACTCTCCCATATGGAAATTCCATTCTGTGGTGCCCTTGAAGTAGCTTAGGTAACCCGAAACGACTCGCTGTAGCCATGTGTCCCTTGGAGGGGCATGGCTAGCCAACCGAGTACTCCTACTGTAAAGGCGATGTCAGGCATGGATTGGCAATTCGGCGACAACACTTCTCAGAATGGTTTGGTTGTTGCACGGCCCGTTACCGTCACCACAGTCTCAGCTCTTCCAGACAAGCCGAGCGTTTCGATCCAGCAGAGTTGACACTGGGGTTGCCTCATACATCCTGAAGCGTTCCAACTCAGCCCGGACGTACCGCCCCCGGCTCAGGAGGATAGATCGCTTCCCATGCGAACGCTCAAGGTCCATGCCCAGTCACAGCAAGGCACTTCCAACAGGCCGTGTATCTCAAAAGCCTTCCTTCTTTGCATCGCTCAACTTTGCGATGAGCGTATACGTTCCCATGAGAAGTATATCAAGAGAGAAATAATGACTTGAGTCTCTTTGTTGGTGAATACGAAGAAGTTTCCACAGAGTTGACAGTGGCTTGTCCGGCGAAGAGAGTTGCATCCCTTGTGTACAGTGAGATGTGGGCATGTTATGTACAACGTGAGTGGCGGGCACCCCCGCTTCAGCGCCCAACAGTGACACGAAGGACGAAATGCGATCCCCTTCGAGCGCAAACGAGAGAACCCCTCCTCGAGAAACCGTTTACCATGTGCAAGTGTTCGACCACCGGGTGTGACCTCTTTCCATTGCGGCTGCGATACAATCCTCACAACTATCACGCCGCCCTCTCGGCTCGATTTGGCGGGTAGACGAACACGTTCGCCCTTGGAGGGGAGAATCGATACGCCTCGGAACAGGCCGTCGCCCCGTAGCGGAGTAACCCACCTCCTGTGCATGCGTACGCCGACAAATCTCGATCGGCTGAATAGGAGATGTGATATCAGAAAAAGAATAAGACGACGACGACCGGCGGCGTCGATTGTCTTCGGGTTAAGTATATCCGTATGCAGGGGGTAACGGCATTCAAATTTCTCGATGCGGATATGTTCGCCGGGCTACCCAGCAACTTAATTCGCCATCGTTACCAACTGGAGAATTCGGCGACCGGCGACAACGTCTCCGCCCCCACGCATTCCTTTCTTCATCAACGGCGCGCGCATTGCAATCACACGACTGCCCCGCATTATGCGCGCACGGCAAAACAGAATGTTGAAATCTTCGGCCTGGGGTCTCTTCGGCTGCGCGGCGCAACACACTATTCACCTATATACCGGACCAACTCTCGATTGACGACGACGCCGGAATCCACCAACCTTCTCACTATGTCTGGCTATCCTCTCGATCACCACTCGCTCCCTTCTTTGCTGTACCGAGTGCAGTATGAGCAAACGCGCACCAGTTATACGCGGCGGAACGGCCTGCAGGCGGCAAGCCAAGACTATTTACGCTTTGGGGCCGCGGTCAGGAATGCCATCAAGACGCATTACGACTGGGCATCGCGCGTCCCGAGCCCGCTCGTCTCGACCTTCACCAACTATGTCCACGCAGAAAGGTGGGCCGCAAGAAGGCCCGGAGTGGTCACCATTCTAACGATCTCGACCGCCGAGCTCCGGCGAAATGACATCGTGTTTGAAAGGCCGGGAAATAATAAGGAGCTCTTCTTCCTACATAAGATTCCGGCGAGAGCGATCGTAGAGGAGGTCCTGCTTGACGAGTTCAGTTAGTACTCCCCTTGGCTGCTCGACTACTCCCTCTGACTCAGAAAAATTGCAGCGGACGACGATGGTGAAGACTACGACTACTATTGGTAGGACGAGGATCAAGAGGAGGATTGTGATGATGGTGATTGCGAATGTTTAGTATACGAAATGGAACACTGTTAGTTGGGGGCAGGAATATCTTTGTTGTCCTGGAATGCAAAAGCGATTGAAGCATACGATCTCCGGAATGAAGGGAAGAATACATCCCAGCCGCGGGCCACTAAACCATGAGCCAACCGCTACGAATTGGATGCGATACTGCTCCCTGATGGTCAACGCTCTCTCCCGGTGGCCGTGTCGGACGCCTGGGCAATTTGACTACATCATAATCGAGTACCAAGATGGGACGAAACTATCGGACCATTGTTAGATACAGATTTTTGATGTGGTCACTCGCGCCTGCAAGCGGCGCGCTCACGGGAGTGCGCTTGCAAGATCAACAGGGACGCCATAAAACCCAATAAAGTCTTTTCAAGAGACGTGTAGATGGCGTATAACCCACCGCCGAAGAGCAAACGTCTGTTTTGTGATGCGAGGGGGCACACCTGCTCTTCTGCGGGTAAGCCTAGAGCACAGGGCCGCGTGGAGGAGTTCAACTGGCGTGGCTGATGTCTTGGTGCCCAGGGGTGTGGCTGCGGCTTTTAAGTGGTAATATTTGCGTAAGAAGCAATCATCGCGGCAACGAAGAATGATCATCGGCGGCCCAGCAATATAACTAAATTATTAAATAGGTGAAGGGGCTCGGAGAGGCTTGCAACAAAAAAGAGGTGGTTCAATTCTACGCGTGGAGATCGGTTGACGCTGGAGGAGATCGGCGGCGAAATCCGGAGGCTACTAACCATCGAGTGACGCTGCGTCCACGGAGGCAATAAGTTCCATGCTGAGGTGTCATGGTCTCTATTTTGTTGTCTATTTTCTCTTATTCTTAGGTGCATTTAGGTTACTCCGCTCGACGTCTCTGAGCACCTTTCTCCGCAAGCACGTTCAGAACATGACGCAACCCGGACGGCTTCTGTCAACCTCCGCCGATACGCCCGCTCCAGGTACAACCCTCAGTGCATCCGCAACAGGGCGGCACCTCCACGTCTTTCCCTTCTTCCTCCCCTGTCGCCTAGGATACTCAGACCGGGCGGAGGTGTATGCGACACCACTTCCCAGATCCTTCCCGAGAGACCTCCGAGAAGAAGTGGGCGAAAGCCCCGGGCGGAGCCGAGGAGCTGGGTTCCGTTGAGGAACTGATGCTGTTTCTTCCCATGCCCTCCTTCTTAGCATCCGCAGACGAGGAAAGGAGACTGGTTTGCTTTTCTTATGTTCTTTCTTCCGGTCACAATTCCCTTTATTCTTTCCATTGTGGTTTCCTTAATGCGCATAAATTCACTCTTCGGTTAGGTCTGGGGGGAGGGCAAAGGGGAGCTTGACGTGCCGCCATCGTACGGACATCGGATGGGAACCGGACAAAATGTACGCCGCCATCGTCTAATATGGATGTATGATTAAACGAAAGAAGTAGTGGCTTAGAAGCGCGCCAGGCCCCAGGGTAAAAAGCACGATAGAAATGAAAGCCATTTGCGGTGCACAAGAGCAGTTGACATAGACGTCTGTCGGTTTTTGCAACAGCGGAGCGAGACACGCTCTCCTTCAGCAGACCGATTATAACGGTGATCGCCGCCCAATATCGAGGTTTGCCAGACCCCGTCATATTTCCGTTGGGCATATGTCGCCACAGCAACGGCACTAGTAGGGGGGTTGCAGGGATGAACAGAGTCCTGCGCTGAGCATAAATATGCGCAGACTTGAAATGTCATAAAATCCGTCGCCCAAAATGTAAGCAAAGAAGATCATTGGTCAGTCAGAACCTCAACCCTCAACTCATGTCTGTCGCGGAAAGCGGGGCCGTGATGCCGCCATGATATTCACACAATGTTCACGGAAGAGGAGGAGTTCATTTTTCTTTTATTACTTCTCGACTCCGTTCTGTTTTAGATGCTCAACTCGGTATAGGTGTATCACGGCCCAATGGGGAGTCGTCGGTGCGGGGCAACATAGGACTCGCACTTGAAGAGGCAGTGTGAACCATGAGAGTAACGTAGTCTGGTTCCTGCTATAGTTACCCGTTAAAAGTGTTCACCCTCAGATACTATGTCCCTGTTACCTGCACCATGTTTATATCTTTCTTTCTTACTTCTTCTCTTTTGTGGAGTGAGGAGCGATCGGCAGTTAACTATGGAGTGAGTATTAGCGACCTGATATTGCCCCGCACTTTAGCGCTGCCAAGCAATTAAGCACGACGGAAACTTAGGCAGCACTTTCAAGTGGTTCGGACGAGAGGCGCGATGAGAACCCAACCCACTTCCACGGTTCTAAATCACTCCCATCTGACAGGTATAATCATAGGTACACCCCCGTGCTGTCCCCACGTCCCCCACCATCCTCTTAAGGCTGACTTCAAAGTGCTTGTAAAATTCGCCAACTTCTGATCACTATGCCCGAACTGAACGGCAACATAGACCCTTCTTTGAGATTTACATGCCTCCACCGCATCCAGGATATCCTTCTAACCGCTGTCCGCCGAGACCCTTTCCGCCGACCATCCGCCATTGTGTAATTCTCCGCGAAGCTGGGGGGATGAAAGGCTCCTGTCCGCCGAAGATATGCCTGGTCTTTAACTGGCAAAGTCGTGAGGACTAAGGCTCCGGTGGACTATTCCGGTGCTCGTTTCTTGCTGAATCTCACCTTCCAGTCCCTCTGCGACGGTAATGTAGCACTTCAGATGGCTGATAAATTTACGGTTGTGGAGCTTAGTTTCAGTGGTTTGTCATCGACACGTGAGGAGAGAAGGGAGATGGCTCGACGAGAAGGGATGGGGGCAAGCCGGGCTGTTTGCTGTTTGCTTTCTATCTTTCGGAGGCCTTCGCTCTCTCTGGTGGATAATCGATACCGTCACAACGAGAATCCATCTTACGCTTTCTTTTTCATTACTGTCCATCATCTGTCTCATCTTCATCGTGAACCCATTCTACCAACGAGATGATCTACGATGCCATCCGCAGCACAAGCGAGTGTTTGTGTTTTCACCATCTTGCGCTGTTCGAACCCTACAGGTTCGCCTCGTGCTTTGGGACTGGGGCACGACCGTACATTCTCATTGAGATAAATGTAACTGTTCCCAAGGCTTTGGACTCTGTGGATGTAGGATGCAAAACCAATGCTTTTGAAGTGATCTACGTAGTACCTATGTACCTCGCAAAACAATGGTTGGCGAAATACAGGCAGGACGAACATGCATAGTGCTCTGTCACTAGACATATATGTTGTTCTTAAAAGTATTCAATTCCAGAAGACATCAAGAACGGACTCGTGTCATAAGCAAACAGAACGATGTGCGTTGATTGTTGGAAATGCTTCTCGCGTGTTGTTTAGATTTGGCACTTGAGCCTTAGAGCTTGTTGAGGACACGATTGCGTAATGCGTAAGTGGGGAAGTGTCAGCGCAGGATATTTGTTTCGCGGGTTCTTTCTCTTCTTGTTCTACTCAATACTTATCGAATACTACAACGAGGTTGTGAACCACTCGAACTACAAGAATCGGTATACCTTGTGTTTCCTCATCTCATACAGCATTAAGACTGATCGAACTCCTATCATTCATTTCTATCCTCATCGCTAATCGGTATTCTTTCAACATTGATCCTAACTACATCTGCAGTTCCAGAAAAAAATTCCAAAGAGATATTATGCCAAAGGCTCAGTTTGTAGAGGACATACAAACAAATAATCATCGCATAGCTCGTCCAATCAGCAAAGTTGTCAACATTCCTGCACCTGTGACTGTAAAGAGCCTCCCACCGAAACTCGGAAGAATCCCCCATGCACAAAAATCATGCCAACCAGCATCTTTTCCATCTCTTCCAACATGTAAATCTATTGAGGTGCCAACCGACATGAGGAGGAGCGGCCGTTCATACTCAACCAACCGACGCAAAGCACGTGCGACCGCAGTCGCTAAGATCCTAGCCATCACGTGGCGGAGCCTAGCATCTGAGCCACACTCAACTGCATTATTGCGTTCATGTCAATTGAAACGAGGTCGGGAATTGTAGCAGCGGGAGGACAAGTGTGGTTGTTGGATTGTTGTGTAAGTCTCGCAACCTCGGCCGTCAGTGACTTGTTTGCGGACTTCAATGACTCGATTGCGCGCCTCAGTGAAAACTTTTCGGACTTCAGTGACTCGTTTGCGGACTTCAATGACCCATTTTCAGTCGCCAGAAGCGCGAGCTGTGCGGTCAACGAATGGACCGTTATTGCCGAGTTTTGCGCAGCCAACGCATGAACCTGAGCCTGCAAGGCACTGAACTGTACCTTCATTCCTGCATCGCAATCAGCTCGGCTCATGCAATCTCATAGCCACACTCCCGCCAAGTGACTGGATGGAGCACTTTCCTTCAAAATCGGCGCCATGGGGTGCACCGTTCAGCTCAACACCGCCTGGAATCCGAATGGGCCTACCTTGATTGCCAACATGTTTCCCCTGAGAGGGTTGAGAATTGCATCTCGCGAAGCCACTACGTTCTCCGCCAACGCCTCCTTCGGCTTCTCCCAATTTTCCTTCGGATCCTCCCCGGTTCCGTCTGCGCCTCCCATACTTGGTTGCTCGGTACGTTCGCTTGATTCGGACGGATGCTACTTGTACTTCCAGCGACATCAGTAGGACCGCTTCCAAGGGCGTTGTTGAACTTACTATGCTTGTCTTATCCCGCATTCTGGTGGCGAGTGGAGGGTTTGTCGATGCAACAGTATGTGCGGCGCTCTATTCTTTGTGGGGTTGGTGCTACCCGGCAGTGGTTAGAGACATCTGCAGTAGAACCGCATGAACAGCGCGTCATGTAGCACAGGTGGCTAGTGCTGACTGACCCTGCTGCGGGGTAACTGCCCCCGGTTTTCGCTGTCGGCCTGCAGGCGCTGGCCGGAATGAATGCGAATTGAAGTGTCAGAATAATGGGCGTCCAGAGATGACGGACTGGAGACGGCGTCCGGAGATGACGGACCAGAGGCAACATGTCCAGAGATGACAGCAGTCTTAGTCTCCGAGCACCGGCTTGGGAGACAGTCTTCCGTCCTTTCCCCTTGGCGAGTCCCTCAGGCGCATTGTATATAGAGAGAATGTTTTTCCTTCGACGTTGTATCAATCAATCAGTTCACTATCTTCGTCTCTATCGAACCCTATATTCCAACAGGTTATGAGCCCGAATTGAACGCTCTACCAATCCGCAACCTATCGATAATCGAACCCGCCGATATTTACACCTGCCTCGCTTCAGCACCTCATCCCTGCACTCTCGTTTTTAAGCCTCAACTCCTGTGAGCCTTATTGCCAAGCTTTAGTTCTCCAACAAAGATCCGAACCTTTTGCAACATGGAATCCAGGAAGTTCACCTGCAAGCACGGCTCAACGGAGATGCTCAACGATCGCAACTACCACTCCTGGAAGCGCTCACTCAACGCCTTTCTGATCGCAGAAGACGCATTCGGAATCGTACCGGAACAGAAGTACCCCCGAACGCGGGCGCGACTGCTCAGCTCCGTGACTTTCGCCGCCGCTCTGGACGGGCCTATTCACTGATATACGCGTCATCGGACGAAACCACGCGTCCCTCATCGATAACCTCCCCAACGAAGAACCCAACCACGTCTGGACTGCTCTGCGTCTGGCATTCGATACCTCAGCCTCGCTGTCTGGGTGACTTACGACCGTTCGCCGTTTTCACAAGACTACAATGAAGCCGGGCACCTCAGTCTCAGCGTATATCTCCACACTAAAGGATATTCGTCAACCGCTCGCTGGCTCCCAAGAACGTATCTCAGATAATATCCTAATTGGTCACCTCGTTTCTATGCTCCCGGAGACATTCGCCACCATCGCTGGCATCATTGAGAACAAGCCCGTGGCTGAACTTACGCTGGATGCCGTTACCACAACACTGATTGACGCCGAAGCCTCAATGGCACTCCGCAACGACAAAGTCGGTTCGAACCTGAACATCGCCAGCACCACCACGCAAGTACTTGCAGCAACGACCCGCCACCACGGCAAGCGACGGGGAGTCAGTGGTCACAGAGGTCAGAAGCCCTACGAAAGACCAGGCGATTCAGGACCACGATGCTTTTACTGCACACGAGAAGGACACAAGGAAGCGGACTGCCGGTTGAAGCAAGACGCAGAAAGACTCAGGAAGGAAAGATGGCCTCAGAGAGCCTCTGCACAGACTGCCCGGGTGAACCACGGGGGCTACTCGGATGAGGTCGTGGTTCACGGCTTATAGCTGATTACTGGTACGCCTTTTTCCTCGCTTTCTCTTCTCTTCTGAAACCCCTCGGTGATGCCGAGCTGCTGTGTACGCCGGATATTGTTGTGGCCATCGTACGCACTCGGTGGAGGTACTGTGCGCACCTGTTGTTGTGGCCATCGTACGCACTCGGTGGAGTTGCTGTGTGCGTCTATTGTTGTGGCCGTCGTACGCGCTCGCTGGAGCTGCTGTGCGCGCCTATTGCTGTGGCCGTTGTACGCGCTCGGTGGAGCTGCTGTGCGTGCCTATTGTTGTGGCCATTGTACGCGCTCGGTGGAGCTGCTGTGCACGCCTATTGTTGTGGCCGTCATACGCGCTCGGTGGAGCTGCTGTGCGCGCCTATTGCTATGGCCGTCGTACGCGCTCGGTGGAGCTGCTGTGCGTGCCTGTTGTTGTGGCCGTCGTACGCGCTCGGTGGAGCTGCTGTGTACACCTATTGTTGTGGTCGTCGTACGTGCTCGGTGGAGCTACAGTGCGCGCCTGTTGTTGTGGCCGTCGTACACGCTCGGTGGAGCTGCAGTGCGCGCCTATTGTTGTGGCCGTCGTACGCGCTCAGTTGAGCTGCTGGGCGTGCCAATTGCTGACGATTGACAGACCATCCTAAGGATCCGCCTGAGAATAGGCATGGTATCCAGGGGAAGCTCCTGGTGAAGCATGTGGCAGTTGGTTAAGCAGGTTTCCTTTCCCTCTCCTTACTTTCTTTGGTGGATGCACTCTTTCTCCTATGTCCATGGTTTTCCCATGAGGTTTTTTTACACGGTTACGAGTTTTAATGAGGCATCCGAGGATACTGGGTTTCACTGTTTTTGTTTCTTTTCTCTGCAACTGTTTGTTGCTATACTGGCGGTTTCATTTTCTCCTTCTCTCCTGCGTTCCTTTGCATCTTCCGTACGAGGGGAAGTGTCAGAATAATGGGCGTCCGGAGATGACGGACCGGAGACGGTGTCCGGAGATGACGGACCAGAGGCAACATGTCCGGAGATGACAGCAGCCTTAGTCTCCGAGCACCGGCTCGGGAGACAGTCTTCCGTCCTTTCCCCTTGGCGAGTCCCTCAGGCGCGTTGTATATAGAGAGAATGTTTTTCCTTTGACGTTGTATCAATCAATCAGTTCACTATCTTCGTCTCTATCGATCCCTATATTCCAACATGAAGAGGATGGGTGAGTCTCCACGACATGGTAGAGGCTCGGAGTCGTCATAGCATAATAAGCACGATAGAAATAAAAGCTTTTTTTTTTGTTCATTACTCGCATGCGACCTAGAGCGATCATGAAGGTCAGTGCACCGAAAGTCCGCTTCCTGTCTGCAATCCATGTGAAGGCGGCACGTTAGGCTAAAAACTACGGGTTCGGTGACCGGGGGAGTAGTTCTCACTGTGTAAAGATAAGACCAAGATGAGACGACGCCATCAATACAGAGAAGGCGGCGACCATACGGAGAGGGCGGAGTTCATGCGGATGTGGTCTCGACCCTGCGTGCGAACCTGTCACGGAGGTGGCAGTGCAACGGGGGACGGAGATAAGCATGTATATACATATCTAGATGTCTGCCAAGAGAGCATCACCGAATCAACAATCTACGTAGATACTACATATCTCTACCCATATATGCATCCATTTCGTAAATCTTTGAGTCGCTGACCTCGCGCATTATTACCCTTGTGCAAGTCCAAACACACGAAGATATTAACTACTACTTAGCACCTACGCAATCGTACGGCTTTGCCCCTAATCACTCGTCAGCTCCCTTGACATGATGGAGTGTTCCAGAGCATGGTCGCTGCCATCCTGCTTGTCACTGGTGTAGTCTACTCGCTATTCCACTCTCCATCATACTTGGTATATTCTTCTTGTCGCCATCTCCGCCATCATACTCGTCACGTCTGAGTCTGAGTCCTGACTCACCATCATACTCGTCACGCCGTATTGCACAACTTCCCGCTGTTCTAGACACTGCGAGAGCTGCGCTAACGGCATCACGAGGCTCACCAATATACTCGTCACGTCTTACTCGCTATTGTACTCACCACCGGCGTCTTCACCGCCAGTCTTCTCGTCGACATCGTGGTCGTCGCGTCTTACTTGCCAACTTACTGCTGTTTTTGACACACAGAGAGCTGTGCTAATCACGTCACAAAGCTCGGCAACATACTTCTCGTCGCCATCATACTCGTCGTATCTTACTCGCTATCGTGCTTACCGCCGTCCTCATCGCCATCCTCACCGTTGACATCATCTTCGCCGTGGTGCTCACCACGTCGTATTGTACAACTTTCGACTGTCCTGTCACTCTGAGAGCTGCGCTAACAACGTCACGAAGCTTGCCAATATACTGGTCACCTCTTACTCGCTGTCGTACTTGCCGTGTTATATTGCACCACTTCCCAATGTTTCTGATTCACTGAGAGCTGTGCTAGTCGTGTCAAGAGCAGCATCGTGACGATGGATACAGTGTTAAACTCGGTGATGGATGCCACACTTTGTGCTTGCGCTGGATGCTCTATGTGGAGCAGCATATATAAATGTACATTCGATATAATGAATACAACAGGATTGAGTTACTACATCTGGAACGACAACGTCCCGAAATGCGGATATGACAGAAGGCTTCGCTACAATGTTACCTTAACAGCCGTGTCTGTAGGCCGCCACCATGACCGCAACGTCGCCAACGTGTGCTGCCATGGCAACTGTGTCTGCATGCCTGGTGCTCCAGCTAGTGCACATCACCTTCCGGATGACTAGGGCGGTAGAGCAACTATAATTGTGGAGCGTGCGAGAGCGGGCGAGTGGTGGAGAGAGGGCGTTGATGAAGGAGCAAGTGTTGATGAGTATGTGGAAGATGTGGAGACGCTTGTTTGCCATATTGGGGATAACTATGTCACGTGACAATGAAGGCGTTAGATTGGTGTCACGGTAACTACGGTTTTCTGCAAATACCAAAATTTCAATTTGGACACTTGTAACCCACAACCACCGTCCCCCGGTTCTGCCCTGCCTAACACCATGACCGCTGGCCGCGCGCTTGGCCTCTGCTTCCATCACGCCTCTCAGTAGTCACGGGCTTCAGCATGCACTGCCACAATATCTATCAACTAGTTACGGGCTTTGGTATGCGCACCCGCACCTTTTCATTTGTTTTTCTTTGAGATGACTAGAAGGCGAGCCTGGGACTTCTATACTTTGTCACCTTCATTTTATGCATTGCTAGATGGGTACGGAGGGGGTGGTCCAGTTCGTAGAATGGCTAGCAGGAGGAAGGTGGGCGATTATTTTCAAAGATGGGAGTCCCACAGGGGTGGTCCAACGAGGATGAGTACGTACTCTGTAATACTGAGCAAAAGCGAATAAAACAGCATACAGATGATCTCTCCACAATCCTACCTTCACTCATCCGGAAATGGCGAGGCTATTCGGAGTGGACAGAGACACGCTGGATGCCACTCGCCAGCTCTCTCGCACACCTCAAGCGGAGAAGAAGTGGTCTGAGATGAGCAGTGTTCGACATAGTCCAGTCTGTCAGTCCTGTGCCTCAGTCTGGACTGGACTCAATCTTGGCAGTCTGTGCGGAGGCAGTGCTTGGACGGACAAGTCCAAAAATAATGGAGGGCAGGACGAACTGCAGTCTAATGCCAAGAAGGAAGAAAAACCTTATGTTGAACTCGTACGTACGGATGGCCTTCCTGTTGAAGACTAAACCTATGCGGGGAGGGCGAGATACGAAGAGACAGGTCACCGAAAGAAAAGAGGGTGGGTAGAGAAAAAAAGAATTGTGACCCCATTGCTAGTATGTCGTGTACAGGATGTTGTCTAGGGTGAGGAGCAAATCCTCCTCAGAGACGAGCTAAAGAACCATCCGTGCTAGCTAACCCTAAGTCTCCCACGCTAACCCCATCCAGACTACCCGTTCCACCTTTTGGCCGTTTGGCGTGCAACTCCCCCTCATCTATCCCCATTTTCTCTGAGACGAGGACCACCTCGTCCTTCAGATCTACAAAGAAACACCTCCTCCGAAAGCATAGCATGTAGATCGACGTCTCCTCCCGATCCCACTCTTTCCCATGCGCTGGCCCCTTCACCTTCCCAACACATCCTAGCACACTCCATCATACTGACAGCTCCTCCGTCCTTACTCCCCTCTTCTGCTCTCGGAACGTAGATCCTCAAATCGTCCAAGTGAACCCGATCTTTCAATCCGGACGGCTTGGTCTTGACAAGTGCCCCAGTCGTGACATCGTAGAGTCGGCCGCTGTGTCCATGATGAGCAATATTGCCCAGTCGGAACGGGCCCTCCCAACGAGCCTCCAATTTCTTGTCGTAGCGATTGTCGAGCGCAGCCTGTCGGAGTAAGACCAGATCGCCTTCTCGTGGAGCTGGGAACCGGCCTTGACGTCCTTGCTGCTCAGCGAAACGGGTCAAGTATCGTTGTCTAGCGTCTCCCATTCGCTCGTCGCAGCCTGCTAAATGGACCTCTCGTTGAAGATCCAGAAACTCCTTATCTTCCTGATGATCCCAGGACCGTTGCCGATCTTGTAAGTCCTGAGCGGCTTGATGATCTCGAACCGTGAACTCGTGATGATGCCGGACTGAATTGTAACCCAGAAGCAACTCAGCCGGAGTGAATCCGTGGATGCGCACTTCCCTGGTATTCATCGAATGCACCATCTGCTCGAGATAGTCGCTCCATCGTAGAATCTCGCCACCGCCAACCACAATCTTCCTGATGCCGTACAGGACCAACTGGACATACCGTTCTAGCAAGCCAACGGAAGACGGATGAGTCTTCGGAGCTGGAAACTGTCGAATGCCTCGGATTGTCAAGAAGTCAGGAAAAACGCCTTCGACAAAGTAAGTGGTATTATCCGTGTAAACGCTCCTTGGTAATCCAAACGTCCTGGAGATGCTTGCAATCATGTCGGAAACAACCAATCCATTGATGGCTGGAAACGCTTGCGCCCATGCATATCGAGTGAAATAGTCCACCACAATGAGGATGTATTTACGTCCGTCTGAGGCCGGCGAGATAGGACCAAGGCCATCCATCCCGATCATGTCCAATGGCTGCAGCTGGACAACTGGTCTTGGCACCTGAGAAGGACGCTTGCGTCCCGTCAACTGGCAACTCTGGCAGCTGCGACAAAACACGTGTGTATCCTTCGTCCGGGTCGGCCAATAGTAGTATCCCATCAGCCTCTTCAGTTTCAGATCCGCAGAGTAGTGTCCATGGCAGTCATGGGCCCAGAACAAGACCTTGTCAACTTCCGACTTCCGAACACACCAGGATTGCCGTCCATTTCGTTCCTGGTAGGTCAACAGCGGCAGGTTATTGATTCCGTCCAGCAGCTGATAAGCGGCAGCCTTCCGGGTCCACCAGCGCCATACGGCCAGGCTGTCGCCTCCAGCGTCTTCCTCGCGCAGTTTACCGTGTAGCTTTAGATACACCACTCCAGCGTACCACTCGTCCTCCAACCAATATTCCCACCTCCTGTCATTGTTCGGCTGCTTGGCGCTCGCTCCAGCCTGATCGGCGCTCTCTCCCAGTTGATTTGCGTTTGCTCCGGCGTGATCGGCGCTCGCTCCAGCCTGATCGGTGCTCATTCCCGGTTGATTTGCGCTTGCTCCGGCATGATTGGCGCTCATTATCTCCAAGGCGCTCTCCTCTTTTCCAGGTCGACCGAACTCCATTACTTCCTTGGGTAGTCTTGACATGCCGTCGGCCAGCGCATTATCCTTTCCTTTGATGTGGATAATCCGGAAGTCATATTCGCTCAGCCTCAGCTGCCAGCCAACAATGCGTCCTTTGTCCGAGTTCTGCAAAGCTGTCTTCAAGCACTCATGGTCAGTATATATCAAAACTGGGTGTCGATTTTCGTTGACAAGCCACCTGGTTTCTTCCAGGCATCGGACGATTGCCAAAGCCTCCCGTTCAGTGGTGTGGTAACGAGTCTCTGCATCAAGGAACTTCTTCGAAATGAACTGGATTATCCTCATGGCTCCAACAAGCTTAGAGGACATTACCGTTCCCACCGGCTGATCAGCAAGTTGAAAGAGAACACCTTCGTAGGCAAATCCAGAAGCATCGCAAGCAAGGTGATATTGCAGCGCCGGATCACCTCCATGGCACGCATTTTCCAGGACAGCTTTCTTGACACTCCGGAATGATAGATCTGCCTCCTCAGACCAAGTGAACCCGATCTCTCTCATTCTCACCTTGACACGCTTTTGGCCCAGTCCCTTCTGATTCTGATCCGGTCCCTTCTGATTTAGCTCAGGTACCTTGGACACAGCCTTGCGCATCATCCGGAAATGATCCACCCGTCCCAGGATGAATTTTCTCAGGTAAGTTGTCATATACTCAAATTGATCCAGTTCTTTTTCACACGTCGGAGTCGGGTATTCCGAGAACGCCTTCAGCTTCTCATTGCCCAGCCGAACTCCTCTCCTGTCCGCCTGTAAGCCCAGCATCTCGATCCTTGGCATGAAGAAATGACTCTTCACTGGATTCAAGACCAACCGAGCCCAGTGCATCCGTGGGAAGTATTGATTATGCAGGAAATCTAGCTGTGTCTCGAACGAGGTCGTGGCGCCCATATCATCATCAAAGAACGTCATGAATGCGAAATCCTCGGTTTCCCCGGACAACGGCCGTTCTCCCAATGGCTCCGGAATCGGGCCCATCACAAGATCCTTCAATTGCGCGTAGGTGTGAGGAGCTCCGGTCAGGCCCTGTCCCATTCTCAGGTAGGCAAATTGTCCCAGAATCGAGCTGAACGCCGTCTTGTATGCATGTGGTCGGTACATCGGAATCGCCCAGTATCCGTTTGCTCCGTCCGCCCACCAATAGAACTTGAACCGAGACATACTCAAAGCATTGATGATTGGTTCCGTTCTCTTCATGGGGTAATTTGTCTTGATCGTAGCGTCATTTATCGGACAATAGATGTGAACCATCCTCAGGTCTCCGTTCTTCTTTACCGGGAATTTGCAGCTGGCGCTCCATGGCGAGTTGACCCAGTCAATGATTCCAGTGTCCAGGAGCTCACGTAGGTGTTTCTTCTGCCATTCCGCTTCCTTCTGAGTGTACAGCTTCGGCTTGGATCTAACGGGGCGGCATTTCGTCGTTGGAATCCGGTGCTCGATCAGGTCTGTGGCCGGCAACTTCCTCACATCACTGCAGAACCGATCCCTCCAGGTATACAGGAGTCGGATCGCTCGTGACCTCTCCTCTTCTGTCAGCTGCTCTCCGACCTGTATTTTCTTTCCTTCACCTTGGTTGAACCACTCCCTTATTTCTTCGTCCGGGCTGATCTCGTCCATT
>Ga0307516_10004760_pt1 | contig 16562 bp, 8 predicted proteins | sample 19_EM_MG_FD_203310 | JGI IMG/M metagenome (GOLD analysis project Ga0307516, IMG submission 203310) | Populus trichocarpa ectomycorrhiza microbial communities from riparian zone in the Pacific Northwest, United States - 19_EM | ecosystem: Host-associated > Plants > Roots > Unclassified | place...
TAGGCGTTGCTCGTCTGGCCTCATTCTCCTCGCTGACTTACATCTCGTAGGCATTCCTCGTCTGCCGTCATTCTCCTCGCCGGACAACATCTCGTAAGCGTTGCTCGTCTGGCCTCATTCTCCTCGCTGACTTACATCTCGTAGGCGTTCCTCGTCTGCCGTCATTCTCCTAGCTGGCCTACATCTCGTTCGCGTTGCTCGTCCGCTGTCATTCTCTTCGCTGGCCTACATTTCGTACGCGTTGCTCGTCTGGCCTCATTCTCCTCGCTGACTTACATCTCATAGGCGTTGCTCGTCTGGCCTCATTCTCCTCGCTGACTTACATCTCGTAGGCATTCCTCGTCTGCCGTCATTCTCCTCGCCGGACAACATCTCGTAAGCGTTGCTCGTCTGGCCTCATTCTCCTCGCTGACTTACATCTCGTAGGCGTTCCTCGTCTGCCGTCATTCTCCTCGCCGGACAACATCTCGTACGCGTTGCTCGTCTGGCCTCATTCTCCTTGCTGGCCACTGCTACGACGGACCTCATTACGGCTGACCTACGTTCGGACGTGTGCTACAAACGCCGTGTTAGGCATCACTTGCCTACTTCTCGTACGCGTTGCTCGTCTGCTGTCATTCTCCTAGCTGGCCTACATCTCGTTCGCGTTGCTCGTCCGCCGTCATTCTCCTCGCTGACTTACATCTCGTAGGCGTTCCTTGTCTGCCGTCATTCTCCTCGCTGGCCAACATCGCGAACGCGTTGCCCGTCTGGCCTCATTCTCCTCGCTGGCCTACCTCTCGTACGCGTTGCTCGTCTTGCCTCATTCTTCTCACTGAATTTCATCTCATACGCGTTGCTCGTCTTGCCTCATTCTTCTCACTGAATTTCATCTAGTACGCGTTGCTCGTCTTGCCTCATTCTTCTCACTGAATTTCATCTCGTACGCGTTGCTCGTCTTGCCTCATTCTTCTCACTGAATTTCATCTCGTACGCGTTGCTCGTCTCCCCTCATTCTTCTCGCTGGCCTACCGCTCGTACCGGTTGCTCGTCTGCTATCATTCTCCACGCCGGCCTCATTCTCCTCGCTCTCCTACCTGTCCTACTTGTAATACGCGTTGCTCGCCTGCCCTTATGCGCCGCTGTAGCTGCTCTGTACTTCGCGACGAGATTTGGGACGTTGGACTTTGTATCATAATGTATATATAGATTTTAAATACAATAATTGATTTTCTGTGCGATCGAAGAGCATAGCCAACTGCGTGTAGTAGCATTATAACTAGTAATGAAACTGCTCACAGTGCACACTCGTTACTCCTGTAAGCTTCCCTAGCTTTCCTAGCTTTTCTAGCTTCCCTAGCTCCCGTAAGGTGGTGGTTGCGTCGGTAAGGTTGGTGGTTGCGTCGGTAAGATTGGTGGTTGCGTCGGTAAGATTGGTGGTGCGTCCGTTGCTTTGCTAGCTTTTCTAGCATTTCTAGCTTCCCTAGCTTTCCTAATGTGGTGGTTGCGTCGGTAAGGTGGTGGTCGCTTCCCTAGCTTTGCTAGCTTAGCGAAGGACAAAGTTATATTTTACTCCCGGTGCTCCCGTAAGCTTCGCTAGCTCCTGTAGCTCCGGTAAGAATTAAAATTTTTGCTGATGAGGGTAACCACAAATACCAAATCTGAGCCCTGCTGGACACTGGCTGCTCCATAGCCTTAATAAACCAGCACACGGTGGAGTGACTGGGTCTCGAACAGGTACCACACCCCAACCCGGTCAGAATCGAAAACTATACCGGGGAAGCAGTACCTGGCGCCGGCCAATATTATACTAAGCCCTTGCGCCTACAACACCGAAAACATTATTCGACAGAAAAATTCGAAGTAACCCCCATGGACGTGGAAGTTGACATCTTCCTACCCTTCAGGTGGATAACGGAACACCCGCCTCAGGGGGCCTGGACGTCAGACGAGGTACGCTTCGATCACGATAAATGTTTGAAACAATGTACGAAGTACGAAACAAACGAGTTTTCACTGTCCTGGGACGAATCAGTGGCCACTGTGATACTGGGGTTGTCTCAAACCGGAGTGCGGTGGGAATCAAAGGTAATCAGGCTACTTTTCGATAATTCACAACGGAATAATCTTAGATCTTGTGTGTGGGTTTCGGTGGTAGTGTTTGTCTGCCTCTTCTTCCTTTCGGGGGAGAAGAGCCAGTTTATATCTCTTTTGCGGTTTTTCGGGAGATCTGCTGACTTGGGCTAACTATCCCTCCAAGGCTTTCGACCCCATGGGCAACTCATTGGTCCTGGCTGGGTTCTAGATAAGAGAGATGAGTTCTTTATGCACCGAGGTGGAGTCGCTGTGCCTAGACTCTTTTTCACGTACACCTTTCGGGTGACATGGCAGCTCCTTTCAGGAGTTTGCCCAAGTCTAGCCAGTCTCCGTTGCGTGTGCAATCAAATCCCTCATCCTGGAGTTTAACACTCTTATGACCGGTCTCGGCCGTAAGCCTAAACTCCGTTCCCTTATCTCCCGCCTTGACTCTTTCGAGCCGATCTTTTCAGACATAGCTAACTACCGGCACCTATCTTTCCCCGGTACGTACTTCTCTAAGGATACGTACCGACCCGTGATTTCCTCAGGTGTAACACTACCTCGCCATCCTCTTAGCTTCGTCCCGAAGTGTAACAACCGTTTTTCTAAGTAGCCCATCTCCTTTGTTGGTTCGTTGTATTGCCGGACATAATGCTTCTCCGCTGAATGTGCAACGCGGCCGTCCTGGCCGTATCGCTGAATGCAGTCCTCCTCCCCTGCATCCCTCCCAGTTATCTGGCCAGCGGCCACCCTCCCTCAGGCGCCGGGGACCTGCGAAACAACTGGGCCCTCCAAGTAAGCCGGTGCGTACTCGTACTGTCGTGTCATGTTGAATTGTACTCACCGCCGCGCTGCGTCAAGGCTTTGGCCGGCTTGATGAGGTTCCGGGGTCGCAGCGGGACCAGGGAATCGGGAGAGGTATGGTGTCCTTCGTGCTAGTGACCCGTATGCTCGGCAGTGACCGCGCCCACGTCCTTCCGGGGGGAGACTAGTATGCTGGAGCAGTGACAGCGCTGTCGGGGACTCACTTCACCGATTATGTGCCTTCTGCGCCGGTTCTGTCTGTCCAAGTCGGTTGCCGAAAGGTCGATACGTCTGTTCTTAACGGTTTTCCTGATTCTCAACAGTTTTCGGTCGCATGCACTCCTCGTCGGGCGCCCGGTCGGCGGCTTTTTTTTGGATCGTGACACTGTGTGTGTCGAGTGTGAGCTGTGGGTGGGTCGAGTCCTCCAGGCCCTTCACCCTACTACCGCTCGTGCTTCGTCGGGGCCTTTTTATGGGTATCCCGCCTAGGCGTCTGTGAGCCGGTAGTCCCTCGGCGCGTCTGGGTTCTGTTGATGAAACTCCCGGAGTTTCTCCAGACCACCTACCGAAAAGTTGTTGAATGGCTCCTCCGTCCAGTCCTTGCGCTCCGGATAGTCGAGCCATCGGACCAGGGAGAGAATCCGTTTGTTATTCCCTCGGCCGCGCTCGATCAATGACATGACCTCTTCCACGTCGTACTCTTTGCTTTGTTCGATGTCGTCCGCTTCCCTTAATACCTTGGAAGGATCCGTGGGTGGCCGATGTTCGCTGATTCGATATGGTTCGAGTAGCGACATGTGGAAGACATTATGGATTTTCCACTTCCGAGGCAGCGTGAGGCGGGCGGCGAGCGGGGAGACGATTTTCTCGACTTGAAAAGGGCCATGGTTTTTGTGGTCCAGTTTCTTCGTTGGTCGGCGGGTTTTGATATTCCGTCTGTTGAGCATTACCAAGTCTCCTACATGGCATGATGGAGGTTCCTTTCGGGCCGGGTCGGAGTATCGGCGCATTCGTTCTTGCACATCCTCCAATCCTTGACGTGAATCCTCATGTACCGTTTGCATCCAGTGAGCATAGACAGTACTTGCTGGGTTCAAGGGTTCTTCGATAGGGGGGTTGACGGTTGCTGGGTGGAAACCGTAATTCGCGAAGAACGGCGTCATCCCGTTTCCTATCGTGACCGAATTGTTGTAGGCGAATTCGGCCATTGGTAATAGGGAGACCCAGTTGTCTTGTTCCTTTGCGACAAAGGCCTGGAGGTACGCCTCGATTGTTTGATTGAGCCGCTCTGTTTGTCCGTCGGTCTGGGGGTGGAATGAGGTGAACATACGCGGTCGTATCCCCAGGAGTTCCAGGAATCCCTTCCATGTTTCTGACGTGAAGCGTGAGTCCCGGTCCGATACTCTGTCCGTGGGGAGTCCATGGAACCTCCAGATTTCCCGGGCGAATATCTTATTTAGATCTGCCGCCGTTTTTTCTTTCAATGGGATAAAATACGCCATTTTGGTGAATCTGTCTATGACCACCCATAGCTGGTCGCAGCCTTCTGAGCAGGGCAGCTCCGTGATGAAATCCATTGCGATCGACTGCCACGGGGTGTACGAGAGTTCTAGTGGTGAGGACAGTCCGTAAGGTTGGTGCCGGGATGCCTTATTCCGCTGGCACTCCGGGCAACTTCAGACAAAGTCTATTATTCGCTCGTTCAACTTGGTCCACCAGAAGTTCCGTCGTATAAGTTCGATGGTTTTGTCTTGACCCATGTGCCCTGCTACCTTGGTGTCGTGTTCGGATTCCAGTATCCGCTGTATTAGCCCCTGGGGTACCCAGAGCAAGCCCCTTCTGTATAGCACCCCGTTTTCCTTTTTTATATCCCTGGCCTTTCGGTCCTCTGGCGCCAGTCCTTCCGACGCTGCTTCCTGTTCCATCGTTCGCTTGTACTCCTCATCCTTTTTTCCTTCCTCTTTTACCTTCGCCAGGAATTCCTCCTTCCATTTCTTCCCCGAGGGCGATGCAAGTCTTGCTGAGGAGCAGATGAACAACTGGTTTCTCCTGTCCGCTAGGTGTTTTTCTTGCAAAACCGCCGTAATTGGCAGGTTTTCTATCCCCCCCTTTTCCGGGCGGTACTCCGGACGCCTGGACAGCGCATCGGGTTTGCCATTTTGCGTGCCTGGTCGGTAGTAGATTCTGAAATCAACTCCTGCTAACCCCTGGGCCCACCGGCTTGTCGTCGGTTAAGTACCTTGGTCGTCGTGAAGTATTCCAGGTTCTGGTGATCGGAGAATACTTGTACTTGGTGGGCGGCCCCTTCGCAATAGCATCTCCAGTGTTTAAAGGCGTCGACGACTGCCAGGAGTTCCTTGTCGTGGACTTCGTAATTTATTTCCGCTGGCTGGAACTTTCTGGAACGGAAGGCCACCGGATGCAGTCTTCCTTCGTCGTCTCGTTGCGGGAGTACTGCTCCAATGGCAAAGTCGGAGGCATCGGTTTCGATTATTCCTGGTTTCTGGGCGTCGAAGTGGCCCAATATCGGGGCTGTTGTAAATCTCTGCTTTAGTTCCTCGAATGCTCGTCCCGCTTCGTTGTTCCATTCCCATTTCTCCACCTTTTTGGTCAATTCTATGAGTGGTCGGGCGACCTTGGAGTAATCTTGGATGAAGCGTCGATAGAAGTTAGCAAATCCCAGGAATGATTGTACTTCCGTTAAGGATTTCGGAGTTTTCCAGCTTAGGACTGCCTGAACTTTGTCGTTCGACATCTTGATTCCTTCCTTCCCAATGACATAGCCCAGAAACTCCACCTCCTGAGCTCTCCAGACGCATTTCTCTGGGGACACTGCTAGTCCATTGTCCTGTAGCCGCCATAGCACTTCTTTCACAAGATAGTCGTGTTCGGATTTGGTGCCGGCGTATACCAGAATATCGTCCATGTAAGCCAATACTCCCACATCCAATAGGTCAGAGAGCACATGATTCATCATATCTTCGAAGGTTGATGGCGTGTTGGTGAGGCCGAACGGTATTACCTGGAACTCGTACAGGCCGTAGCGGGTTCGAAACGCGGTTTTCCATTCGTCTCCCTCCCTTATTCGGATGAGGTTGAACCCGTTTTTAAGATCCATCTTGGTCAACCACTGTGCCCCCTGGACTCGATCTTGGAGCTCCTGCATGAGCGGGAGCGGGTATCGGTTGGGGATCGTGATGCTGTTCAGGCCTCGGTAGTCCATGCAGAGTCGAAGCCCCCAACCGTTTGGCTTTGGAACGAACAGGATTGGAGACCCTGCTTGCGATGTCGACCTCCGTATTTTCCCTGTCTTCTCCATTTCTTTCAGGCATTCTCTGAGAGTTCGTAGTTCTATTTCGGAGAGGGGGTAAATGGGTCCCCAGGGTGCCGTGCTTCCTTCCTTGAGGTCGATCTTGCAGTCGTAGGAGCGGTGTTTGGGCAGTGCGTCTGCTAAGTCTTTACCCATTACGCCTAGGTATTGGCAGAATTCCATCGGTACCTGTTCCAGCGGGTCCTCGGAGCTTACCCCCGAGACGTAGCCAATGACGCGCACAGTTGTGTCAAGGCATACGTCCTCGTCCCATGTCAAGGAGAACTCCGCTGTCTCGTATTTTGTGCATTCAGCCTGCCAGTTTGGGCTGGTAAATCGTACTGCCGCGGAGTCCCATTGCCCTTGAGGGGGGTGTCGGACGATCCAGTCGTAGGGGAGGAATATGTTGACCCCGTTGTCCATCAGAGAGACTTCAAAAACTTCCGATGAGAAGTGGTGGCGGTGTTGCAACAGCATCGGATTCGTACGGTGAGTTCCGGCTCCCTGTACTTTCTCCCCGATGAAGGTCTCTATGATTTTTTCCCTTCCATGTTTTTGAAGAGGAATTTGGAGCCTTCTTGCTGTGTCCTGGTTGATTAGGGCTATAGAGCAGCCGGTATCCAGGAGCACCTTGACGGGGTCTTGCCTTTCCCCCTCGTGTATGACCATCTGTATTATTGGTCGGGTGCCGCGGGTGATCCTAGGTTTCTTTGGTCGGATCTCAGCGCTTGATTCTCCACTTAGTCTTTTCCGGGATACACCACATGTGATTGGGAAGGCCTTCAGTTGCGGCGTTGCTGGGCCTCTCAAAAATCCGAGTCGTCACTTTCCCACATGGGCATCGTGTCGACCTCCATTGTTTCCACAGCCGCTATTTTTTGTTGTTTGGCTGTGGGTTCCTCCTTATCCTCCTCCCTTCCCCATTTTCCGGTCGGGGCGGATACCGCCGCTGTTTTCCAGGGCGCAGGTGGTAACTTCGTTCCTCTGTGAGTCTGGAAGGATAGGCACTCGTAGGTTTTGTGACCTCCTCTTCCGCAGCGCCAGCAGTTGTCCCGGTCCTGATGGTATTCCTCTTTTTCTGCATTGGGCACGCCTTTCATGGCTTCGTCCTGCGTGCTCCACGTGTCCTTTCTCCCAAACCAAGGGGTTTTTGTATTGGAGGGGTTCCCCCATTGGTCGGTTCCCTTTGGCCCGGGGTTCGTTCTGGCATCGCTTTTCTTATCCTCCTTTTTGTCCGTCCTGCCGGTAACAGTGGTGGCCGTGTGTCCCGTCATCTGTTCCTTTGCCTGTTTCAGAGCCTTCTTTCTCTCGACTTGGAGTGCCGTCTAGTAGGTGGCGTGTAGGAACCCCTTATCGTCCGCAAACTCCCCCAGGTAGTGAGCGAACCGCATGTCGATCACAGCCTCAGGCATTGCCAGGTCAATTTTCTCCTGTAGACTTTCCACCGTGGCTCGAGCGAGGTTGTTGAGTGCTCGGAACTCGGTCATATAGGCCCGAATGTCTCCGCTATACCTAAGCTGGCTCAGTTTGAGTTGGGCGCCAGCCGCCTCGCGGGAGTCAAAGTATTCGGTTCGGATGGCTGCGGAGTAATTTGCCCATGTATCGTTCTCCCCCATCGTATCGTATCGGTGCAGGTCCCATGCTTTGGCAGTACCGGTGAGGAGCGTTCCTACCCAGACGATTTTTTGTTGGTCGGAGGTTTCAGGATAGAAACTCAGGTATTTTGTTACCGTTTTCCACCAGTTGTTGAAGGGGGTCGTTGGTTTGCCATTGAACGTCTCGGGGTTTTCCAATTTCAGGCGGGAGGTTCGGATTCGATTTGGCTCGGCCGTGGCAACCTGGGTGGCCCTTGCTACTCCTTCCGCCACCAGTTGTACTAAGTCGCGCGTGGTAATCGTGGGCGCGGGGTTCCTAGGTGGTGTTACGGTACCGTAACAAGAGGAGGCACGAGAGGAGAGAGAAGAAATAATTAAGAGAAGAGAGTTGTTGTTTCATGAGTGGAGGAGCTATCTGTTTATATATCCGGCTCGCCCTCCTGCTTACTCATCCTAATCCTGAGTCATGTCCTCGGAGTATTAAACTCCGTCAAACTTCCCTTTAACCTTCCGGGCCACCTTAGGCCGGACTTGTCGGCTTGGCACTGTCACCGCTAGGAGCGCGGCGAGTGACAAACAGTCTCACGTGCAGCGGGTACCCGCGCAGTGCTGTTCTGAGGTTATTGCCTAAGGGCGGTAACCGAGGATGATGCCAGCGTAACCGGGTTAGGGTCACAATCGCCCCCAACTTTGGACACCGCCCTTGGGTCCATGACAAGCAAGCAAGCAAAGTAGTGTACACAAAGTTCAACATAGGAGAAACCTCATTAAAAGACACTTTTTGTAAAACAACCGCAAAAAAAAGAAAATAACAGAACTTTTGTTGATAGTAACACCCAAAAGAGCTACGCTTTCCGGCGGACTATCGGGTTGCCGGATTCAAAATTGGCTATCGATTCTTGAGCGATCGGCAGGTCATCTTCAGCATACCAGGAATCCCATTCCGGGCCAAAGCCCTTCCAGCGAAGGAGGTATTTGGTTTTCTTCTTACGTCCTCGTTTGGAGATCCTTCTGTTGACTATAGCCTCAATCTCCCACTCTGGATCTCCTTCAGGACCTACCACCGGTGCTGCGTCATTGGTCGGCACAGGCCGATTGTAGGGATCTGCTCCAGGAGCTGGACTTGGTTCCAAGTGGACCACTGAGATAACAGGGTGGATTCCATAGTGGGGGGGAATCTGTAGCCGGTAGGCTTTTCCTTTTCCGACTACCTCAAGGATTTTGAAAGGACCAACACGCTGCTGAGTGAGCTTCTGCTTCTGGACGGCAGGGATGGAATAGCCTGCACCTTGACGTAAAAAGGCATAGCCGGTGGAGAAATCTGGTGAAATATGCTTTTTGTCATAGTGCCTGGTCATTGCTTTCTGAGCGATCGCAATAGCCGTAGCTGCTTCTTCCTGCATCACTGTTCTGAGTTCATGGAGGGGAACTGCTAACAGCGGCATCGGTAAAGCCATAGTGGAGACTTCAAGAGCGGTTCGTAGCTTCTTGCCATATATCAGCTCATTCGGCAATTTTTTTGTTGATGCTGATTCCATGTTATTGCAGGCTGCTTGTAGCGGAAGAAGCTTGGCCAACCAGTCAGATTGGCTTGAGTTGACCAAATAGCGTAGCATAACTTCGAGTGTCTGATTCGTCCTCTCTGACTGGCCATCAGCGCTCGGATGATACGCCGTTGTTGTAAGGCTCTTTACTCCTGCGGAGGATAGCAGAGCTTGCCAGACACCTGAGAGAAAACGCTTGTCCCGATCCAAGATAATTGTTTGGGGGAAACCCCAGCCATTGAGCACTACATCATCATAAAAGCTAGTTGCCCAATCGATGGCAGACCAGTTTTTTCTACCAGGAATGAAACGCACGGCCTTGCTGAATTTGTCGGTCACCGTCATGATCGTGTCGAATGGTTCGACCGATCCTTTATGAGCGCATGGAGGGCGATCCGTAATGAGATCGATCGTAAGCGTGTCGAATGGTTCCGAAGGTGAGTTTATAGGTGACAGCTTGCCATAAGGCCTGTGCCGTTTTGGTTTGTTGAGCAAACAGGCTGGACAGTGAGCGAGATATGCCACAATGTCTTTCGCCATCGAAGTCCAGTAGAAACTGGAAAGCCGCTTGAAGGTTCGATAAAATCCGCAATGAGTCTCATCGTGTGCGATTGCCATCTGCTGCTTGCGTAACTCCTGGCTGCTAAGAACAAGCCGCAAGCGCTTGTCTTTCGGATCAACCAGGTACAGCAGATCATTGTGCAGCACATACTGACAGGTGGCGGGAATCGAAATTGTCTGCAATCGGCTGTCGTAGGTACCGTCACGTTTGAGCGTATTGTATATTGCTCGCATACGTTGTGAGTTTTGAGTGGCGAGATGGAGTTTGTCTGCATAAGCCGGAGCAAGCTCTACGGTCATACCTTCGATCCCGACAGCGCCAGTGGACTTCTCATGTGCCGCAGAAACGACTGATTCCTCTGCCGCCGTAGCCGTGACTGGTTTCTTCATGTTCGTGGATGAAACTGGCTCACCGGACTTCATGCCATTCTTCTTATTGGCACGTAGTCCGCCCAGACGCGTCACTGCAAAACATTCCTGAACATCAGATTCTTCCATTTCAGATGGAATACCCAATCTAGTAGCCCAGTCCCGTAGGCGCTCAGCCTTCGCAGAAATTTCGTAACGCAGCCTTGATAAAGCATCAGGGCATTCGAGATCGGCACCTTTGCTATATACGACATGCATGTGATCTCGGTACTGGTCCAAGTATATGGCCCAGGTGTGCAGCCTCAGACTAGATCTGTCTGCAGATGTGGTGTCGAGACTCTGCATTTTGCATAAAGCAACATTGCTATGGTGATCTGTAACAAAGGTGACGAAGGCTCTCTCCATATATGGACGCATACGTTTGGCCGCCCAGACAAGCCCTGACATCTCCAAATGGGTCGGCCAGTATCTCGTCTCGGCATCCGTCAGTGGTTTGGACATGAAGTGCAACGGTACAAGACGGGACTTCGAGTAGACCTGGGGGTCTCCAGTCAGCTGATAGACTGCCAGGCCAGTACCATATTCCTTGGATGAGTCCAAAAAGGCGTAGATTGGCAGGTCGTCCATTACATGGTACAGACGGGGTCGTGAAGCGAGAGCGTCCTTCACGTCATTGTACGCCTTCTTCAGATTTGCATCGACGGGTACAGCAGTACGGGCAGCGTAATCCTTCCGGCCACGTGAGCTTGGCGGAGCGTTTTTTAACAGCAGTGTCTTGCATGCTTGCAATGGAGCTATGCGCTGTGCATAGTAGGGAATCAGGTGACGGTTCCAATTGGTAAGACCTATGAAGTATTCCAATTGGGCTAACGTCGCTGGGTAAGGAATATTCTGCACCGCATCTGCCTTTGATTCCGCGGTGGTCAAACCCAGGCGGTCAACGAGATAGCCCAGTATCTCTAGAGAGTGAAAACCCAAAAAACACTTTTTCGCTTTTAGGGTGATGCCCAAATTCCCAAGGATGCTGAAAACCTCTTCCACTATTCCAAGAAACTTTGCAAACGATGGGACGTACATGACGATATCATCAACATAGCACGAAGTGCCTCACCAGGATAGACGCTGGATTAACCGGGTATCCATCAAGCGCTGCTGATGCTGGACGGATGTCTTTCATCCCATAATGGAAACATTGAAAACCTCACGACCCCTGTGGGTTGTGATAGCAGTACAGTAGCGATGCGCGGGGTGGATCAGTCGCTGGTAGAAAGCAGAGGTGATGTCTGCTGAACCTAACCATCGCATACCCTGCATTGCTTGTATCACATCCTCCTGTCGAGGAAGTGGATAGGCATCGCCAATCATTGCTGCGTTCAGCTTATGCATATCGACGACAGGACGTGCCTTTGTTCCTCGGTAAACCACAAAAACCTTCAAATCCCAAGGGCTTGGTTGCTCGAGTGTGGCCATACGACCATACTCTCGATTGAGATCAAATTGCTCATCAAGTGCTTTCCGACCACGGGCCGTCAACCGGTAAAGACCAGTAGGTTTGAGCTTAACTTCCAGTTCTGCAGGTACGTCTATACGCAACCAATCTTCTTCAGGTTCTCTAACACATCCCATGATATCGTTGAATATGCCCCGATGACGGCGGATCAAGCTCTCCAAGGCTTTGATCTGTGAGTCAGAGATGTTGTCCTTCCTGTTGATTACGACTTGCTCCCAGGTTGACGAGGTAATGTCGGGAACCTTGATGTATGGTGGGAGGACATGGTTGTAGCGTGGTATGTATTCTTCTTGAAGCCATTGTGGGCTCTTGAATATTTCACTAGCACAAGGCTGCATGTCGCCAGGTAATGGAAATTTCGACTGTGCTGGCAATGGGCAAGGACGAGTCTTATTCTTAAAGAGCTCATCAGGGACCTCATTCGGATTGACCGTATCCACCTGATGAGGATTAAAAGTTTCAGTAGCGGTCATGGCTAACGCGACATCACGTGCGGTTCCAAATAGAGCCTTTATATCCGTTGATGCTCCTTCCCACGAGAGGCTAGATGAGGATTCCAAGGAACGGACGTGTCCGAGCACTGCACCTTTGAAAATTGTCAACGGATTATCTGCAAAATTGGTGTATAGCAGCTCTTTCTGATTGTGGCGTAGCACTGAATGGGGGGCCCCTGTGCCCGATATCGCAGAGCGAGTCTGGATTGGAGTAAATTGATAGTCTTGGTTTGGTTCGAGGGCACGACCAAACTTGACGCCCACGACTGTTGTAGTACCTAAAGGGATGGTGACAGGTGCCGCACAATGCACTGGAATCCTGGTGAAACGGTGGCCGTCATGCACTGTGATTTGCACTGGAATGCTGTCACAAGCGCCGATACGCAAGCGGTTTGATGAGTAGAGAAGATCGAACTTCTCAGGCTTCATGATATCATTTCCGACAAGCAACGGGACGGATAGATCCTTGAAAACATGAAACGGTCTGACTAGCTCAGCGAAACGACTGTCCATTCCTTTCATGAAAATTCGCATGACCACCACATGGGTGGCCGTACATTTTGCACCTCCGAGGCCCTCCACTACTCGGGGTTTCAGTAGCGGTAAGCGCTCTGCATCTGGATAAAGCCGGCACTGGAGCTCGTCATCGACTGCTGAATTCCCGAAGCCGGAATTGATGCAGGCAATATGTGGGCTACTATTCGGAGAGGTGTACCAAAAGGTCTTGGCATAGTGGAAATCGGCAAGGCCCTCTACGATATTCGAAGATGCTGGAGCGGCAGATTTGACTAAGGTGGCTGGTTCCGTGGTGTGCTCGCCTACTGGTCGGCAGCGAACCCGGAGATGGTCATGGAGTTTGTTGTTCGAGGGAAATGTGGAGCCACAGTTCTTACATTCCACTGAGACTTTATGCTGGGACGACATCGTTCCGAGAAAACCAAGTCCAGTCTCATGGCGATAACGCGTTGCGAAGTACGCATTCTGCGCACGTTCGTTATCCTCCTCCAGATCCGCTTGGCGATCGAGGCTATGGTACAAGAGTTCGCTCACGTCATCGTCATTATCCGACCCAAGCTCATAATGAAGAGGGTCTGCATAATATGCGCGTTTTATTTCAGTACCCATAGCTCTGTTGATAACGCACTGCCAATCCCAACTTTCACCGTCTCCACAATCCGGATAATTCCTGCACTTGCGAAGACGCTCACGAGGCTGTCTATTCGTACGAGGCCCTACCCTTACCGAAGCACCTGATGTTGTTGCTGCGGCAGTAGCGTCGCGAGTGCCTGCGGTAGCCGGTGCGCGGGGCTGGCCTGCATTAGAGGACAAAACTCCAGAGGATTCGCGGAAAGGGGGACGGCGCGTACCAACACGCGTCTGCGGTAGCAGGTCGCCATCGCGTCTAGCGGAGTCTTGAAGGCGAACTACCGCCCGACGGTATTCGGAAACTGAGTTTCCAACTTCTGAGACGTACTTGTCAAGGTGCAGATGAAGATTGGGTGCGGCTGCAAATCCACGATGGAGCTCTTCGACTACCTCGTCGTCCCGCACAACATTTGCCATGCGCAGTAATCGAAGCTTCTTAGCGACATACTCAGCGGGAGTACGACCCTGGTTCCATCTGAAAGTCTCTGCACGCGCCGCTGAGAGTCTGGATGCGAGGTATGGCATAAAGTCACGCTCGAGAATGACAGCCCAGTTGCTGCAGTTCATACGAAGGAGTGCTCTGTCATGGTCTGACACTCCAGTGATCCAATCTTCCGCAACGGAACCCTTACAGCAGCAACGCAGGACTGCACGTGTGCGTGGCTCGCCGTAATGGGCAACAGCGTCTCGAATGGAATCGATAAAGCGTGAGGCCGCATCCGCGTCTGACTGCGACCGGGGCTCGAACGTAGCGACGTCAGTGGGTTTAAGTGTGGGGCCGTGGTTAACATCCGTAGGCCCTGCAGCCACTCCGTGCGTACCGTTTCCGCCTGCATTCTGATTCTGCACTAATATCGTTGCAAGATTCGCCATTTGCGCGGCCACAGCGTTCATTGCTGCGGTTGACTAAGCGATGCTTGCCGCGGCATCGTACTGCTGATACTGTTGCTGTGGCTGGTACAGCTGTTGTGGTGGCTGCTGCTGCTGAAACTGCTGCGGCGGCTGCTGTGGTAACTGCTGGGGCGGCTGCTGCGGCGTGTAAAGCTGCTGGGGCGGCAGTTGCTGTTGGTATTGCTGGAGCGGCTGGTGCGATTCCTGGGTTGGCTGCTGTTGGTCACCCATAGAATCATCCTCCTCCGACTCCGGGATGACTGAGGGTTGCCTGTACCCATGTCGGGCAAGATGGGCATGCGGAGTGTACGCTGGTTGTTTACCTCGTGCAACTTCTGACTGCATTCCTCCGATTGCGAGCGGGGGCCTCGAAAGCTCTTCAGGAGTGTCGTCGAATTCGTCGAGAGAGCCAGCGGGACTAAGCAGGCGTCGCTTGAGCGAATTTTCAGCCATATTGTCGGCTAAAGAAAGCAATTTGAAATCGTCAGGCAGGTTCTCGGGAAGCGGGATTGGAGAGGCGTCTGGTAGTTCTGTGGATTCGGAAACGGTACCTGGCGGTTCTCCGGACTCGAATACAGCGTCTGGCAGTTCTCCGGCATCTGGCGGTTCTCCAGCCTTGGAAACGGCGTCCCGAGGAGCAAGTCGAATCCTGACCTTGCGCTTCTTACTTGAATTCTCTATCTGCAGTGGAATTAGCACCGTCCCTAGCGAGCCGGGTATGGCGTCAACAGGTAGAGACTGCCGGATGGCCTGATGAACAGGTTGGGAGTGCAGTGGCGCTGCCTGATGTACAGGTTGTAGCGACTGCGGAACGAGGACCTACGGGACGAGGGCCTGATGGACAGGTTGAGAGTGCAGCGGCGCTGCCTGATGTACAGGTTGTAGCGACTGCGGGATGAGGGCCTGATGGACAGGTTGGGAGTGCAGTGACACTGTCTGATGTACAGGTTGTAGCGACTGTGGAACGAGGGCCTGATGGACAGGTTGGGAGTGCAGTGACGCTGCCTGATGTACAGGTTGTAGCGACTGCGGAACGAGGGCTTGTGGACGAGGGCCTGATGGACAGGTTGAAAGTGCAGTGGCGCTGCCTGATGTACAGGTTGTAGCGACTGCGGAACGAGGGCCTGATGGACAGTTTGGGAGTGCAGTGACGCTGCCTGATGTACAGGTTGTAGCGACTGCGGAACGAGGGCTTGTGGGACGAGGGCCTGATGGACAGGTTGAGAGTGCAGTGGCGCTGCCTGATGTACAGGTTGTAGCGACTGCGGAACGAGGGCGAGCCGAGGATCAGCAAACCGGAGACCTCGCATGTTCGCCCAGCGGATTGGATCGTCGAGTAGGCGTTCCTCAATATCAGCGGGGGGAGCGATCGGCGATAGGGGAATACTATTATTAACTTGTATGAAAGAATGCAGAAAGCTCAATACGGAGGCGGTGTTTGGAGATGGGGGAGGGGATGTGGGTAAACTGTAGTAACGAGCGAGGAGCACGAAACTGCACTTGATAGCCGGGGGAATGTAGAGCAGCTGAGTCCGTTGCTTGGCGGAGCTGGCTGACGTAGGCCGTACCGGTGAGGGGCTAAAAACGGATCCGCTCGTGTAAGGGACGAGGGCGCTGCCTCCGACCTCTGCCTCTACCTCTGCCGACTCCACCTCTATCGCTTCCTTCGCGGCTGGCGTTCTGCGCAAAATCGACGCGCTGGATACCCTGCACGCCCTGTCTGCTCCGACCACCACGGTTCGCTAGGTCCCCTCGAGGGCGTCGGGGCGAGGGCGAGCGTGTGTGGAACGAGTTGGCACTCGCTAGGTTCCCTCGGTGGTGGTGGAACGGGGGCGAGCGGGTGTGTCTGCGGTTAGGTGAGGGCGAGCGCCGGGTGTGGAACGGATTGGCACTCCGGGCTGTCTGACGGTTGCCGATGTAGGTATCCCAACCGAGTATGGACGGGGAGTGGTTCCGGGCGTCAGGCAAGGTTCCAGAGTCCTCGGTTGGTGGTTCCTGTGGGGTGACGGGACGGTAGGGGGTGGGAGGAGTCCTTGGGTGGGCAGCGGAGGCAGGAGGCGTCCGCCGTCTGTAATTCGTGTACGGGGGAGGGGACTGGGAACGTTGTGGAGGGGGGTGAGGACGGTAAGGAGCAGGGGAGCGGGAACGGGAACGGTGCAAAGGGTGGGCGGATTGATGGCTTCGCTGGAGCTCGTTGAAAGCGTCGAGCTGTGTTCGTGCAAGGTTGAGGAAATCCTGATTGACCTCCGGCAAATGGTTGGCAAGTAGGTTAAGCTGGGT
>Ga0307516_10004761_pt1 | contig 16560 bp, 22 predicted proteins | sample 19_EM_MG_FD_203310 | JGI IMG/M metagenome (GOLD analysis project Ga0307516, IMG submission 203310) | Populus trichocarpa ectomycorrhiza microbial communities from riparian zone in the Pacific Northwest, United States - 19_EM | ecosystem: Host-associated > Plants > Roots > Unclassified | place...
GTCGCTGCGAATCGACGTCGATGTGCTTGAGTGGTTCAAGTCGCGTGGAAGTGGGTATCAGACCCGTATCAACGCTGTGCTCCGAGCCTTCAAAGAGGCGACGCTATAACATTCCCATAAAGGACCGATCATGGGGGTGTTATATTCGCACCCATGGCAAAGGCCCCGAGAAAGACGGCAGCTGCGAAAGCGGCGCCAATACTCCAAAATGGGAAAGTTCGCTCGAGCGGACGCAATAGGAAGGCATTACGGCCGAGATCTCGAGCGGCCCCCTACTCTGCCATCCCCCCTCGCCGAACCAAAAATCTGGATCGGCGCACCCGCGAGTACCTGACGCCGGCGGAGGTCGAGAAGCTCCTGCAGGCCTCGAGCAAGGTGGGCCGCCACGGGGCGCGCGATCGGACGCTCCTCCTCCTCGCCTATCGACATGGGCTGCGGGTGTCGGAGCTCGTCGCCATGCGCTGGGAGCAGATCGACCTCAAGGCCGGCCTGGTGCATGTGTCGAGATTGAAGAACGGCCTGGCCTCCACGCACCCGATCCGCGGTCCCGAGTTGAGGGCGCTCCGGGAACTGCGCCGCGACTATCCCGAGACGCCCTATTTGTTCGTGACCGAGCGCGGTGGACCCATGACGCCGGCGACGGTACGCAAATTAGTCACGCGCGCCGGCGAGCTCGCAAAGTTCCCGTTCCCCATCCACCCGCACATGCTGCGCCACTCGGCCGGCTACAAGCTGGCCAACGAGGGGCACGACACGCGGGCGATCCAGCAGTACCTCGGGCACCGGAACATCACGCATACCGTGCGCTACACCGAGTTGAGTCCGGAGCGATTCAAAAACTTTTGGAAGGACTGAGCACCGAGGTCGTGTGCCCGGGTTCGACCCTGAGCCGACCGTGGCCACTGTCGGCTTATCGCTGCCTCAATACGATGAGTGATTTACGCTACAGTCCCTCAGATGACAGTCATTGCCGCTAGATATCCGGGCTCATAGCAGGCGACCACCGCCGTTTCGTTCGCGTGTGGCAAATCTATCGACAGAAATGCCCCGTTCAACCTAAGTATTTGCTTTCGATTCGGCATATTTCGTCGCAGGTCGAGGGTGGCTGGCATTCTTTGACGACTTTGAATCAGGCCAATTCCGGAGTCTTCAAATGCTGCCGCCGCCATCAAGAAATCACTTGTTGAAAGCTGCAAATCGTATTGCACCAGCCGGACATCGCCGCTAAGCATTGAGCCAGCGGCATTCAATGGCACCTGCGTATGCCACCATTCGTACTTTGTATTGGGAATGTGGCTGATGATCCAAACCCAAGGGATGGTTTTGTTCAAGAATCGCAACAACGATCCCACTGTCGCAGCGTGCACGGCGGTTGTTTCGAGATCGGTGGAATCGATGGGCAAGCTGCACCTCGCGGGTACGATTTGTACGCCAAACGGAACGACCGGTTTGTGGTAGGGATTCTAACGTACCGAGAGGCCGGAGTTGGCCGCCTGCTGCCCCACGCGCCGATTCACAGCGGCCATTCAGCGGAAGCGGTTCAAGGAGTTTTGGAAGAATTAGATTTTCGCTCGGTGCGCCAGGCCTCGAGCTCGGCATCGATCTCCTGATCGGTTAGGCCGCTGGCGCGAGCTTCGCGTTTGAGGTCGGCGATCGCCTCAGACAAATGCATGACGGCGTCCTTCCGATAAAACTTGCCACGCGTGCCTTTGGAAAAATCGTAGCTGTCCTTCATGTGGGTACCGTCTAAGCGAACGAGACCGAAACAGCCCCCTGCCCTTTCCGCTTCGGCGCGGCACGGATTACGATATCGATGTCGCGGCCTAGCAGCGTGAGGCAATCCATCAGCTTGCGCTCGGAGAAGCCGCGAAATTGCCCGCGCAGCATCTTGGATAACTTGGGCTGCGGAATACCAAGCATCTCGGCCGCCTTCGTCTGGGTATAGCCGCGCTCGGTCAGAATCTCCGCAATCGTGGTGACGAGCTGCGCCTTGACGAGCATTTCGTCAGCGGACTTGTAACCAAGGTCGGCGTACACATTCGTGCTACCTCGCTGGTGGCTCACGCTCTTGGCGGTTCGGGTTTTCATACCTTGCTCTCCTCATCAATTCGGCGGATTGCCAGCGCCGCAGCCGAGCAGTCACGGGCACTTTGTGACGCCCTGGATGAATATCCCTGTGAGTTCATCAAGTTACCCACGGGCACTTTGTCACGCAATCCGTTGCCTCTCGAATTCCCTGGCATCGCAAAATCTACCCTACTCCATCATTCAGGCGATGGTAGCTCATAGAATGTGAATGTCGCCTCGTCGCCATCGAGATCGACCTCGAGCACCTGGTTAATGGGTTCGCCGTGGAGCGCGAGCTCATCCAGGGCGCCCTTGAACAGCTGCTGCTGCAGCTCCCCATTCACATTGGGAATGAGAATCACCAGGCCCGCGTGCAGCGGCTGCGCTGCATAGAGCTTGCGAAAATCGGCGGCATTGTTCGTGACCAGAACGAAATCTTGCTCGCGTGCGTAGTGCACGACGTTCCAATCCTTCCAACCCGCCTTGCCCACATGGGCGACGTGATGCGCCTCGTGGCCGGCCTCGCCGGCGACGGCCACCAATTGCACGCTCAGACACTCATCGATCAAGAACCTCACGATACCTTGATGATTCCGGTGAGCGGCTTGCGGACACGTCGCAGTGGTGGACGATCCCGCCAGGGTTGCTTACGCGGTCGCCCGCGCAGTGGGTATGCCTGAGCGTACGCCGGCGCCAGGCGGATCATCTCGGGCGTCAGCCGCGGATAGGCCTTGAGGATTTCGACCTCCGTCGAGCCCTGCTCCACCAGGGTCGCGATCAGGTGGACCGGCACCCGCGTGCCCCGGAACACAGGCTCGCCGCCCAGGATCTCCGGATCGCTCACGGCCAGGGAGCGGGCGCGCCGCAATGCCCGGAGCGAGGCCGCCAATTCGCGCCGCGGCTCGCGCAGGTCAATCTTCACCAGCCCCTCATCGAGCGATAGCACTTTGCGCGAAGAGGCCGCGAGCGCGTCAAACACGCGACGGCGCACCTCGGGAAAAAAGCGACTCGCGAGTCGTTGCTCCAAGGCGAGTGCCAAGAGCGCTCGGGCGTCCAGTAGGCGAATCGACTCGCTGGTGCTCGCGCGGACCGTCGTCGGCACCAGGTTCTTATCGATTGCATTGTTCACCGCTTTGAGCGAAAGCCGCGTTAAGACGGCCGCCTCGGTCGGCGTGAACAGATCGTCATCGGGGGTACGCATGGGGCACCTATCTATAAAGATTCTCTATTTGGAGATTATATATGATGAAACTGCGGGCGACCAGAGTTATCGTGCGAGCGTCGCCGCGCGGGAATTCCACCCCTTCTAAGCGCCGATGGGCCTGATGTTTAATAACTGGTGCCAGTCCCTGGCATGTCCACGGTCTGGGATGGGAGGGGCGTTATCCACGCATAAATGGTCAGAGATTCACCCAGGGCGCGACAAAGTGGCCGTGACCGATCGGACGCTTATTTCCCGGCGGTTGGCCTGCCGGCACGCGCATGGGTGATGATGGCCTCCATGTCCATGGGTTCTGCGGGGCCGCTATGCAGACCTTCGCGGACCGCGGCGCGTAGTGCGGCAAGCTTGGCTCGCACGTCATCAATAGACACGGTTCGCGAGGGATCAGCTTTCAACTCGTCATAGGCGGGCCCTGCTTTTTCATGGAGCCACGACTCTACGGCCTCATCGGAGGCACAGCTTTCGAGGCATATTTTATCTTTAGGGTTCGTCATTCTGACACCACCTCAAAAGTCTTCGTCAGCCGTCGAAGAATTTGCTGAAGTTCGCCCTCATCGCCGTCGGACAGCACGGCCGCCAGATATTCTGCCGCAAGTTCCGGATCGTGCCGGAAGCGCTCGATCGTAGCGTCTTCGTGCGAGCGTGACAGCTTGTCAGTCATGGGCCCTCCACCACCCGTCAAGAGTCGACTACGCGACCAACTCGACGAGTTCCCTCTGCACGCTGCGCTCGATCTGACCCGCCTCTTTCGCGAGATTGATCTGCATGGCGATGTGCGCGACCTCGAAGAGCGCGGGCGGGATCGTGTAGTTGGCGCGTTCGCGCAGCCAGATGAGGACCGGCGATAGGTGCCACAGAGCCGCATTGCCCTCGTGCACGGGAACCGGGAAATGATCCTTGTGGGTGACCATGAGCTTGCGCATGTTCTGGCGTGTGACGCCGACGCAGTCGGCGATATCGCTCAAGCCGACGAAATCCGGCGTGACCTCGAGCAACTTGGCACCGGGGATCGCCGCCTTCACCGCGCCCAGCGCACTGAAGATCGCGCTCTTGGCCGAATCCGCGTCGCGGGCGAAATCCAACGCAATCCGCCCCGCTTGACCAATTCCTACCAACGCATCCTCGCAACCGGCCTCGCCGAGACGCTCGACGAGCTCGTCAACCGGTTGGTGGTTCGCCGGCAAGGCAAATTTCAAGGTGAACTCGTATTCCATCTCTTACTCCGAATCGGCTTTTTCAGCCTGCTTATTCCGCAGACAGTTATCGACGACGCGCTTCAGTTGGCGCGCATGGTTGCCCGGATTCTTCGGCGTACTCCAAATACTCGCGATACAAAATTCTCCGCAGCGACACTCGGCGTCGTTATAGGGGCAATACATCTTGCCCCAGGCATGGCTGCCGCCCACTTCGATTCGCCAGCCTTGCTCTTCGGCATGACGAAGCGCCTCTTCCACGTCTTTTTTGGGGTGCCTGGCGCGGGGCATGATTCACGTCACCTCAAGGTTATTGATGCGGGTGCAGGTTGTCAAGTGACAACCATAGATTTGCTGACAGCAGCGCATTAACTGTCGCGCTTTTACGCATTAACAGTCTTGGCCAAGTTCTTGACATATATCGCGGAAATTGTATAGGATTAAAACATTATATAGGTATAGGTGTATACGTGACGACACCCATCATAGTTGCTGTCGTGGCCGAAAAAGGTGGTGTTGGCAAAACCACCCTCTCCCTGACATTGGCGGTTGCGGCGGTCCAGGCGGGACGCAAAGTGGCCGTGCTCGATACCGACCCCCAATCGACCGCCTCGAAATGGACCGACCGTCGCGACGCCGAAATGCCCTGGGTCGTCCCGACGCACGCCGCCCGGCTGGGTGCAGCCATCGAACAAGCCAGGCTGCAGGGGGTGAATTTCATCGTGATCGATACCCCGCCCCACTCCAGCGCCGATGCCACTGAGGCCGCGCGCCGCGCCGACTTGGTACTAGCGCCCGTCGAGCCACATCTGTTTACCCTCGAGACTCTGCCGAAACTGGCGGACCTGTTGAAGATCGCCGGTACGGCGCCCGCCCTGGTCGTCATCAATAAAGCCGCTGTGCAAGGCACTGAGGCGCGAGACGCCATCGAGCATGTGAAAGCCCAGGGGTTCGACGTTTGTCCGGTTGTGCTGTATCTGCGGGCTGCGCATCGGCATGCCGGAAACGTCGGCAAAGTCGCCGCCGAGCACGAGCCGCGTGGCAAAGCAGCCGATGAGGCGCTACAGTTATACGAGTATACACTTGGACACGTTACCAGGAGCCGGGAACATGCCGAAACCCAATCCACTCGCGCAAGGGCTTAATCAGGCGCGCCGCGCCGCTGCACCGGTCAGCATCGCAGCGTCAGCGTCAGAGCCCAGGACGACTCCACGCGCCGGCGGCATAGGGTCTCGCTCTGGCCGAGTGCTGGTGGGGGGTCATTTCGCATCCGAGGTTCAGCGAGCGCTACGCATCATTGCAGCCGAGGAGGGAACCACCATGCAGGCGTTGCTCGCTGAAGGCATCAACACCGTGTTTGCCAAACGCGGTAAGCCAGAAATTGCCGGGCTGCCGACTGTTAGCCGGTCTTTCGCCACTGGCGTTGGTTTTTGACGATTTTGCCATCCATCCGAGCGGCAAGGATCTGATCCGGCAGGGGTGATCGGCGTGCGCGCCGTGTGGGACAGACCTTGACCCTGGCGAGGTGCGGATCGAGCCGCTACGATTGCATTCCATGTACTTGAAGTGCCACCGGCGTTTCAAAGATGGCAAGGAGCATCGGTACTGGAGCATTGCCGAGAAGCGACGCGTGTCGGCGCGGCGCACGGTCGATCGGCACGTGTTGTATCTCGGTGAGATCAACGACAGTCAGCGTGCCTCGTGGCTGAAGAGCATCGAGGCGTTTGACGAGACGCGCGGGCATCAGCGCAGGCTTGCCTTATTTCCCTCCGATCGAGCCGTTCCGGAACACGCCGAAGAGTACGGCGTGCAGGTCAAGCTGAAGGATTTCAAGCTGCGTCGGCCGCGCCAGTGGGGCGCGTGCTGGGCGTTTTGCCGGCTCTGGGGGCTGCTCGGGATGGAGGAGTTTTGGCAGCCGCGGCTGGCCGACTCGCGCGAGGGGACGAGCTGGTACCACGTGCTGATGCTGCTGGTGGGGTACCGACTGATCGATCCGGGCAGCGAGTGGCGATTGCACCGGGAGTGGTACGAGCGCAGCGCCATGGGGGATTTGCTCGGCGAGGGGCCGGAACTCGCCGCGAAGGACACGCTCTACCGGTGCTTAGACCGGCTATTACCGCATAAGGATGCGCTGCAGCTGTACCTGAAGGATCGCTGGCAGGATCTGTTCGGTGCCACCTTCGATGTGCTGCTGTACGACCTGACGAGCACGTATTTTGAGTCCGATCCGCCGTTCGAGGAGGATGACAAGCGCCGCTTCGGCTACTCGCGCGATCACCGCTTTGATTGTGTGCAGGTGGTGATCGCACTGATCGTGACGCCGGAGGGCTTGCCACTCACCTACGAGGTGCTGAGCGGCAACACGGCCGACGCGACCACGTTGCCCAAGTTCCTCGCCCGCATCGAGCAGCTCTACGGCAGTGCGCGGCGGATCTGGGTGATGGATCGCGGGATCCCGACCGAGGCGCATCTGGAGTTGATGCGCGAGCGCGGCGCGCAGTACCTGGTCGGCACCCCGAAGGGACGTTTAAACAAGCTCGAGGCGGCGCTCGCCGCCCGCGCCTGGCACGAGGCGCGGCCCGAGGTGCGGGTGAAGCTATTGCCCGAGGAAGAGGATCTGTACGTCTACGTCGAGAGTCAGGCGCGCATCGGTAAAGAGCGCTCGATGCGGCGCAAGCGCTTCAAACGCTACTGGGCACGGCTCAAAGAGCTGCAGCGCCAGCGGCCCGCCTACTCGACGTTGCTGATGAAGCTCGGTGCCGCCGCGCACGATGCCGGGCGCACCAGCGCGCTGGTCAAGCTCACCTTGCCTGAGGCGCCGCCCAAGGGAGAACGCGAGAAGCGCGTGGATTTCACCTTCGCCCTCGATCGCGCGGCGCTCAAAAAAGTTCGCCGCCGTGAAGGCCGATACCTGTTGCGCTCGAACTTAACAGATACGGACCCTGCGAAGCTGTGGGAGTTCTACCTGCAGCTGTCCGAAGTCGAGGCGGCGTTCAAGGATTTGAAGGGGGATCTGGCGATCCGCCCGATCCACCATCAAAACGAGGAGCGCATCGAGGCGCACATCTTCGTCGCCTTCATGGCCTACTGTCTGCACGTCACCTTGAAGCAACTACTCAGACAACGCGCGCCCGGCCTCACCCCGCGAGTAGTCCTCGAGAAGCTCGCCGCTATGCAGCTTCTCGACGTGCATTTCCCCACCACCGACGGGCGCGAGTTGGTCTTCACTCGCTACACGCAGCCGGAGCCCGATCAACAGCTGCTCCTCGCCCAACTCGGTTGGGGCTTGCCCGAGCAGGCCCGACCCCGCATCAGCGCAAAATCCGCGGTCCGGGTGTAGGACAGACCTTGGGTACCCGCCCTTTGAATCTACTGGGATTTTTCTTGCCCGCCCGTCCCAGTAGCGAAAGACCGGTTAGCCTTAGCAGTGTATGAGTGCATACTTGTATACAAATATACACGTATAAAGTCGGCTACCGAAAACCGGGATATTTCCCGCGGCGCTTACAAAACGCCAGGAAATGCCGGTCGGCGTGCCAGGGCGTGATCGATTTCTTGGTGATCCAATCGCGCCAGTCGGCCTCGATCGCATGGACATCCCAGCCAGGGGCTAGCGTACGAGCGCCTTCATAGGTTTCGGTCTTGAGTCGAATCGAGGGGCCGGGCAGGGGAGGGGGCGGTTCGCCGGTTTTGCGGCGCATTTCGACCATCTCGCCATCGAGGTGGAAGGAATAGCCCGGCATGTGGTTGTGGTCCGAGTCATCCTTAATGATCGACTGCAAAAGGCGGCGAAACTCCTTAAGCGTTGATTGCGATCCGCTTTTGTTTCGCAGCTTTTCCAAGCCGATTGTGAAGCTGGGCTGTTGCCCCACATGTTTGCGAGCGAGCTCGTACAGGCGACGTTCCAGGGGCTTTGCGAGCTGAAAATAGCGCCGATCCAAGGTGAGGACTTCTTGGGCTTCAACGGCCTGAAAGACCCAGTCCGATAACACCACTTCCACTTCCTGCATGCGGCCGTCACGTGACTCGCGCACGATCCGTGCGCGATCGACCAGGCTAAAGACGTCCCAGATATCTTTGCCGCCGGTGATGATGTTGGTGGCGATCTGGGTGCCTTGCAGCCGCTCGAAGCTTTCCTTGAGCTGCAGGTAGCCGCGGCCGCTCGAGTCCCGATTGGTGGCGATCAGCAGGTCATGCGCCCGGAGGCGCAGTATTTTGGAAATCTGCCGCCCGTCATTCAGTGCGGCCATGAGCTGGCTGATGCAGTAAATCAGGATATCGCGATCGAAGACGGTCGCCAGGCCCTTGGCGCTGGGCCGTACCTCGGCCCAACTGTCGCCGTTGTCATAGCGCCGGGTTTTTAGGTCCGGTTTTTTCGACAGCGAGAAAATCGGGTGTTCCATGGAGGCGCTGTCGCCTTTGAGGGCAGCATCGAATACATCGCACACGAAAAAATCCGGCTGATGTCGGGCCGGCAAGAGGGGCGAGCGCAGCTTAGTGTTATCACCCACGGCACCCGAAATACCTTTCGTGTTATCACCCACCCAGCCGACTCTTCGTGTTTTGACACACCATGTCAATATTTGTTCGTGTTATCACACACCGAGGCGGCGTCAGCGGGCTGTGGATAACTCCTCGTTTCGATGGCGGGATGATTCGTGTTATCACACACCAAACTTCGTGTTATTACACACCGACTTTCGTGTTATTACACACCGATTCTGTGGATATGTATTTTTTTATTTATATGTTTCAGTAACCTACAACGGTCGATTTTTGCTTAACTCTTATCTAACTTATTTAACCTCTCCAAAGCAGTGGATAAGTCGCTGTGAATAATTCTGTCGGCGCATATCCCAGCACCGCCTCTTAGGGGGCTACCGCCCCCTGCCGGCTCGATCGCTCACGCGATCCCCAACCCGCCCGGCATACCCCCCACAAGGAGCGCGCTTTCGCGCGCCATTTTTGGAGCGACCCATCCGGGTCGCCGAAATCCGGTTTGGCGAAAGAGATTGTCTCGAGATCGGAAGGGCCACCCGGGATTTTCCGGGAACCGCAGAATCCAATTGACTAGAGCGCCGGAGAAGAACGGAGGAGGGCGATCTTGAGCTCTGAGGTAGTTCGGTTCGTGCGGCGACCAGGAAGCCGCTTGTGCGGCTTCCTGGTCGGCTGGAGACCGGTTGGGGATCGGGTCGTTTTCCGGCAGCGCGCCAGCGCCCCGGCGAGCCTTCGTCCGTGACCAGCGCTGTGCGCCGGCCCCGAACTCAGTAGAGCCAGGTCGCGAAGGGGGCGAGATCGCGGCCGGCCGGAACGACCCAGCGTTTCTGGTCCGGCTGCCAGTGAGCACCCAAGGCCTTGGCGCGATCCTTGTCGGCGAAGGGGACGTTCAAGGGTGTGTCGGTGGCGGCGATCCGCGGCGGGGCAGAGGATTGGATCTCCGGACTTGGGGACGAGCTCGTCGACGCTGCATTGGCGGTGGTCTCGAACACGGCGCGATCATTGGGCCGGATGAGCCAATCGAAGAAGCGCTTGCCCTCGAAGGAGAGCGCCTGCGGAGATGAGCCGGTGCGGTCGAGCTGCTCCAAGACGAAGGCACCCAGGAGGATCTTGCGACGGGCATCGAGGCGGCGCTGGGATTTGCTGGGGCGATCGAGCTGCGCGAGCTTGGCCTTGAGCTTCGCGCGTTTTAATTGCAGGGCTTTGAGGGCGTCGGCTTTCTTTTGGTCGATGGCGGCGAGCTTGGCTTGGATATCCGCGCGAGTGGCCATGGGTTCACGTCCTGTGGGTTTTGGTGATTTTCCGATCCTAGCACAGCCGAAACAATTGAAGCACTGAAGAGAGAGGAGTACCGTGGGCGCATGCAGTACGGTTTTGCACTCGACATAGGAGAGGCGCACCTTATGTTTCCCGCAAAGCCGGGAAACGGTGCTTGCAGAAGAGGCGGAATCGGAGGCAGACTCGCGACTCGGGCCGGCGTTGCTCGCCGGCCCTCGTTCCGCTCCGGAACAAGAGCGGATGCGCGACTCGGCCCACCGTTGTTCGGCTGTCCTCATTTCGCCCCCGCGCGGACTGCGCGTCGAGGCCTGGCGTAGCCCATGGCCTCGTATCACTTCCAGATCAACACCGGCGACAAAGCTACCGGCTCGGCGCTCGAGCACTCGCAGTACATCCAGCGCGAGGGTCCGTTTACGGAAGAGCGCTATGGCGAGGTGGCGGCGCGCGGGCGGGCGAATTTTCCGGAATGGGCGCGCGAGGACCCGAGCGCGTTTTGGAAGGCCTCGGACGAGTACGAGCGCGCCAATGGGAATACGTACCGGGAGTACGAGCTCGCGCTGCCGCGCGAGCTCTCGCGTTCGGCGCAGGTCGCGCTGGTCGAGCGGTTTGCGCAGCAGGAGCTCGGAGCCAAGCGGCCGTATCAGTGGGCGATTCATCTTGCTACGGCGAGCGATGGGAAGGAGCAGCCGCACGTGCATCTGATGTTCTCGGACCGGCAGCAGGATGGCATCGAGCGCGGGCCGGAGCAGTTCTTCAAGCGCTACAACGCCAAGAACCCGGAGCGCGGGGGGGCGCGCAAGTTCAGCTATGGGGCGGACAAGGAAGAAGCGGCGCGCACGTATGAGGGGATTCGAGAGCGCTGGGCGACTGTGCAGAACCAGGCGCTCGAGCAGGCCGGAGTCGAAGCGCGGGTCGATCACCGGAGCTTGGCGGCGCAGGGGATTCATCGGGAGCCGGAGGTGCATCGGGGGCCGGCGGTGAGTGGGATCGAGGCGCGGGGGGAGCGGTCGCAGGTCGGGGAGCGGCAGCGCGAGCAGCGGTTAGCTCGGACTCAAGCGCGGGCGATGGTGGTGGCGGAAGTGCGCGTGGTGACGCGCGCGGAAGTGGCGGCGGAGCGGGTGGCGGTGCGTGAGCGGCGGGAGCTTGCGCGGGAGGCCCAAGGGGCGGATCGGGCGCTGGTGTTGCCGTTGGTCGAGGCCGATCGACGGGAGCAGCTCGGGCGGGCGCAGGCGGCGGCGGAGCGGCGGGTCGAGCGGCGTCAGGGGCTCGGAATCGGGGGACAGCTCAAGGAGAAATTACTCACCCAGGCGCGGGCGTTGCGCGAGCGGATCGGACAGCAGTTGGGGCGGGTCAAGGAGTGGGTGCGGGAGCGCTTTCCGGACCCGCTCAAGCAGATCAAAGAGCGCTCGCGGGAGGTGTTCGAGGCGGTAGTCGAGAAAACCCAGCGAGCGATGGGGCGGCCTGAGCTTCAGCGAGAGGCCGGTGTGCGTACCGGCGCCCAGGCTCAGCCCGAACCGCCGGCCCTGTCGCCTCAGATGAGCTTGGCGGAGCGGCTCGAATTACTGTCCAACGCGGTGGCCGAGCGGCTCGATCGGGAAGCCCATCCGCAGGGGATCGAGGAGGACGCTTTCAGGCGTCAGCGGGGGCACGACGCGCCCGGCCGGCAATCCTTAAGCGCGGACCATCCAACTGAGCCTGGCGGCCGGCGGGCGACCGTCGGTGCGGGAGAGGAAGGCGGTGGCGAAGTCGCGCCGCAGCGGTTACAACCGTCCGACGGCGCGAATGAACTGACCCTCGCGGAGCAGCTGCACGCCCGCGCCGATGAGGTGGCCCGACGGGTGGAGCAGGAGCTGGCGCAGGACGGTGCGGCGGCGCGGGCGCAGCGCGCCGACGTCGAACGGCAGCGGGTGCATGAAGAGACCGAGGAGAAGCAGCGCGGGCGGGGTCGGAGCCGTGGGCGATCGCTCGGCGATGACGATGATGAATTCACCCGAGGTCGCGGGCGGTAACGGTGTTCGGACTGGAGCGCTAGCGCTCCTAAAGAGGCAATGTCCATGAGTACAGCAGGGAGCGATTTGGACAAGGCCGCCGAGCTCGTCGGGACGGTGAAGCAATTCTTAAAAGTCATCGAGGGACGCAGCGCCGAGCTCGTCAACGAGCAGAAGGCGGATCTCATTTTAAATCGCGAGCACCTCGCAAAGCTGCGCGTGTTGATGGGGCAGCTTGCGAGCGCCGCGCACGCGACCCAACAAGAGCTCGCGCACTTTCTGGAGGAAGAGGTCCGCGGGCTGATTCTCGCGCACGTCGAGGATGCGGCGAGCGCCGCCGGCCGCGCCCAGGCGCTTGAGTTTGGTCAAGCGGTGGCGGCCGAGGCGCGCAAGGCGCTCGAGGAGGGCAGTACTCGCGCCCAGGCGGCCGCCCAATCGTTGGAGCGGGCCTCAAGAGAACTGCATCAGCACAGCCTGCTGCGCGTCGCCGGCATCACGGCGGGCTGCAGCTTTGGGTTTCTGGCGGCGGTGATTGCCGCGGCGTGGTTCTATCTACCGTCGAAATCTGAAATGGAAGCGCTGCGGACCGAGCGGGCGCAGCTCAAGTCCTCGATCGAGGACTTGAGCAACCGCGGGGCGCGCTTAACGCACTCTTTGTGCGGCGATCCGAAGCGATTTTGTGTGCTCATCCCCGCCCACCCGGTGACCTGGAATGCTGTGGAGAACAAGGAAGCGGTGTATGTCGTGCCGATCGGATACTGAGTAACTCGGAGCCGTTTCGGCAGGTCGAACAGGGCGCCAGAAGGCCGAGAGAAACACTCGATCACGGCATCGATGATGATTTTGGTCTGTGACGCGTTATAGATCCCCTTTCTGGATGAAATTGACGGGAATGCTTAAGGCGGATCGGTAGTTTTCAGTTCCACACTATGCAGGGGTGAGCCCTCGATCCAGATGGAGCCGATATTGCCACGCATTGACCTGCGGGTCCCGTTCAACCAGAAAGAGGACGCGCAGCGTCTCGGCGCGCGCTGGGACCCGCGTCATAAAATCTGGTACGTACCGGCGGGTGTCGATGCCGCGCCGCTGCATCAATGGCTCCCGGCACATTGGGAGCCGAATGTCCGAGCGTCGAGCTATTTCTTGGCCACCACAAAGCGTGATTGCTGGCGTTGTACGACGCTCACGCGGGTGGTGGCGCTGGTATTGCCCGTGGAGCACGAAGTGTTCTTCGTGGGGGACGATCCGGCGGATGATTGTTGGCAGGTCGCTGGAGAACCGACGGTGCTGAGCTATATAAAGCACCTGGCCGATTCGGTGGCGGCGCGATTGCATCGCGAGGCCCCTTACTACCGCGTCGATTTCAGCCAAACCACGGAAGATTTTTATTGGATGAATCACTGCAGGCGCTGCGAAGCGAAGCTGGGGGATTTTTACACCTTCGATACCCCGGGCAGAGGGTTTGCTCCGAGGACGTTGGAGGAAGCGGCCGCGATTTGTCTCGAGGAAGTACCCGAGATCTTCTCCGCCTGGTGCGGGCGCTATACCTGCGGGCTCGAGTGGTTCTCGGATGCGTCCCATATGGATGTCATCCCCCCTAAGAGCGCGGGTTGTCATACCGATTAAATATAACTACAATAAATAGGGTGCGGATCACCTTTGACCAGGCCAAGCGTGACCAGACCCTGAAAGAACGGGTTTGGATTTTCAACGGGCCCGCGAGGTGTTTGCGACTACGCATTTGACGCGCGCGGACGACCGACATGAGTATGGCGAGCCACGTTTCATCACGGCCGGTCGGCTCGATGATCGAATGGTCGTCATTGTCTGGACACCGCGCGGCCGCGCCCGACGTGTCATCTCGATGAGGAAAGCTAATGAACGTGAAATCAAAGCGCTCGCGCCGCACTTGGCGTGATCCGGACGACGCGCCGGAAATCACGGCCGAGTGGGCCGCCAAGGCGGATCTCTACGAGGGTAAGAAACTGGTTCGCCGCGGGCGACCCGCCGGCTCCGGCAGAAAAACGCAGACGACCGTGCGAATCTCAAACGAGGTGCTGGCGTTTTTTCGCGCCTCGGGCCCCGGCTGGCAGACGCGGATGGATGCGGCACTCAAGAAATACGTGGCTTCGCGTCAGCGGCAGTAAAGGAGACTTACGATGCCGATCGACATCGACCTGTTGACGGAATCCGAGTTGATCGACCTCAATCACCGCATTGTCGCCCGCCTCCAATTCCTGCGGCAGCTCGCTGCGCATTCGACGATGCTCGAGTTTCGTATTGGCGAGCGGGTCACCTTTCATCCGGCCGGCCGGCCGCCGGTGACTGGAATGATCACGCGATACAACAAGAAGACCGTTAGCATCGTGACCGACGACGGTCAGCGCTGGAACGTAGCGCCGAATTTTTTGGGACGAGCATCACCGCGTCCGAGCGATTTGCCAGACGGCAGCGTGGTGTCAATTCAGCGTAAACAATCACTCCCATAAATGACCCATCCACGGGCGTGTCCAGCCAGCGCTGGTATGCGGCGGCAGCCGGCCATCAGCCGCCATTGACTGCACTACGTTGGCGGCCGTGAAGCGGCCGTTCGCCCCTTGACGTCGATGGGCATTATCAAGATTGGCGTATGCACTGCGATACGTCACATATCACCAAGACGGTGTCGATTGGACGCAGTAGATCAACCGCCGGATCGCGGCTAATCTGCCTCCCGTCGCGCAACTGCCAGGAGATGTGCGCTCACGGCTTGGACAGACGGTTCGGACTCCAAAGCTCGCGCGATGCGCAGCAAGTCGTCACGCCGGCGCGAATCTCGCCATCTCTCGTTAAAGTCGGCGAACAACCACCCAGGTCCCTCCAAACCAACGACCGATAGCACCGAAAATCCGGCGGCTCGCACTTCCGAGGCGAGTTCATCGGGCCGGTGAAATTTTGCCGTTGTGAACATTTCAAGCTGGCCGGTGCGGTTCTCGTGTATTCCATCGGCAATATCGCGTTTGACAATTTGATCGAACATCGGATTTGCAAATAGGTCTTGAGCCAATCCGTCGAGCGCAGAAGCAAAACGAGAAATCGCGGCTGCAAATACCATGCCCCCCGGTACAAGCACCCGATATGCTTCCTGAAGTGCCTTCCGACGCTCCGCCGCATCGATAAGATGGTAAAGAGGTCCTAGAAGAAGCACGGCATCCACAGATTGATCGCCCCAATCTAATGCGCGCGCATCCCCCACAAGGCAACTCGCAATCTCTCGGCGACCAGTGCCGCGAAGGGATTGCGCATGTGCAACGAGTTCTGCGACCGGGTCCACGAGATGTACTTCGTGTCCCTGGTCTGCGAGCCAGGCCGAATATGCGCCTGGTCCGCCGCCTACATCCAGAACAACGGAGGGTACGCGCGCAATCCAGTGACCAATCACCTCCTTGGTGCGCGCGAACTCCAGTTGCGAAGAACCGGAATGTAGTCGCGCGGCCTCGGCCGCCTTTTGATAATAGGCGAGAATCTCCGGGGATAATTTGATTTCCAAGGGCCGATTCCTGCTGATGGATTACCAAACCGTGCACCCGATTAGAATCTAATGCGCCGAGGGAATGTGCAACTGGATTTCGCGTAAGCTGCCGTTCGCCGACGCCCGCAACGGGTCGACATGAGACGGTGGAGGATCTGGGCGAACTTTCCCATAAAGAGCCCTTGATGGGAGTCTGTTGAGCCGCGCGGTGCGACATGGAGCGTCTTCCGGCTTTTGACTCGACGGCGTCGTGTATATACAATTCGTATATGCGATTTATCTGGGACGAAGAGAAACGGCGATCAAATCTGCGGGACCATGAGATTGATTTTGTAGATGCAGAGCGAGTTTTTGCCGGCCTGACTTCGACTTTCGAAGACGACCGCTTCTCCTATGATGAACGACGCTTCGTCACCCTGGGCTTACTGGACGGGGTGCCGGTCTCAATTGTACACACCGAATCCGATGAGGAAATCCGCGTAATCTCATTCAGACGAGCGACAACCCATGAAGAAGAAATCCTATTTGCAAGCATCGAAAACCAACTTCCGCCGCCTCCACCGAATGAAAGCCGCGGACGTAAAGGTCACGCCCGAACATCCGGAGCTGGACGTAAAACAGATCGCCCGAGCAATCGTCCGAAAAGGCCTAAGACCCGTTCCTCCTAAAGCCTCGGTGTCGCTGCGAATCGACGTCGATGTGCTTGAGTGGTTCAAGTCGCGTGGAAGTGGGTATCAGACCCGTATCAACGCTGTGCTCCGAGCCTTCAAAGAGGCGACGCTATAACATTCCCATAAAGGACCG
>Ga0307516_10004762_pt1 | contig 16558 bp, 14 predicted proteins | sample 19_EM_MG_FD_203310 | JGI IMG/M metagenome (GOLD analysis project Ga0307516, IMG submission 203310) | Populus trichocarpa ectomycorrhiza microbial communities from riparian zone in the Pacific Northwest, United States - 19_EM | ecosystem: Host-associated > Plants > Roots > Unclassified | place...
TGTCCTTTCTGCCCACACCGCCAACAGTCGTCTGGGTTCTTGAAATATTCCTCCTGTTCTCTGGAGGGGACTCCTTTCATTGCTTCGTCCTTAGAGGCCCAGTGCCGGGGCTTCCCGTACTGGCTCCGTCTCTCCAGTGAGCACCCTTTCTCCTCGTCCCTTGGTTCCCGAGGTCGCTGGTTCTCTTTCTTCCCTTCCTTTCTATCGTCCTTCTTCCCTGAGGCCGGTGCGGTGATTCGGGTTGTTTCTTTGGCCGCTTTCAGGGCTTTTTTCATTTCTACCTGTAGAGCTGCCTGGTAGGTGGCTTCCAGGAAATCGTCGTCGTCCATGAATTCCCCCAAATAATGGGCGAAGTGCATATCCAAAACGGAGTCGGGCATAGCCATGTTGACTTTTTCCTGAAGGCTCTCACCCGTTACCTTGGCATAGTTGTTCAGCGCGCGGAATTCGGTTAGGTAGGCCCGAATATCGCCCGAGTACCGAATTTGGCCAATCCTTAGCTGGGCATTGGCCGCTTCTCAGGGATCGTGATACTCGCTCCTTATAGCTGCTGAGTAGTTGATCCAGGTATCGTTTTCTCCCACAGTGTCGTATCGGTGTAGGTTCCATGCTTTTGCCGTGCCGGTCAAGAGTGTTCCTATCCACGCTATTTTTTGCTGGTCGTTGGTTTCAGGGTAGAAGCTCAGATATTTGGTGACTGATTTCCACCAAATATCGAAGGGGGTTGTGGGCTTTCCGTCGAACGTTTCCGGGTTCGTCATTTTCAGTCTCACGGTTCTTACCGCAGGGGGTGCCGGGTTATGCCAGACGGCCCCGGCCACTCCTTCCGCCACTGCCCTGGCTACCGTTCTTGCTAATTCTTCGGTGGTCAACGTCCGGCAAGCCGGCGTTGGGGACCTTCTCTGTCGATCCGGGCTGGGGGGTGGGGACGGTGAAGGTGGTGGTGGTAATGGTCGCCGGGGCGGTCTGGGTGGGATTCCCCCTCCTCCGACCATTGGAGGCCTTGCTGGTGCCGGCGGCGATAGGGCTGGACGCCGAATTCTTCTATCTGGTCTTGGCGGCACTACTGGCCGTGTGGGTTCCGTAGGTGCCGTGTGAAGCCGTCGTAGGACGCTAGCTAGACTTGACGTAGATGGCGGGGCTGGGCTGCGCCATGCCGTCTGTTTCGGGGACGCCTGTCTTGACGGCCGGGGAGGCGGGGTTTTTGGGATCTGTATCTGGGCGGCTAGTTGTTGCAGTGCGTCTGCCTGTCGCTGGGTTTCTTGCCTGGCGTCCAGCAACCGCTCTTCCAAGTATTCCACCCGCTTCTGGTGCTCATTAGCCCATATTTCGACATTACCTTGGAAGTTGGCCAGATGCTGGCTTCTGGCCACGTTGGCTTCTGCTAGAAATGAGATCGAATCGTTCAGGCGGGCTAGTTGCGCTGCCTGCCCTGCTTGCTTGTCCGCGGCTTCCTGGGTTCGTTCGATAATGGCTCCCCAGACATTTTGTGCGAACGCTTGGTATGCTGTAGCCGCGCTTGCCAGCTCGCTTCGTATCCAATCTCCTGTGATTTTTTCATTAGCGCTAAGGCGGTCATATACATACCTGGTTCCTTCCGACAGCTCCTGGTAAGCCTGCTCGATCTGTCGGATTTTTTGATCATTGTGGTCGATCGTATTCCCACAGAGGCTGACCAGCTGCGCCAAGTCTCGTTCGGCTTGCTTTTGCTGCTTGACCAGTGCTCGGAGCCATGTGGCAGGGTTGGTGACTTCGAGGGCTTCCTCGGTTGGCTCGGTGCCGTCGGTGATTTGTAGCACGTTTCGTGGAGCCTCCAAGCGGAGCATGTTGAAGTCGGTAGACGCCATCGTTTTTTAGTATAGATCCAAGAAGTGTCCCGTGTAGATGGTTTCATCATCTTGGAACTCGTAGTCGCAGATTTCTCGAAATTCGAGTCCGTTAAGATCGGCGATTTGGTGAAGCAGGGCGCAAGTGGACCAGTATTGGGTATACCAGTGCCACGGTGTGATATCGTCGCGTTCGACAGGGGCTGGTCCGTCGGCGTATTCGTTCCACTCGTTTTCTTCTTTTGCGGTGGTTGTTATTTCCTCGTCGATTGAACCGAAGGTATAGTCAAATTGGTAGCTTGACTGGGGTTCGAGAATCGTGGCTAAGTCAAGCAAAAGGAAGTGATTTTGCTCGAAAGAGGGCATGAAAGTAGGGTGATTTGAGATCAAGATTATAGTGTGACACTGGGGTTGTCTTGTAACCGGAGTGTGGGGAGAATCAAAGGTAATCAGGCTACTTTCGATAATTCACAACGGAATAATCTTAGATCTTGTGTGTGGGTTCGGTGGTAGTGTTGGTGAGGATGTTCGTGCTGGTTTCCTCTGTTTCCGAGAGAGAAAACCTCTTTCTTTTTATGGTGGAGGCCATAGCGTGAGATCTGATGAACCAGCGTGAGCGCTGATGACTCGGGCTTGGATTCCCCCGAGGTGCAGAGACCCCGTGGGTGATTCATTGGTCATAGCAGGGTGTAGATAAGGGGAGATGAGGTCTTCATGCACCTTGCGGCACCCTAGGCTCAGAGTCCTCCGTCTCTCCCTGAGGCGAGAGCTCCCTGGGGAGCCACGTACTGTATGAGGGCCATGCAGTCGTGCGGGGTCTAAGTTCTAGAGTCTGTCGATCACCCTGAGATGACGCAATCTTTCTCTGGGAAAGATCCGTTCGTTTGCACTCGCCCCCTCGTCTCCGGAGTTAGCCTAGGTCCGGTTTTTCTCGGCCGACAGCTAATCTCCGTCTCCTCGATCTCCTGCCTAGACTCTCTGACATCAGTACCCGTGCTTCAGAGGGCACTTAGTGCCTTTCTGAAGGCCCGTGATGAGTCTCCCTTGCTACGTTCTCTAGCTAATGACTAAGGTGTAACATAGTATCTGAGTTGCTATCCACTGGATTTCATCCCGGGCCTGCCTCAATTCGTCTTCCACTTTTGTCATCTTCCTTTGATGGTCAGCTGCCCATAACTCCACATTACCCTGGAAGGTAGCCAAATGTTGTCCCCAGGCGGTGTTGGCTTCCCCTAGGAAGGCCAGCGTATTATTTACTCGGGCGAGCTGGGTAGCCTGGCATATCTGGCGCTGGTTGGCCTCTGACATTCGTTCGATAATCACCTGCCAAACGTTCTGTGCTAGGGTTTGGTACACGTTCGCCGCGTGGGTCAATTCCGTTCATACCCAAGTGTCTGCAATCTCCTCATTAGCATTTACTCGGTCATATATGTACCTAGTGCCTTCCACCAGCGTGCGGTACGCCTGCTCGATTTGTTGCATCTGCTGGTCGTTTCGATCGATCGTGTTATCGTATAGCTCAGTGAGCTGTCTTAGGTCGTTGTCCGCCTATTGCTGTTGTCTTACCATGGTTCTGACCCATACTGCCAGGTTGGCCATTTTGACAGCTTGTTCCGGCGCGGGTGTCCCATCAGTGATTTGGAGCAGGTCCCGTGGGGCCTCCAACAGGAGCATGTTGAAGTCGGATGCAGTAGACATTTTCTCAGTATAAGTCCAAGAAGTGCCCGGTATAGATGGTTTCGTTATCTTCAAATGTGTAATTGCAGATTTCATGGAACTCGTATCCATCAAGGTCGGCACACTGATTATTGATTGCGCAGTTGGACCAGTACTGAGTGTACCAGTTTTCGCGGGTGCAATTGATTTGCGCGGTTTCTGGAATTGGTCTGTCTACTTCTGTATTCCACTCGCTCAAATCAAGGATGGAGTCAAAGGTAGAGAAGGTGTAATCGTACGAATATTGAGACGTTGGTTCGAATACGTTTGAGAGTTCGAGGAGGTATTGATGGTCTTGTTAAAAGGAGGGCATGTGCTAGTTTTCCTTTGAGAAAGTAGGGTGACTTTGGATCGAAGATTATAGTGTGACACTGGGGTTGTCTCATAACCGGAGTGTAGAGAGAATCAAAGGTAATCAGGCTACTTTCGATAATTCACAATGGAATAATCTTATATCTTGTGTGTGGGTTTCGGTGGTAGTGTTCGTGGAGGTGTTCGTCCTGATGTCTCTTTTTCTCAGGGCGAGAAGAGACGGCATATATAGGCGTGGGGCGGGGTGAGATCTAGTGACTCGAGCTAACTATTCCTCCGAGGACAGTGAGACCCCCGCCGCGGTGTGGGCTCACCTTGGGCCCTTATTGGTCCTAGTTGGTGCTTGCGATAAGGTGAGATCCAGGGGTCCGGTTGGCACCACAGAATTCCCTCAGTTCTTGACTGAGTTCTATCCTGCAGCCCGGTAGTGTCTGGAGTTCGGTTGCTTAGACAAATAAGCTCTCTGGAGAGTCTCGACCAAGCTCCCTGGGGAGTCTCGTCCTAACTTCCTTCCTCTCATGCTCCGGTTTGCCATGGCCTCTCTCTCCAGAATTAATCCTTACAACCGGTTCTTGGCCGTAACCTTTCACTCCATCTGATCTCCTGCCTAGACTCTCTAAGGTCTATCCTCTATGAATAGCTAGCTACCGGTACGTATCCCTAGATACCCTGAAGTGTCCCCGATTTTGTCCGTGACAATTCCAGGTAACCCCTAGGTATGCGTTCCCCCTTGCGAACTTTTCCCAAGTGTAACAGCCGCCAACAATATTTTATGTGTTTGGGGCCACGCATCGTCGTTACAATGCCCGAAAGCTTAGCATCGTGGTACCCAACAGAAACAAAAATCACTGTTCTCACTTTTGCAGTATCTTTATGGCTAGGAGAGTGACATCCTTCATATGCAAAGGAAATCCAGCCCTTTGCAGAATATCACAGTACCATACTAGAACTCAATCCTCTACCTGTTCAACAGTTGATGCCTCTTGTTGTATTCTTCTGCCAACTGTTATCCATGAACTCTGTGGAACAAGACTGACCATGGTATTTCCGCAGCCATTGTAGCACCCAGGCTTTGTAGTCATCGTCACATTTGATGGCACTGGTTTAGGTTGGAATGATTCCTAAGCTATACATATCGAGTATTTCTTGAAATCAACCACATTCCAGAAGAGTCTCCTCGTTCATGTTCGGCATGGCTATATGCTGTAGTTACAAGAAAGAAGCTTTCTATCAGCTCATTTCATGTTGATTTTACACCTGAAGAAAAATGGAAAAATTCATAATATATAAGTAAATATCACTCGCGCCAAGAATACACTAGTGTACTAGCGCCCACTTAGCGCGTTAATGCCCGACTTACCGACGTGCCCGACTTACCGACGCCCTCTCTAGTTGTTACTTTCCTTAATGGATAGATTCTGACTACTACCGTAATATATGCATTCTGTACTGTCATGTGGTTTATAGACCCATTTGCAATACCTTTCAGCCAAGTGTGCTTCTATGAGCCACCTTCAATACATTACTTCTATCTATTAGGTAGTCAACCGATAATTGATAGTTATGTAAAGACAACATATAAGCAATCAGAATTTGGTGCCCAGATAAAGACTAATCTCAAATACGAAGAAGAGAATTACATGAAAGAAAGGGAAAAGAAAATTAAATTGTGATCCTATTCGCGCGAGATGTGGACAGAAAACCCGTCGATGAGTTGCAAATTCTGACTAACTCTTCCTCTCTGATCCAAATGTACGCTAACCTCTTTTGTCCACTAAAACCTCCCATTATACCGCCTTTCTTCCATTACCCCCTTAGTATCAGGCCGTCCCAGTCGTATCCCTATCGTGTTGATATCGAATCGGCAATGAGCATGTATTTCCTTACAGGACGATATTACTATCATTCATTTTACCCCCCCACTACACAGTATGTATCAAAAAGCAACCCGCACCCAACTCCCGCCCCCCAGTCCCCGACTCAAAGCAGACCCTCCATCAACTCGTCGATCCTTATCCCCTTTCTCACCGCATTGCTGAAACCCTCGTTATACGTAACCCACACATCCCGCTTCTCCTCGCCAGCAGCCACTCTCCGCTTCTTTCTTGGGTTATCCCCAGCGGTTTCTAATCCGACCGGCAAGTCCGAGATCACACGGCCGAAAAAGTCGCGTTTCACCTTGGCTACGGGCTTGAGATCTACCTCCTGCGTGCGCGGTGGTGGTATTACTTCACCCAGCACTTCGCCGCGCCTCGCTTCTGCCGCGAGCTTGCCTTTCAGCGCTTGTAGCTTCCGCCACTCTTGATCGAGTACCTGACGCACCGCATAACGCACCGGCTCGGCATGGGGAGTTTTGAATGTAGGATATATGCCAAGAGCGTCGAGCGGAGGGTCCATTCGGAACGCCCATCCGGATCCACTGGTGATTCCTTCCACTCGGACCTTCTCGAATTTGACGCCCAGTGCATCCATAGCGCCAACCGCGCGGGCGACCATTCGCTTTTCGGTGTCTCGGCGGACACTGGCGATCGCGTAGCCGGAACCGCTGACCATGACGGGGTTCACGTGCGGCGACATCATGCGGTTGGCGAGGGGCGAGAGCTCCTCGGCAATTATGCCGGGGTTGTTGAACATCATCGAGAGCCGGGGACATTTGATGGCGCTATGAATCGAGGCGATTATCGACGTGTTTTCTTTCATGGCTTCGTAGGCTTCCCAGTCTGCGCTGATGCCGGTGAAGGGTGCCGGTTCTCCGGCTGTGACGAAATTATCCGGCCGCGAGGAACTGCCGGTTGTGGAGCAGGCAAAGAGACGGTGGAAGGCGAGGATCGGATAGGTCAGGTACGTTGCGGATGATACCTCGCTGCTGACCCGGGCTGAGAGCAAGTCGGCGAACCAGAGCCATTCGTAGGCAGCATTGGGTTTGGTGAGACAGGAGTCGTCGTTGAAATTCTTCGTCGGATACGTTGCGAAGCACTCTACCGAGACATCAGTAACAGTATCAGGTGAGTCGGCTATTTAATCCTACCAGTCGTAAGCTTATCAAACTCCCCTAGCCCCTCGACGAGCTCCTGCAACTTCTCCAACGGCGACTTCTTGACCACTTTGACCGCACCTCGCCGCTGCGGTGGTTCCTTCTGGATATGAAATACCGAGTCCAACGCATCCCGCATGGCCAGCCTGCCTCCACCAGCACCCTTTCCGTCGGAATCGCCTATCCTCGATCCCATGAGTTCCTCTTCGACGGCTTTCCGCGTCAATGTCTGCCGCTTCCGATTTCCCGTTGACTTCAACTTCGCCGCGATCCACTGCCCATTAACCAGAGCACCTCTCATATCGCCTTTCCTCGACGAGGCTGAACCCGAGAGCTCGACGATCTTCCTGACCGCACCATCTTCCGTAGCATATCCTTCATTCTCAAAGATCCGCTCCAGCCTTTCCACTAGCAGTCCCACGGGCGGTACGCGCATCTGCACTGCCTCAACGAACTGCCTCAGCGGTTTCAGCGCTGGTGCGTAGAGGTCATTGCACACCGCGATGATCGGTCTTAGCAGCCGGAACCCATCCTCCTCACCGTTCTTCCTACGCCTCTTCTTCTTCGTCCCGAAATTCCGCTCCTCTGTCGCCTCCCGATCCGCTACTATTAGGTCGATGAGGGCCTTGATGAAGCCCGCCTCAGAGCCACTTCCCCCTCCGCCTCCAGTAACGCCATCGATTTCATCGATAACCAAACATACCGGCCGTCCGCAAACTTTCTTCTTCCCACTAGTCAAGCCACATGATTTCACCCCCTCAATCGTAAGCATATTCCTTATCTTCCCTTTCACTACTCCTCCTGTGCGATCATCTGACGCGTTAATCTCAAGCGGTTCATATCCCGCCTGACGTGCAGCCACATGCGCCAACGTCGTCTTCCCCAGCCCCGGTGGGCCGTGTATCAGGAGGATCTTCCGGTTCTCCTGCGGTTCCCCGTCGGCCTCTCCAGAGGCAGTAGACGCCTTCCGTTTCAACCGATCCTGAGACGGAAACACGACCTTATCCCAGCCCTTGAGCCAACGGAGTACATCGCGGTGCGTCCGCTCGTCGCCAACGAGGTCGGTAAACCTTTTGGCGCGATACTTTTCGGTCCAGAGGAGCCCCTTCCTGTGACTGGCGGCGGTGAGCGAGGGATCTTCAAGTACGGCGGCCTGGGCGGTTGAACTATCAGCAGCGAGAGCCTTCGAGACAGCGAGATCGTCGAGCAGACCGTGGATATCAATGCCATAGTATTTCGGGGTCGTAGTAGTGGTATCGGTGGCCATTAAGGGCACAGACGGCCCTGAACTAGTCTCGCTGAAAACCCGCTCCCGCCGCCGAACCGTAAAGGTCTCACCAGAGGATGTGACGACGGTAACCCGGCCCTCTTCCCGTGGCTCAATGGGAACCAATCGTGTCGCTTCCTGCTCTTTCTCCTGCTGGATCTGTGCAAACGAGCCCAACACCGCGGGTGGCTCCTCCGCGTGAAGTTCCGGCGTAGGCGTAACAGCCGTCCTCCTTCGTATCTGGGCCATGAGATCCAGCAGCGGCGACCGATCCTCACTATCATTCTCCTCCTTCCCTTGCGTGCTAACCACCACCCGCGATGCTGCCTTCCATTTGACACCAGTAAACAGTCCACCGGTCAAGGGGGTGGAAAAGTCCGGTACAAACTTCTTCCGCTCCACACTAGGTTTCGGAGTCGTTTCCTCATTGTCATCCATGTCTTCCGGTGGCGGGGAACTGGCGAGAACCCTCCGCTTTGGCGTTGGCGACTCAGGTGGAAGACTACTATCCCTAAAGACTGGTGTCTTGTCGTGCAGACGATGTTGTATCACCACCCCTTGGCGGGTAAGTTCCTGGACACGCTCGCGCGTGATGATTCCAAGGGCTTCAAGGTCGTCGCTGAAATCGGATAGCTGTTGCGGAGAGGAAGGTGGTGGAGCATCGGAGTGTAATAGAATGCTGTAGTCAAAGTCGGAAGGAATTTCGTCCATTGAATCGCGTTGCGTGGCGGGTAGAGAGCGAGGGTAGATACAGGAGAGAATTTCAGGTACTAAAATCGAGCGCGTTGAGTTGCAGGGTGAACGCGTCCAATCTGGCGTGACACAATTAAACGACCAGGGCGCGAAATAGCGTGAACGTAGGATGAGCACAAAAAGGGGAAGAGAGAGAAATGCATTCAACGCCTTAGCCCAGTACCCGCCCACCAGTGACCTCCAACGACCACATCAAGCAAATCTGACATCCAGCGTAAGAGAGAGTAACTGCAGAGGGGAAAAAACAATAAATATACAAAATAGCGTCGTTTCAGCTGCTAATCAATTCATTCCCCGCCAACACTTTCATCCACCTTCCTCAGAAAACTACTGACACGCGCCGTATCGACTTCTCCCGGGTCACTCTCGACAGCTTGCACGAGGCCCTCGAGCAGCGAGTCAACTCTGTCCTCCTCTACGTTGGTACACAGCGCCACGACTCGTCTGAACTTTTCCTCTAGATCCGTCGACCGATCATGGAGCCTAGCCGCCTTCTCACGCAACACATCCTCGTTGGCGTGGTAAGCCCTCAGTCGTGCTTTGAGCACGGACGCTGACGGGAGGCTTTTGACGTATTCTAGCTGCTGGGCGGTGAGGTTGGCGATGTTGTTAACTGGTGCCAAGAGCGACTTCTTGAGTTGGAACGGGGCGTCGGCGGTCTCTCCTTCGGGCTGGTTCCCATTGGTGGTGGGAAACTGCGCAGCGAATCGAGCGTTTTCTTCGTCGATTGCCCGTCGTAGGTTTTTGCAGTGCTGCCGGAGCTCGGCGTGTTCGCGCGAGCGTTGCCGGACTTGTTCCATGTATTCTCGCTCCTTACCAAGCTTGAGTGTCACCTCCCGAAGCTGGTTGAGCGTCACCACTACTTGCTCCTGTTTGCCCTCTATCTCGGTTTGGAAGTCTTTCTCGATCCCGGCGATAACCTCTTTCATGGCTGAAAAAAAGTCAGTCGATCGGAGTTTTTTCTTCTATGGAAGAGAGGGCGCCTACACTTGACAATATCCTCCCTCTTCTGCACTACCGCTGGAGGCACCGTCCAGGTCGGCTCTCTCCCGCGAGGAACTGGCGCCGGCTCCCCGCCGATACCGAAATCGACTGGGCGCAATCCCGCTCGGTTTGGAAGACTCGAATCTGCGCCAACCTCCAACAACGGGGTGATGATACTCTTGTTTCCAATACGGGCAGCAATGTTCAGCGCCGTATCACCGCTCTTGTCCTGCGCGTTTACGATGTCCGTGATGAAGCGCCCAAGGTTCATAACCTTAGGTCCAGGCCCTCGCTGTGCAGACGAAGATGCACCATGCTTGGCGATGAACTCAAGCAGGCAGTGCAGATAGTATCGCCCGTCGGCACTGCGACCCTTCATCCCAGACTTCAGCGCGATGTGATGCAGAATCGTCCGGCCGTTGTTGTCCGCGATAGAAATAGTAGGATGTAGCAGATTCAATAGCTGCGGGAACGACGACTGGTCAAAATTATTGGTGCAGAAGCAGCCACGAACCAAAGCCGTCTCGCCGGCTTCGTTGACGCGATATATCGAAGCCCCACGCGCAATCAGCGCACGAATAAGGTTAACCCTCGCCAGCGAAGCCGCCCAATGAATCGCAGCACTACCCATATTGTCCAATGGCATATCGATCTGCTCCCGCGACAACCCCTCCAGATGCGCAATCGCTTCGCTTTCCGAGTGCACAAAGACATCCATGAGCGTCTGTCTCGCCTGGTCGGCATTGGGGATGTGGTCAGGATTGAGCGGAGGCAGTGCTGCATCGGCCTGCGGTTGAAACAGATCCGCCGGAATGTCGCTGTTGGTCGGAGTGCTAGCACGCGCCCTCTTCCGCGGCGGCTCGTGGTTGTCTGACTTGTATTCGGCGCCCAAGACATTCTGCGACGCGTACGCGGAGTCAGGATAGCCCTGCGACTGTGTCTGTCCGTAACTCGGTTCGGACGCGATACTGGCGGGCGGCGGTGGCCATCCTTCCTGGCCGTACATCTCGTTCCGCATCGGTCCAGCCTGTCCTGTCGGTGGCATCGGTGCAATTCCCTGTAGACGGGGGCCGGGCGACTCGTGACGTGCGCTGGCTTTGCCCAGCGCGGTAAAGGCGTTGGCCACGGTCGAAGAGATAGGTGCGAACATGGGACTGCCATTATGGTTGAGACTATAGTTGTACATCCGCTTTCGTTTCGCCGCCATTGCCTGCTCCTTGGTCGGAGTGGAGTCGTGCCCCGCTGCCAACGTCGTGTCCAGCTCCAGCAGCGGCGACAGCAGATCCTCAACACCATAGGCTCGACAAAAGTCGCGTCCGCGCTGGAAGTCGATCCTACCTCATGCCACGGATCAGCGAGTGACGCAACGTGTACCGCCCGCAACCAATACTAACCATGTACCCTGGTACTTGCCGTAGCCGCCCTGAACCTTCTCGTGCCTCCCGGACAGTATCTCCCTCTCCAAGACCTTCGTGCGTCTTCCCTTCTCGACACCAGCCACCTTAAGGATCTGCGTCGCATTGAGCCACGAGTCGTCCCGTCGCCGCATCACAGCGACATTATTGATCGTCATCTCGTAAACGGGAACGCCCGAGTAGATGGCCTGCGTCACGAACACACCCACGCACCGGTAAGTAACAGCCGACCCCCTATTGCACGGAGACAGGACAGGGTTCGGAGAGGTTTGCAAAAGAAAATCCACTCACGGTATATATCGTCGGAGGACCGTTGCGGGGGTCGAGCAGCGAGGAGTGAGGTGGAGGCGGCGTGCCGGCAGGAGTCGAGTTGGCGGTGTGCGAAAACGAGTTGCCGCCATGGAACGAAGTGGCGGTGAGCGACGAGGAGCTGCTGCGAACGAAGTTCGGCGGAGGCGGTATGGCTGAAGAAGCCATCTCTCTCATGAGAGGGTGGTAGCGATGGTGGTGATGGTGGTGATGGCTGGTAGTTTGGATTTCTCGGTGTGATGTGGGTGGAGAAGTAGAAGAGGAGCGTTGTTGCGTGTGGGCTGCGGAGCGTATGCGTGTTGCAAGCAATTAGCGCGACGTACGCAACCGGGTGCCAAGATGAAGAACGAAGAAACGGGTTTGGGTTGACACTGCGGTCGGTCGCCCGCCTCGGCGGAAGAAAGCAGGAACGACGCCGTTTCGCCGTGGCAATCCCTGCTGCGTGTTTTCTATATAGGAGGCGCGTTGGATAGATATGTGGCGAGGTGAGCAAGGTGGAGTTAGAAAGGGGAGTATGTAGCAAGGCCAACAATCGAGGCGGGTTGGCACGGTTCGAACGCTCCCGCAATCCGGAGAGAAAAAAATCACGCGTACTCCCCGAGTGCAATGGATGTCTTCACGTAAATAGGTGCGTGCCGCTATGAATATAGCAGCAACTATTTGATTGAGTGGAACAATGGACGGCTTCGAATCGTTGTATGTACGTGAGGTCGAGATCCTACGCGTCGAGATAATGCTAGGTCTTGGCACCGCCAACCCCCGCCGCACCAGGATACTAAGAACGAGACACGAACGAAAAGAGCAAATACCTCCACTTCGAACTCACCCCCCCCCCCCCCCCCCGGCGCACCACATGGGCCGTTACCACCTCATCCCCGGCGTTTGGCGCGGCGTCGAAGCCAACCCTATTGTCATCTACCGCCACTTGATCCGTCAGGTGGGCGTTATCCACGACGACGTCTCGCGGAACTTCCTCAAACGTCACGTACGGGAGCGATTCGAAGAGGGCCGCTTGGATGTGGACAAAAGGTTGACACAGCATCTACGAGAAGCACGGCATGCAGTCACCTTTTTGAAGAAGGCGAATCTGGGCTACCCAAAGCCGTTGACCAAGGTCCTGGAGCTTGGGTGGGGGAGGAGGGGCAAACGACGCCACGAGTTACTCACGGTGGGTTCGCTACTGTCCACCGCACAATGAGCGCCGTATCCGTAAGCCGTCCGCTGATTGACGCCTGCAGCCGATCCTGCTTTACGGCAAACCGGAACTCGCACCGGACGATCCGCTCAGAGCATACCCGTTCGCTTCGACGCCTTTCCGAGCCCTCCTTCAGAAGTTGCAGGTCCGGAACATAGATCCCAAGCTCCCAGAAACAAACATCTGGGACCGGCCAATCCCGAAATCACGAGAGCCCCGCCTTATGCAGCTGCATCACACGAAGCTGGTCGAACAGTGCATCGCGCCGCTGTCGTTCGCCGAGTTCGACCGGCTGCAACGCCTTGCCAACGGCGAAGAAAAGCCGATTCCGCCACGGCGGAAGAAGCCACTGAAAACGCACATCGATGTCAAGGAGAAGGTGAAGAACGGCGAGCGGCCGCACGACATGACGCCGAGGTCGTGGAAGAGACTATATCAGCGCATCCTCCAGAAGAGCTTAGCTATTCGGCAGGATCCCGAGACTGGCGATTGGACGGTGCTTGCGCCGGAAAAGCAGCTCAAGGTCCCAGAGGCGGACCCGGAGGAGGTGGACTTCTTCCTGATTCCGGGACCACCCCAGTTGACGAGGAAAGGAAAACCGAAGAAGGAACAGCCACCGGAATCGGAATACTGGTAGTGCTCAGCACGGGCAGCGAGAAGGACATTCATACACACACAATGTAAATATCCTTCATGCCATCGGCATGTGTTCTCTGATAACTATCACTCGAATATCATGTCTCACACAAACCCCACGGCGACGTTGATTTCCTCGTACTACAAAAGAGAATTAAGGAGGCGGTTTCTTTTGTCCTTTCTTTTGTTATTTCCTTATCTAGTGCGCTCTACATTCTTGGGGAAGCCAGGGCAGAAGGGCAGGAACCGGAAAAGTGTATAGAGAGTACGTACATGTGCTTGTCGAAGGTGTCAGTATGTCGAATACCGAGGCGCTAGTACAATAGCTGCTTTTGTAAGAGTTGCTTTTTTCTTCTTTTCCAGAGGCGAAGGCAAGGAAACTTTTGTGTATATGTATAGGAAAGATCCAGTACAACTTCGAGCACGGTGAAAGTCCAGTACCCAGGAGATTATAAGCAGCGAGAAAAATGTCAACTTCCAGCGAGATTCCAAGTCGTGAACTAGCGGTCGGCACCAGCAAAGAACGGGCCAGTAGCGAGATAGTGATGCAGGCAGCGAATGAGGTTGTACCGGCAAAGAGGATGATAGCTGCCAAGTTATCCACAATGCGCAAGAACGATCATCCTTCGGCGGAAATATTCCAGAATCTGTTCGGTTTCAAGATGGTCTCAAGGCGTACCAAGAAAGAGCGATCCTACTGTAGTTCCAGCCTTACAGAGATGGAGATTCGACATTTATGTGTGCATCAGAGTTTAGGAAGACAACCAGCGAAGGATTTCTACAAATCACGGCGTTTACTTAAAGAGGGAGTGGAGAAGCTATTGGCATGGCGTTGTGATATCCTACAGCGGGCGGGACTTCTTCAGTCTTTACGCGATGTTAGAGATTTGGCAGCAATCGGAAATGGACACTGCCAGTCCTCGATGGGTAGACAGGCGTCTCTGCAAGTACCGTCCCGAGGTGTAAGCTAGATGGAGTCAACAGCTGGACCGACGACTTGGTATGTACATCGATACTTTGATGACTTGCAAGCGAAATCTAATGAAGTCCGATCAAGCAAGTTCAAAAACTGCGAGAGAAAGTGGGTAAGCTAGATGTCCGAGTGCGAGATCTGATGGCAAAGGAGAAGTACTGCATCTTGGAGAGGGAAGGAAAACTTACAACACTCGGAAATCTGCGGCCCGACTAGAAGAGGAAGAGCAAAAGGAAATTGAGCGTTTGCATAGAAAAGAGGATGTGCGCGTTTTCAAACGGGAGCTTGAGGAAAGAGGTAGTGAGACGGAGCTTCTGATAAATAGAGTAGATGATGATAGTGCTCGGGAAGAGTTTGTATTCGACTTTTAAATAGAGTAGCTAATAGAAATACATTCGGGCCATCACAGCTACCACAGAGCACATATATGCGACGACGAATTTGAGCCCTTCCTAGAGTTATTTAGCTGGGAACACGAATGTAGTTTTTATACGGTCAAGTATAGTTGCTGGAAAACACCACTCAGAGCTCCGCTCACAGAGGATACCCCCACAGAGGCCCAGTAGCCGGGAGAGGTATACACGGATATAACGGCCTATATCTGGGGATGGATTAGAGCCCTTGCTGGAATCATTTGGATCAAACTAGCCGAGGACGGGCGAGTCATGTAAGGGCACTACATACAAAGACCGGAGGGGTATCACCAACGATCACTCGTATGCCAAGCTACACTAATGTTACTAGCGTCAACCTTTTACTGCTCAGGGGACGTGGAGGCGATTGCTCTTCCCTCTACTTAAGTATGTACCTCTTTGTCTTCCCTCGGACTTTTCTTATGACTTCCGAAACGGGAATAGGCCAAGCGGGGGCAAGGGGTATTACTGCAGGTTGGGGCGGACGGTGAACCACATAATATCGCCATGATCCGATTGGGTTGCATGCGATCAACCATCACCTTGTAGAGTAGATAAGTATCATATGTACTGCTTAGCGTTTCCGTATTCGACAAGCATATACATATCTATATGTACGTACTATCTTACTGCTCAACGAAAAGAAATAAGGAACATACATAAATCTCTTCGTATTCGTATGAACGCTCTGTTTCTTCCAAGAGACAGACTCCCATATCTACTGTGCAGACAAAGGACTCATGGCAGTCAGTAACCCACCAACACGGGGTAACCAACTGTGGTTGGAGGTCACTTTCTTTTCATGCGAGCTGTCCATACCTCTTGATGTCCAACGCGCAGAATCAATCGCGATATAGATTCCGTCAGTTGAGGGTGACCAATGGGCTTCCACCGTGTGCACGGCGGGAGCAGGTTCGCAGCCGATGTTCCATACATGGTCAGCGGTTTGGTGCTATTGGGTCTGTACGATCTCTGCACAGACTTGTCATAAGCGTCCTAGAAGACATTATGACACCAGCATGGGGGTGTAGCGCAGTGGTAGCGCGTTCGCTTTGCATGCGAAAGGTCCAGGGTTCAATCCCCTGCTCCTCCAATGTTTTGCTGTTTTTTTTTTCTTCAACACTCCAGATCTGCATCTGCATCTATGTAAGTACATACCTCGGCTCGACTGCATATCCCAGATCTCGCCAAGAATGATCTTTTTTTTTGTTTACGTAGATATTCATTAATATTCCATTAATCTGGTATAATCTAGAAGTTTCCTATTCAATCCGCGTTTGGTGCATCTATTGTTTGCTTTTTGTTTCCCCTAACATCTGAGAGACCCAGAGAAAGGTTGGGAGTCCCACACGTTGAAGACGTATTTCACGGATGGATTGCAGCGATGGCGGATCTGCAACGGCCTACCAACCATGTGTGGTGCCAGTACAGGTTGGAATTGGTTTCCACGTAAGGATGCAGAAACTTTTCACCCGAAGATCGTTCACGAAGGTTGAAGAGCCATCTGAACTTCACCCAGCAAATATCGTTACTAAAGCGAAAGTTGTAACGATGAAAGGAGTCGGAAATGATCCATTCGCGATATAGCGAGTGGCAGTTGTGTTGTAGTGTATGCTTAGTCTGTCCTCGTGACCACTGCTATAGATATAGGCAGTGGCGTCACCGTCACATGAAGACAACCATCACATCTCCACATCACTCCCATTGACAGGTTATGAGCCCTCT